>ERZ1643246.1140-NODE-1140-length-30010-cov-12.180270_pt1 | contig 30010 bp, 30 predicted proteins | sample MGYA00579265_ERZ1643246 | MGnify/ENA primary metagenome ERZ1643246 (study PRJEB29033, sample SAMEA4952261) | chicken gut metagenome | biome: Broiler Chicken; feature: Gastrointestinal Tract; material: Caecum | place: Ireland | collected 2018 | study: Broiler...
TGCTGCTTTCTTCTCTTGACTCTCTTGGGGATTAACATTATCTGCCTCCTTCCGCCTTCTTTGCGGCTCTCAGGACTTCACCCTTGTAGATCCAGCACTTGACGCCGATCATACCGAACGTCGTGTGTGCTTCCGCAAAGCCGTAGTCGATGTCCGCACGCAGCGTCTGAAGGGGAATGCTGCCCTCGTGATAGTGCTCGCATCCCGCGATCTCGCGTCCGTCGAGACGGCCGCTGACCTGCATCTTGACACCCTTGACGCCCGAACGCATCGTTCTGCCGATCGCCTGCTTGAGCGCACGGCGGAAACCGACACGCTTCTCAAGCTGAGCGGCAACGCCTTCAGCAACGAGCTGTGCGTCCGCATCGGGCTTTCTCACTTCGGTGATGTTCACGCTGACGGGCTTGCCCTTCGTGATCTTGGAGAGGTCCTTCTTGATGACCTCGATCTCGGAACCGGCCTTGCCGATGAGCACGCCGGGACGGCCCGTGTAGACGGTCACGACGATTCTGCCCGCTGCGCGCTCGATGAGGATGCGCGAAACAGCTGCAGCATAGTACTTCTTCTTCAGGAACGTGCGGATGGTGTGGTCCTCTTTGAGAAACGCTGCGAACTCCTTCTTATCGGCGTACCACTGCGTATCCCATCCTTTGATGATGCCTACTCTCAGTCCGTGAGGATTGACTTTCTGACCCATGTTAGATTTCTCCCTCCGCCTTCTTGACGTCCAGAATGACCGTGATGTGGCTCGTTCTCTTGAGGATCGCGTGCCCTCTGCCCTTGGAGACGGGCTGCATTCTCTTGAGCATCGTGCCGCCGTTTGCATAGCAGGCAGCGACGTACAGGTCTCCCCTGTCCATGCCCTTGTTGTGTTCCGCATTTGCGACCGCGCTCATGAGCACCTTTTTGGTGGGTGCGGCGCCGCCGTTGACACAGTTGTCAAGGATCGCCTGCGCCTCACGCACGCTCTTGCCGCGGATGAGGTCGAGCACCGTGCGCACCTTGTAGGGAGAGACGCGGACGTACTTCGCGACGGCGTAGGGGCGCGTTTCTCTCTTTTCTTCGACGCGTGCCGTCTTCTTCTTCATATTCGTCGCCATGGCTTATCTCCTTACTTCTTCCCGGGCGCGCTCGTCTTGGCGGTGTGCCCTTTGAATGTTCTCGTGGGAGCAAACTCACCGAGCTTGCAGCCCACCATGTCCTCCGTCACATAGACGGGAACGTGCTTGCGGCCGTCGTACACGGCGATCGTGTGACCGACCATCTGGGGGAAGATCGTCGATGCTCTCGACCAGGTCTTCAATACCTTCTTTTCGTTTGCCTCGTTCATCGCCTCGATGCGTGCAAGCAGCTTCGCTTCGACGTAAGGCCCTTTCTTAACGCTTCTCGACATGGTATCTTCCTCCCTTAATTGATCCTCTTCAGGATGAACTTGCTCGTCGGATTCTTCTTCTTTCTGGTCTTGTAACCGAGAGCGGGCTTGCCCCAAGGCGTCTCGGGACCTGCGTGACCGACGGGCGACTTGCCTTCACCACCGCCGTGAGGGTGATCGTTCGGGTTCATGACCGAACCGCGCACCGTAGGACGGATGCCGAGGTGGCGCGTCTTACCTGCTTTCCCGATGCGAATGATCTCGTGCTCGACGTTGCCGACCTGACCGATGGTCGCACGGCAGACGACGGGGATGAGACGCATCTCGCCCGAAGGCATTTTGATGGTCGCATACATGCCCTCACGCGCCATGATCTGCGCGGAGATGCCTGCGCTTCTTGCGATCTGACCGCCGCGGCCGGGCTTCATCTCGATGTTGTGGATGGTCGTACCGACGGGGATATCCGAGAGCGGAAGCGCATTGCCGACCTTGATGTCAGCGCCTGCGCCGCTCATGACCGTGTCGCCCACGTTGAGGCCGATGGGTGCTAAGATGTAGCGCTTTTCACCGTCCGCATAGACCAAAAGAGCGATATACGCGCTGCGGTTGGGATCGTACTGGATGCTGGCAACCTTTGCGGGGATGCCGTCCTTGTTGCGCTTGAAGTCGATGATGCGGTACTTTCTCTTGTTGCCGCCGCCGATGTGACGGACGGTGATCTTGCCCGCGTTGTTTCTGCCGCCTGACTTGCGCTGATCTTCGAGAAGAGAGCGCTCGGGCTTCGCCTTAGCGATTTCGCCGTAGGCGGGAACCGTCATAAGACGACGCGCGGGAGATGTAGGTTTATATCTCTTGACTGCCATGATTGACCTCCGCTGTTACGATAACGAGTTGAAGTGCTCGATCGCCTTGGAATCCTCGGTGAGGCGGACGATGGCCTTCTTCGTTGCGGGCGTATAGCCGCTGTTTCTGCCCATTCTCTTGAGCTTACCGGGGCAGGTGACCGTGTTGACGCTTGCAACGCGTACGCCGAACATCTGCTCGATTGCGATCTTGATCTGCGTCTTGTTTGCCGATTTTGCAACCTTGAACGTGTAGCACTTGTCGGCGATCCCGTCATATCCCTTCTCGGTGAGGACGGGCTTTAAGATGATGTCCTGAGGTACCATTACGCATACACCTCCTCGAGTTTCTTCACAGATCCCTTGGTGAGCACCACGACGGCGTTCGCCACGATCTCATAGGTGTTGATCTCGTTTACAGAGATGGTCGTCAGCGTGGGAAGGTTGCGCGCCGCAAGGATGACGTTCTCATCGTTCTCGTCCATGACGACGACGGTGCGCTTGTCCAGCTTCATCGCCTTGCGGAAGGCTTCCATCTCCTTGGTCTTGGGCGCCGTGACCTTGAGTTCGTCCACGACGAACAGTTCGCCGTCAGCGACCTTCTTGGAGAGCGCCGAGATGAGCGCGCCGCGCTTTGCGGACAGGTTCATCTTCTTGGAGAAGTCGCGGCTCTTGGGTGCGAACACCACGCCGCCCTTCGTCCACTGGGGTGCGCGGATGGATCCCTGACGCGCACGGCCCGTGCCCTTCTGTCTCCAGGGCTTCGCACCGCCGCCACGGACTTCCGTGCGGGTGAGCGTGGACTTCGTGCCCTGTCTCTGGTTGCAAAGATAGGTGACGACCGCCTGGTGGATGAGGGGCTCGTTGTAATCAGCGCCGAACACCTTCTCGGAAAGTTCGATGTCGCCGACTTCCTCTCCCTTCATGTTGTATACTTTCACGTTTGCCATGATCGTTCTCCTTATGCCTTGACGCTCGTCTTAAGCGTTACGACGCTTCCCTTGACCCCGGGAATGGCACCCTTGACAAGGATGACGTTGCGGGCGAGATCCACCCGTACCACTTCGAGGTTCTGAATGGTGACGTTCTCGACACCGTACTGACCGGCGAGGTTCTTGTGCTTGAACACGCGCGAAGGCGAGCTGTTCGCACCCATGGAACCCGGCTCTCTGTGGACAGGGCCGACGCCGTGGGTTTCCTTCAGACGGTGCTGATTCCATCTCTTGATGACGCCCGTATATCCGTGACCCTTGGTAACGCCGGATGCATCCACTTTGTCGCCTGCCGCAAAGACGTCCGCCTTCACTTCGTCGCCGACCTTATAGCCTTCGGCGCTCTCGACGCGCACTTCGCGCAGATACTTGCAGGGAGCAACGCCCGCCTTCTTGAACTGACCGAGATCGGGCTTGTTGAGTGCCTTCTCCTTTGCGGGAAGGAACCCGAGCTTCAATGCCGTGTATCCGTCCGTCTCAGGCGTCTTGACCTGCACCACGGGGCAGGGACCTGCCTCGATGACCGTGACGGGAATGACCTTCCCGTCCTCCGCAAAAATCTGAGTCATACCCACTTTGCGGCCGATGATTGCTTTACCCATCGTAAAGTTCACTCCTTTTCTTTATTTTCCGATACCTTTTTCGAAGTATCCGATATTACAACTTGACTTTAATATCCACGCCTGCAGGCAGGTGGATGGAATCGAGCAGCTTCGCGTTGGGCGAATAGATGTCGATGATGCGCTTGTAGGTGCGCATTTCGAACTGCTCGCGCGAATCCTTATCCTTATGAGGGCTGCGAAGGATGGTGACGATCTCACGCTCGGTGGGAAGCGGGATGGGACCGGAGATCTTCGCTCCGCCCTTCTGCATCGTCTCCACAATGCGGCTTGCAGCCTGATCGACGAGTTCGTGATCGTACGCCGAAAGTTTGATTCTGATCTTCTGACTTGCCATAACCTACTCCTTTTATACTAACTGTTTGGATTTGCGTGTCAACGCATCCGTGCGTATCGAGGACTTCTATGAAAAAAACACGCGTCGTTTTGCGGTGTTTTCTCGCAAAAGCCTTCGGTTAGTCGCAGAAGTCGAGCTTCCACATTTGTCAGCGGAAATTATCTGCCGAGGGGCTTTCGTCCTCGCTTTTTCAGTAACTTCCCGCCTCAACCCTATACGCCGGTGTGCGCAGCAAAAAACCTGCCGCTTTGACACAGCCTGTATACTATACCATCTTTTTTGCCCGAAGTCAAATGTTTGAACGAGATTTTTCGGGAAAATTCGCAATTTTTTTACGAGATTTTGTCAGATTTTCGCCCCCGTCGCAGATATGGTATATAAGTCCTTTTCCGCTACAAGATATATTATATATAATATGGTATAGAGTGGCGGCTCCAAAGAAATTGCCCATGCAGGAGAATCGCGGCGAGAAAGGGTTGACATCTTCTTTGCGAACGAGTACAATCTGTGCCATGAAGTACTATCGGAAAAAACTTGCACGCTGTCCCGTATTTGAATGGGTGGAAGTGGGCATTCTCCTTTGCATCGCAGGCGGATTTCTTGACGCCTATACTTACGTGACGCGCGGCGGCGTGTTCTGCAACGCGCAGACGAGCAACCTCATCTTCCTCACGCTCAATCTCGCATCGGGAAACGGCGCGGCTGCGCTGCGCTACATCACCCCCGTTCTTTTGTTCATCACGGGCGTGTTTTTGAGCGAGCTCTGCCTGCACCTCTCCAAAAAGAAGCGCGACGAATTCCGAGGACACAGCTTTGTTCTTCTGGGCGAGATCGCCGTCCTGATCACGGTCGCCCTCCTGCCCTCCTCTGTGCCGGATATGTTCGTCAATGCGCTTGTTTCCCTTGCCGCGGCTGTCCAGTTCGACAACTTCCGCAAAATGGAGGGAAAACCCTTCGCCACGGCGTTCTGCACGGGAAACATGCGCTCCGCGACCGAACACGCCATGCATTCCGTTGCGGAAAAGGACGTGAGCGCCATCAAAGTAACGGGAAAATACTTCCTCATCATCTTTGCGTTTTTGTGCGGCGTGCTTGCAGGCTACTACGCCTCGCAGGCAATCGGAGGATATGCCGCATTCATCCCCGCCGCAGTACTCTTTCTCGTGTTTATCTGCATCCTGATCGGAAATTCTCTGCAAAAAAAGCTCTGTGCTCCGCAGACAGCAGACAACACGCCCTCGGACGCACCATCCGCGCCCACCGAAACCGCTCCGACAAATGCTTCACAAGCCGAAACTGTGCCGACAAACACTTCGCAAAGTGAATCGGCGCCGACAGAAGCGCTTGCAAACCAAACACAACCGACGGAAGAGCCTTCTCCCGTCAATCTCAACGATAAGGAGAAACAATCATGACAGACAAAACGATCACAGTCAACGGAAGAGGCGCAGTGCGCCTTGCGCCCGATCTTGTAAAACTTACGCTTGCGGTCACCGCAACCGATGCAGACTATGCGCAGGCCGTCCGCAAAGCGGAGGCAGACGCGAAAAAGGTACTTGCCGCTCTCGCAGGCATCGCCCCCGATCTGCGTTCAGCCTCTCTGCGGGTAGAGCCCGCCTATGAGACGGTCCAGGAACAGGGCGTCCCCCGCCGCCGTCAGTCGGGATTTACGGCGACGCGCCGTCTGCGTGCAGAATTGTCCGCCGACCCCGCCCTGCTTGCAGACGCCGTAAAAGCGATCTACGAGAGCGGCGCCTCCCCTGCCCTGTCAGTGGAATACGCTCTTTCGGATGCGGAAGGCGCACAAAGAAGAGCGGCGGCGCTCGCCGTTGCGGACGCACGCGCTCGGGCAGAGGCGCTCGCTGAGGCGGCAGGCGTAAAGACGGGCGCCGTGCGCTCCGTTACCTGCGGGTCACAGGGCGTGATCCCCGCCGCACGCATGCTGGCAATGCGCACAAACGACGCCGCCGAGCTCGCACCCGAAGAGATCGAATTTGCCGAGGACGTCTGCGTCGTTTTCGATATTGTCTGATTTGCGAACGCTCAAAGGCGCACAAAAACTGACAGGGCAAATACCATTACTGACCGTACAAAAACTAACTGCGCAAAAGCCGACTGCATAAAAAACTGTACAAAAACCGACTGTACAAAAACCGACTGTTATTGATAAAAGCCGCCTGTTGGCGGCTTTTATCGTCTGAAGAAAACTTCCCTCGCAATCTATTCCTGTGCGGGAGGAGCTGTTTTCTTTTTGGAACGGTTCAAAAGCTCGGTCATGCACAGAAGGAATACGGCAAAAAGTGCAAGATAGAGCGGAAGATATGCGATGTCGGCATACTGCGCGATGAGCCCGAACAGAGGCGGCATGAAGGTCGTTCCGATGTACGCAAACGCCATTTCGACGCCGATGACCGCCTGCGAGTTCTCCGCGCCGAAGTTGGCAGGCGTGGAATGGATAATGGAGGGATAGACGGGCGCACAGCCGAACCCTACAATGAGAAAGCCCGCAATGCTCACGCCGTACCCGCCGACAGGCAGCGCAAGCAGGAGAATCCCGAGCGCAATGACGCCGATACCGATTCGGATGAGCCGTTTATCGCCGAGTTTTTCGGAGATAAATCCGCAAACAAACCGCCCTACGGTAATTCCGATGTAGAACAGCGAGCCGAGCATCGCCGCAGTTTCGGCATCCAGTCCCCTGTGAACGGTGAAATAACTGCTTGCCCACTGCATTGCCGTCGCCTCGACTGCCGAGTAGCAGAAAAAGGCGATGAGGATGAAAAACACACCCTGAAGGCGAAGCGTCTGCGGAAGCGTGAGCGCCTTGGCGGCACGCTCTTCCGTCGTACGTTTTTTCCAAAGCGGCAGGCTTGCGAGCAGGACGGCGCACAGTCCGAACTGGATATAGGAGACGAGCGAATAGCCCGCACCCCAGCCCCCGCCGCCCGCGAGCGCGTAGCTCATAATGAACGGGCTGATGAGCGCGCCCACGCCCCAGAAGCAGTGCAGCCAGCTCATGTGACGGGACTTGTAATAGAGCGCAACATAGTTGTTGAGCGCCGCATCCACACCGCCCGCACCCAGTCCGTACGGAACGGCGAGCACGCAAAGAAGCCAGTACGTACGCGCAAAGGAAAAGGCGAGCATCGCCCCCGCCGTCATCAGAACACTGATAAATGTGACGAGTCCCGTTCCGAGTTTTCTCGTGAGAAAATCGGAAGCGAGCGAAGAGACGACCGTTCCCGCGGCAATGATCATGGAGATAAGCCCCATGGCGGAGAGCGGCGCGCCGAGCTCCTCGTGCATGACAGGCCAGCCCGAGCCGAGAAGAGAATCAGGCAGTCCGAGCCCGATAAAGGCAAGATAGATGACGGCAAGCAATAATGATGCCATAGAACCCTCCGAAAATTCTGTCCTATCCTATCATGTTTCCACAAAAAAAGCAAGGGAAAACGAATAACTTCCCCTGCCTTTTCTTCTTTTATCTCTTGGTATTTCTGCTTATTCCTCGGTAAGGACGATGAGGCGATGCGAGAACTCCTCCAGCCATTCGCGCGAGAGGTTGAGTCCGATACGCGCATAGTATTCGCCCGAATGCACCTGATTATCCAGCGTATTGCGGTACTTCTTCTTGGCATCCAGTCCCTTGAGTTTGACAAAGCGGAAAATATCGGGCTCTTTCAGCTTATTCATGAACAGTACGAGCGAAGCCTTTTTGTCCTTGGAGACGCACTGCATGCACATCGTATTTCCCGCAAACGGCGCACGCAGGTGATAGAGCGTGCCATCTTCGATGACGTCCGCGTGATACTTGCGGTAGATCTCCGCCGTGCGGGCGAGATCGGCGATCTCCCCTTCCGTGAGTTTGTTGGGATTCATTTCATAGCCGTACGTTCCGAACAGCGCAAGCGCCGCCTTGGTAGAATAGGGCGCGACCCTGCTGTCGTTGACGTGCGACCCGATACAGGAGAGCGGATACCCGAGAGACGTATTGAACTGGATATCGATACGCTGTGCGGGATCGGACTCGTCCGAGCACCAGATCTGCGGACAGTAATAAAGCGTTCCCATGTCAAAACGTCCGCCGCCCGAAGAACAGCCCTCGAACATGATATGCGGATATTCGCGCGTGAGCCGTTCCAAAAGCGCATAGTAGCCAAGCACGAGACGGTGATAGATCTCGCCTTGCCGTTCGGGAGGATACGCCGCGGAGACGTGTTCCGCCACAATACGGTTGTAGTCCCATTTTACATAGTCGACGGGATACTCTTCAAAGAACGCCTTCATCTGCATATAGATGTTCTCGACGACGTCGGGATTGGCAAAATCGAGATGGAACTGGTGCCGCATGATCGAAATCTGATCCGCTCCCCAGCCGAGCGTATACTCGGGATGCGCGCGGAACAGATCGCTGTCAGGGTTGACCATTTCAGGCTCGAACCAAATCCCGAATTTGATGCCCCGTTCACGGCAGTGCGCCATCACTTTGTGCAGATCGATCTTCTGCTTATTGACCGTCCAGTCGCCCAGCCCCGCCAAATCGTTGTCGCGCGCGCCGAACCAGCCGTCATCCAGGACGAACAATTCTGTTCCGATCTTGCATGCATCGTCAATATACGAAAGAATGAGATCGGTATCGAACGTGAAATAGCACCCCTCCCAAGAATTGAACAAGACGGGTTTATAGTCACGATTTGCCGCATACGTCATGAGGTTTTCGCGGATAAAACGATGGAAGGTCTGCGACATCTTATCCACGCCCTCCGCCGAATAGGCGATGACTGCCTGCGGCGTGTCGAACGCTTCTCCTGCGGCAAGCGTCCATTCGAAATCCTCGTCGTTCATTCCGTAGAGGATGTGCAGTCCGCGGTACACATTGACAAACGTGCGGAACTTGAAGTTCCCGCTGTAGATGAGATTGAATCCGATGACTTCGCCGCAGTCCATCGTCGCATCCCGTTCCTTGAGATAGACGAAAGGATTTTCCTCTGCGGAAGAGCGACCGAGATTGGAGGAGACCTCCTGCACCCCGTCGGGAAGGGCGTTGCAGGCATAGTCGCGCTCCTTTGCCCAACGGCCGTGGAAGTGTACGAGATCGTAATCCGAACGCGGCAAATCAAGCTGCATGGACATGGCACGCACAAGACGTACCGCCTTTTTCCCTGCATTTTCAATGCGGAAACTCTTGACAATCACATCTTTATCGGGGAAGATGGTGAGATACAGGTGCACCTTTACGCGGAGCGCCTTATCTTCAAGCAGAATATCCGCCGTCTCACATGCACCGTGCGCGTGCGGCAAACCCGCAGGCTCGGGCGCACCGCTCATGCGGCTTACCTTGCAAAAACGAAGATCGGTAGCAAAGGAGCCGTTTGCTCCGCGGATGATGACGGGAGCCCCGCGCTTGTCCAGAAGTCCGTGCGTAGAGACTTCCAAAGGCGCACAGTCCTGCTTGAACCCGTCACGATATACAGACTCCTTTCCGCTCGCCGCATCATAATAGGGCGTAGCAAATCCGCCCGCATTGCGCACACTGTCAAAATCGGAATAATCGGAAAGGCTCTTTCCGAAGTATACTGTTTCAAGATATCCCGCCTCGTTCACATAGACGGCATACCCGATGCTCTTGTTGTCAAGCACAAGAAGTCTTTGTGCCTTATTGTAACGGATCATAAGTTTTCCCCTTGATTGATTAAAATTCGATTTCAAGTCCGTCGTAAGAAACGACAATCCCATATTTCAAGGCAATTTCGCAAAGCTCGTCATAAGAAGCTCCGCCGTTGTGCGAAAAATGATTGGCTACAAATACAGTATTTGCGTCGGCAAGCCCTTCTTTGCGCAGGCGGTCGGCGACCTCCGCATTGCTTGTCAGGCACATGTGATTTTGCCGCCAGTCCGTGTGCGCTCCTCCCGTGCAGTCCATGGAGACAAGTCCGAACTTCCCGAACGAACGCAGAGCCTGCCACGAGTCTTCAGGAAAATAACCCGTATCGTGCGCATATAAAAGACGTTTTCCGTCTTTTTCAATCGCATAGAAGAGCGGATCCTTCGCCGTCGGATGATCAGCCGCAAGCGGAAGAACGCGATACCCCATCGTCTCAAAGACACAAAACGGCTCGACGCGGTGCGGGACAATGCGCCCCTGCATATCGGAAAGCCCCGTTGCCGCGATCTCCTGTCTCAGCCGAAGCTCGGCAGCGGCAGGCAGGTAATAATTCATGGGGCGATTGTCATGACAAAAATCGGGACGCCCCATCACCATATCTTCGGGATAGAAATGATCGCTGTGCGGATGCGTGATGAGACAGCTTCCGATCGCGTTCCAGTCGAGCCCGAACCGCTGAGCATGCCATACTGTATCCGCAGGAAAATCGAAGAGCAGTTCCCCGTTCACAATTGCCTGCGAACGCGAACGAAGATTTCTTCCGCCCGCCTTACGTGCCCCGCTGCAGACAGCACAATTGCAAAAGAGCGAAGGAATGCCCTCATATGCCGCCGTTCCTAAAAACCTGATTTTCATAAGCTTAGCCTTTTCATGACGTCCGTTTTCTCAGACCGTACCCGTTCGCGCCCGCCCCGGTTCAGCGGGGGGCTCCCGCTTCCGTATTATCGACCCGCAGAAAACTTTTTTCTGATCGGCTTACAACTGTTTGACGATGATACCGTCTTCGATCGTGCAATCGTAGAAGGAAGGCGCGTAACCGATCTTTTTGGTGTATTTTTCCGCGACAGTACGTTTGAAGTCCTCAACGCCGTCTTTGCGGACAACGGAGACCGTGCATCCGCCGAACCCTGCGCCCGTCATACGTGAACCTGCGCAAGCGGGATGTTCCTGAGCCGCCGCCGCAAGGGTATCCAGCTCGACGCCCGTGACTTCATACAGATCGCGCAGCGATGCATGCGAAGCGTTGAGCAGTTCTCCAAGCGTTCCCACATCCCCGCGCTTCATGGCACCTGCCGCGCGGCGCACTCTGTCGCACTCCTCCACAACGTGCCGCGCGCGGTCCTTTACCTTCCCTTCGCCGTCCAAAGCGGAGGAAATGCGCGCAAATGCGTCGGGCGTAAGCTCGGCAAGACAGGAGATGTCCGCCTTTTCTTTGAGCAGGGCGAGTGCGCGCTCCGTCTCGGCGCGGCGCTCGTTGTACTTGCTCTCCACGAGGCTATGCGGCTTATTGCAGTTGGCAATGACCAGCGTGAAATCGCCCAGCACGATGGGCACATACTCGCGTACAAGCGTGTTGCAGTCAAGCAGGATGGCATTGTCCTTTTTTCCGCAAGCGGAGGCATACTGGTCCATAATGCCGCAGTTGACGCCCGCATACTCGCGCTCCGCCTTCTGTGCGACGAGCGCGATCTTAACGGGGTCGAGCTTTTCTCCTGCAAGCGTCGCAAGCGCCGCAATGGTGGATACTTCGATCGCCGCCGAGGAGGAGAGTCCGCTGCCGAACGGAACGGTGCAGTCATACAAAAGATCACAGCCTACGATGGGATGCCCCGCCTGCTGCCAAAGATAGGCACTACCTGCGGGATAATTGGCAAACTTGACGTCCTTATACTCGCTAAGCCGCGAGATATCCAGCGTGACGCGCACGGGGATATCCGTCCAGGCGAGGTTGATTTTATCCGTGCCGTTGGGACGGGCAAAGATGGTGTTTTTCAAAGAAAGCGCGGCAGGCATGACTTTTCCTCCGCAGTAGTCGACGTGTTCGCCGATGAGGTTGACGCGGCCTGCGGCCGAAACACTATAAGTATATTTTTCGTTCGTCATACTTGAAACCCTGCCTTTTGCATGAATTGTGCCGTCTCCGGCTGTGTTTTGAATACGGCTGTATTGCCGAGAATGCGCTCGCAAACACTTGCAAGCTCTTTTTTGACTGCCTCATGCGCCGTCTCTTTCGTAAACGAGGGCGCCATCGCCTTCATCTCCGAGAAGATCATGCCGAAATCCTTGTATTCCTCGGGAAGCTCCCTGCCCGAAACGAGCAGATCTTCCAGCACCGCGAGCTGTTCCACAAGCCGCCCGGGAAGAATGAACAGCCCCTGCGCCTCAATGAGCCCGATGGATTCCTTCTTGATGACGTGGAATTCGGGATGTGCATGGAACACGCCGTCGGGATACTGCTCCGTCGTAATATTGTTGCGCAGAATGAGGTTCATCTCATACCCCTGCGCCGTCTTGACGACGGTCGGGCTGACGGCACTGTGGATGCCGTCCTGATCCTCTGCAATAATCCCGCGCTCCGCATCCTCATAGGAGCACCATGCCTTGCGCACGACTTCACAGCAATCGGCAACCCTCTGTGCGTCCTTTCCGATGATGCGCACCGCCGTTCCGAACCAGTCCAGAACGCCCGCCGTAATGTCGGGGAAATCGGGGTGCGTGAGCGGGATGGAGATCTTCGCATTGTGGAGCGGAAGGACCTCGCCGCCGCCCTGGAAGTGATCGTGCGCGAGCACGCTTCCGCCGATGCGGGGCAGTGCCGCGTTGCATCCGATAAAGTAATGCGGGAAGAGATCGACAAACTGCATGAGCTTAACAAACGTCTGTCTGTCTACATGCATGGGCGTGTGCTTTGCATTCACCGCAATGCCGTGTTCGTGGAAATAGCCGTAGGGCGAGAACTGCCAGAACCATTCCTCCCCGTCAAGTTCAAGCGTCACCGTGCGAAGCGTGCGCTTGTTGCGCCCGAAATAGCCCTCGTTCTCGCGGCAGATCGTGCATTTGGGATATCCGCCCTTCACGCTGTTTCCGCTCACCGCCTTCTTGGGGTCGCGGAACTCGGGCTTTGCTCGGTTGATCGTGACAATGAGTCCGTTATCCGCCGTAAACCGCGGATTGGCATCCAGCTTCTCCTTCTTGACATAGTCGGAGAGCACGGAATAGGAGTACAGCCACTGCGTCGCCTCTTCGGAAGAAAGCGCCATATGTGCCGCAAATGCCTCCTCCACCGCCTCGGGCGACAGCATCAGCGCCCCCATCACGCTGTCCGTCAGACGTTCGGGCGCCTCCGCAGCAGGCAGTCCTGCCCGTTCGCACGCTTCCACCAACTCCCGCAAAAGCTGCGAGACACTCCTGCCTTCATAGTCCTTGCCATCCCCGTCGTAGCTGTCCAGCCCGACAAGGTCCAGCACCGTATTTCGCACATACACTTCGTTGCGCGCCGAAAGCCCAAGCCTCGCGCGCGCGTAAGAAATAAGACGGTCAATTGATTCACAGACCTCTTTCGTCGCCTCCATTGGCTCCCTCCCGTTAGACTATTCTATCGTTTTGTCAGACCGCTCGGTCATTCTTTGCTTTTATTTTATTCCCTTATACATGACAAAAAGACGATAGAAACTACCGCCTCTTTGCCAAAACTATATTGGGGGAATGAAGATATAAGCAAGTTGAAATAAGAAAATTCTGTCGAAAGAGCGGTCGGCGATAAACAATCATGTTGGCTGCTCCTTCTTGTTTGCATTACCAATTATATCAGACGCTATCCGTTTTCGCAAGCAACGTGTTGACGAATTTCAGACATTTATTGACATAATGCGCTTGACAAATAAAAAGCTTTAGTTTATGATAAAATAAACAGGGGGAATCGTCAATGATTGCAAAGAGAGAGATCTGGAGCTATCCGGAAAAGGCAAACGTGTGGGTCGGGAAATACCGAAATTCCCACAATCTCCTGCATTGGCACTACGACTGCGAGTTTGTCTATGTGGAGCGCGGATGTGTGGATGTATTCTGCGAGAAAAAAAAGCACACTCTGCACGAAGGCGAAGCAATGTTTACGGACAGCGGGCAGATCCACTACCAGCGCGCCTGCGAACCCGATACCGTGCTCATTGTCATTATCTTTGACTATAACATCATTCGGCCGTTTCTTGAAAAATATCAGCTTGCGAGCCCGAAGCTGTACAATCGCTATCCCATTCCCGAATACTATGCGCGGCTGTATCGCATCCTGACCGAACGGAAACTTTTTTACGGAGAGCAGGCGGCGTGCACCGTCTGCGAAATGATGATCGAAGTATTCCGCGGCGAACAGTTTGTACACAGACTGGGCAACGACCGCACCGAAGAGGCCTTCAAACGGCTCCTTGAGGACGTGCATGAACGGTATGCCGAGTACACTTTTGAGGATGCCGTGCGCTTTATGGGCATGAGCGAAGCCTATTTTTCAAGATACTTCAAGGCAATGTCGGGAACCACGTTCTCACAATATCTCAACTACGTGCGCACAGATAATGCCGTGCGGCTCCTGCAGTCGGGAAACGACATGACGATGACCGACATCGCCGATGCCTGCGGATTTGCGACCATCCGTAATTTCAATCGCATCTTCCGCGAATTTACGGGGTATTCCCCCTCCCGCCTGCCAAAGGACTACGTCCTGCGCGATCAATTCACCTATCCCAGCGAAACAGCGTCCGACCCCACCCTCTTTGACTGCGAACTCATCGAGAGCTGCGACCTGAGCGCTCAATAACCACTTCACGAAGGATTGTAAAACGACAAAATAAACGAGTCCCCCTTCTGTCAAAATAATCGCTTATAAAAATCAAGCGAGCCTCACAACTATCAAGTATTTTTTTCATAATAATGCAAAGGCGGCTTCCGCGCAAACGCGGAAGCCGCCTTATTATATACATTCAATTATTTGCTCATACCTTCCTGCACAGCGACCGCGACTGCGACCGTAGCGCCGACCATGGGGTTGTTGCCCATACCGATGAGCCCCATCATCTCGACGTGCGCGGGAACGGAGGAAGAACCTGCGAACTGCGCATCCGAGTGCATTCTGCCCATCGTATCGGTCATGCCGTAGGACGAAGGCCCTGCCGCCATGTTGTCGGGGTGGAGCGTTCTGCCCGTGCCGCCGCCCGATGCAACGGAGAAGTACTTGAAGTTATTCTCGACGCACCACTTCTTATAGGTGCCTGCGACGGGGTGCTGGAAGCGGGTGGGGTTGGTGGAGTTACCCGTGATGGACACGCCGACCTTCTCGAGCTTCATGACAGCAACGCCTTCGGGAACATTGTCCACGCCGTAGCACTTGACCTTTGCGCGGGGACCGTCCGAATATGCGACCTCTTTGGTGACCGTAACCGTCTCCGAATAGGGATCGAACTCCGTCTCCACATAGGTGAACCCGTTAATACGGGAGATGATGAACGCCGCATCCTTGCCGAGACCGTTGAGGATGACGCGCAGGGGCTTTTTACGCACCTTGTTTGCGTTCATAGCGATCGAGATCGCGCCCTCTGCAGCCGCGAAGGACTCGTGACCTGCGAGGAAGCAGAAGCAGTCCGTCTCTTCGGAAAGGAGCATTTTGCCGAGGTTTCCGTGACCGAGGCCGACCTTACGGTTTTCGGCAACCGAACCGGGGATGCAGAATGCCTGCAGGCCTTCACCGATCGCAGCAGCTGCATCGGCAGCCTTTTTGCAGCCCTTCTTGATGGCGATCGCCGCGCCGACGGTATACGCCCAGACGGCGTTCTCAAAGCAGATAGGCTGGGTGCCGCGCACGATCTTGTCGCAGTCCACACCCTTGGAAAGGCAAATGTCTTTGCATTCTTCGATGGAGCCGATGCCGTATCCCTTCAAAACAGCGTTGATCTTGTCAACTCTTCTTTCATACCCTTCGAACAGAGCCATTGTCTTTCCTCCTTACTCTTTGCGAGGGTCGATGTACTTCACCGCACCCTGCTCTTCAGAAAATCTGCCGTAGTGACCCATGGCCTTCGTCCAAGCTTCGTTGGGCTCGAGCCCCTTCTTGATGAAGTCGGTCATTTTGCCGAGGGAGACAAATTCATAGCCGATGACCTGATTGTCCTTGTCAAGCGCGAGGCGGGTGACATAGCCTTCCGCCATTTCCAGATAGCGCACGCCCTTCAGAGCGGTACCGTACATCGTGCCGACCTGCGAACGAAGCCCCTTGCCGAGGTCTTCAAGGCCTGCGCCGATCGTAAGACCGTCATCCGAGAACGCCGACTGCGTTCTGCCGTAGACGATCTGCAGGAACAGCTCGCGCATTGCGGTGTTGATCGCATCGCAGACGAGGTCCGTGTTGAGCGCTTCCAGAATGGTCTTGTGGGGCAGGATCTCCGCCGCCATTGCCGCCGAGTGCGTCATACCCGAGCAGCCGATCGTCTCAACGAGCGCCTCCTGAATCACGCCCTGCTTGACGTTCAGGGTGAGTTTGCAGGCGCCCTGCTGCGGTGCGCACCAACCCACGCCGTGCGTGAATCCGCTGATGTCCGTGATCTGCTTCGCGCAGACCCACTTCCCCTCTTCGGGAATGGGAGCGGGATCGTGTTTGGGTCCCTTTGCGACACAGATCATCTCTTCCACTTCGCGTGAATATTGCATCTTGTATCCTCCATAAAAAATGTTCGACCCTCTATTGGGAACCTTTCTGCGTTATTTTACCATATCCGCAAAAAAAAGACAAGAGGTTGTCCCAAATTTTCCGCCGAATTGTGGATTTTTCTTATGCTTTTCTCATGCGGATTGCGTTGCAGCCCCTTTCCGCGCGGCTCTCGCCTTGAAGATCGAAGCAATTTTCTTGACCGACAGGACGCATACAGCGTACATCACAACAATTCCGAAGAGTGCGGCGAAATATCTGTCGGGAAGCGGAGCAAGATCGACGGCGGCGCCTATGGGCGTGAAGGGAAGCGCCGTCAAAAAAATCGCACAGCCCGCGGTCAGCACAAAGACAGAGAGCGAAGCGCGGTTTTCCGGACTGAGCGTGTCCGTGCGCAGAAGATGAAGCGCAAGGAGCTGCGTGAGGGCGGATTCCACAAACCAGCCCGTACGGAAGAGCATGGCAAACGCCGCCTTTCCCTCCTCCCCGAGCGCGGAATAGGGTGCCCCGCACGCCGCAGGGCAGATCGTAAAATACAAAATGGCATATGTCAGAATGTCAAAGAGCGAGCTGACAGGTCCGAACAGGAACATCGAACGCATGACGCCCTTTGCATCCCAGGCGGCGGGACGGGCGAGAAGAGCGGGATCCGCCCGATCCCACGGAATGGCGCCGCAGGAGAGATCGTAAGCGAAATTGAGGATCATGAGCTGAAGCGCAAGCATGGGCAAAAAGGGAAGAAACGCGCTTGCGACGAGCACGGAGAACACGTTCCCGAAGTTGGAGGAGGCCGTGATACGGATATACTTCATGAGATTGACGTATGTCCTGCGCCCCTCCTCTGCGCCGTCCGCAACGACGGTGAGATCTTTTTCGAGGAGAATGACGCCCGCCGCCTCCTTGGCGACATCCGCCGCGCTGTCCACGGAGACCCCCACATCCGCCGCCCGCATGGCGGGCGCATCGTTGATGCCGTCTCCCATGTAACCGACCGCATGCCCGTTTGCCCGCAGCAACGTAACAATGCGCGCCTTTTGCGCGGGTGAGAGCTTGGCAAACACGGAGGTCTCCTCCGCAGCGGCGGAAAGCTCCCCGTCCGTCATCGTATCGATCTCGGAGCCGAGCAGAACGCGCCCCGTGCGCAGTCCCACCTTTCCGCAAATGTACGCGGCGACTTTTTCGTTATCCCCCGTCAGCACCTTGACGGCGACGCCCGCCTTGGTGAGGCGGCGGATCGCCGCAGCCGCCGTGGGCTTAGGCGGATCGAGGAAGGCAAGCAGTCCGATGAGCGTCATGCCCTGTTCCTCGGCAGAGGTCAGCGCCGCGGGCGGATCGAGACGGCGCGCAAGCGCCAAGACGCGCATTCCCTTTGCATTGAGACTGTCCGCAAGCGCGAGCACGCCGCGGCGCACCTCGCCTGTGAGTTCCACAACAGAACCCTTTTTCTCCGCATGCGTGCATACGGCGAGCATCTCCTCGACCGCGCCCTTGGTGAGGAGCATTTCCCTGCCCTGCGCATCTGCAACGACGACGCTCATCCTGCGGCGCTCAAAATCGAAGGGCAGTTCGTCCGTCTTGCGATAGGACTGAAGAAGCTGCGCGGACAGCATGCCCGCCTCACACAGCTCCTGCGTGCGGGAAATGATGGCGGCGTCCATGAGATTTTTCAGTCCCGTCTGATGGCTGCTGTTGAGCCATGCATAGCGCAGGACGCGCACATCCTCGTTGCCGTCAATATCGAGATGAAGCTCAAGAACGACTTTGTCCTGCGTGATCGTCCCCGTCTTGTCCGTGCACAGGATATCCATTGCACCCAGATTCTGAATGGCGGAGAGATTCTTGACGATGACTTTCTTTTTGGACATCGCAACGGCGCCCTTGGCAAGGCACGCCGTCACGATCATGGGAAGCATTTCGGGCGTGAGTCCGACGGCGACGCTCACCGCAAACAGCGCCGCATTCAGCCAGTCCCCCTTTGTCAGCCCGTTCAGAATGAGAACAACGGGCGCCATCACCAGCATCATAAAAAGAAGCAGGCGGGAGACTTCATTCACGCCGCGGTCAAACGCCGACTTTACAGGCTTTTCGTCCAGCGCCTTTGTCATCTGCCCGAGCTGGGTCTCCCTGCCGACTGCCACGACGATCCCCGTCGCGGTCCCGCTCAGGACATTGGTCCCGGCAAAGGCGAGGCAGCCGCTTTCCGTCAATGCCTGCCCGACGTCCGCCGCTTGCGCACGCTTTTCCACAGGTGCGCTTTCCCCCGTGAGCGCGGACTGCGCGACAAACAAATCCTTCGCCGCAAGAATGCGTACATCTGCAGGGAGCATATCCCCCGCGCTCAGTCTGACAAGATCGCCCACCACCATGTCCGCAACGGGACGCTCTGCAGCCTCTCCTTCGCGCACGATACACGCCGTAGGCGCGATCATGGAGGAGAGCCTGCGCGCCGCGTTTGCGCTCTTCGTCTCCTGAAGAAAATGCATCCCGCCCGAGACGACGATCATAACGGCAATGACGCCGACCGTCAGATAACTGCGCTCTGCGGGCGAGGCAAAGACGACGTCCGTCAGAACGGAAACCAGCACGAGCGCCGCGAGAATGAGCGTGAACGGATTGAGAAATGCCCCCGCCAGTCTGCGGAGCACTCCTGCATTGCGCTTGGCACGGTAGACGTTTGCACCGTACTGCGTGCGGCGGGCGAGAACCTCCTCTTCCGTCAGCCCGCCCTCACCCGTTCCGAGCCACGAACACACGCGCTCGGCGGGCATTGCCGCCGCTTCTTTCACGCGCGCCGCCGCGGAGTGCGCGCTTTTGAGCTGTTTCTTCTCCTGCACGGACGGCTTGCTTTGCGGCTTCTGCTGTGTCGCAGAGCATGCGGTCTCCTGCAGATCCTGCACCTGCGCAGATACGGGAAGATCTGTCTGCTGTTCGGGTGCAAACAACGTTTTTTTGAATTTTTTCATTACACTACCTCCTTCGATGCAACTCGATGAGATAGCCGAATCGCCGATCTGTCAGCGTGCGGGCATGCGGATAAACGTGCGCATATGACCGCATGAGAACAGATCGCGACTTCGACTGCCTTCGTTCATCCTGCATACCTCCTGTTTTTCAAAAAAATAACCGCATGCCGAACGGCACGCGGAATTCAATCGATCTGCAAACACCGTCCGAGCTTTGACTTCGCGGGGCGGTGAAGCTGTGTTATGCGGCGCCTTGCATTTTCGACGCCGCCTGTTCAAACCTGCGCACGATGTCTCCATCGTTTTGCGGCAACAGCCCATATCCCCGTAGTAGCCTTACCTACCGGTTATTCCCTTGTATCGGCATTATAACCCGATCATGGGGAGCTGTCAACCCTTTGGGAGAAAAAAATGATGGTAAAACGGTGAAAATTGCAACGGAATATCCGCCGACTGTCCCGTTTCTTCCGATTTGCGCGCAGATTTACAGTTCGACGTGTTCGACGTCCTCGCGCAAGGAGCGGCGATAGAACACGGCTTTTCTGCCGATGACATACACCACTTCCGCACCCAGAAGGTCGGCGACGTTCTGCGCCATCGTGTCCGCATCTGCCTCCGCCGTGGGAAGGACGTTCACCTTGATGATCTCGCGCGCGTCGAGCGCGTCGGAGAGCGACTTTAAGAGGTTATCCGAGATCCCGCCCTTGCCGATCTGCGTAACGGGGGAAAGATTTGCCGCGATGGACTTTAATTTGCTTCTTTGCTTGCTTGTCATATGCTTGTCTCCCTTTTATGGAATGTAATCAAATTCGACGTCACCGACAATGACGGTATCCCCTTCCTTGCAGCCCATGTTCCCGAGCGACTTGAACACGCCGCGGGACTTGAGCATGCGGTGGAAATATGCCATGGAATCGGGGTTATTGAGAACAACGTTGCGACACAGAAGATCGACAAGTCCGCCCGTGACGACATACGCCCCGTTCTCATCCTTGAAGATCTCAAACTGCCAGGTGTCCTCCTCTTCGAAGGCGAACTCGTCGGAGGGAATTTTTTCGGCGGGCGGAAGGGTCTTGAGAAGCTCCCAGATTTTTCCGAGCAGTTCCTGTGTCCCCTCGCCGCGCACGGCACAGATCTTGCATACAGGAAGATCGGGATACGCCGCAGTGAAGCGCGCGACGTTCTCCTCTGCACCCGCGCAGTCGCACTTGTTGAGCACGACGATCTGCGGAAGCGCCGCGAGTTTTTCCGAGTACGCGGCAAGTTCTGCGTTGATCTTTTCAAAGTCATCAAGGGGATCGCGCCCCTCCGTGCCGGAGATGTCCAGGACATGACAGATCATGCGCGTACGCTCGATATGGCGCAAGAAGTCGTGCCCGAGTCCCGCGCCCTGCGCCGCGCCCTCGATGAGCCCCGGGATATCCGCAACGACAAAGGAATTTTCATAGTACTGCACAACACCCAGATTGGGTGAAAGCGTCGTGAAGTGATAGTCCGCGATCTTGGGACGAGCGGCGGAAATCTTGGAAAGGAGCGTGGATTTGCCGACATTAGGAAATCCGACAAGCCCGACATCTGCGATGACTTTCATCTCAAGAATGACCGTGTGCGGCTTGACCTTTACGCCCTTTTGCGCAAAGTTGGGCGCATGGCGGCGCGCGGTCGTAAAGCGCACATTGCCCTTTCCGCCCCGTCCGCCCGTGAGAAGCTGCACCTTTTCGCCGTTCTCATAGACGTCGCAGATGATTTTTCCGCTCTCCGCATCGCGCACGAGCGTGCCGCAGGGAACTTTGAGGATGACGTCGGCGCCCTTCTTGCCGAAGCACTGATTGGAGCCGCCGCGCTCGCCGTCCGCCGCAAAATATTTGCGCGTAAAGCGATAGGCAAGCAGGTCGTGAACGTTTTCGTCCGCAACCACATACACGCTTCCGCCGTCCCCGCCGTCGCCGCCGTCGGGTCCGCACGCGGGCTTGCCCTTATATGCCTTGAAGGAATTCATTCCGTCGCCGCCGTCCCCCGCCTTGACGGTGATGCGCACTTTATCGGTAAAAATCTTATTATCCATGCCGCAAGTATACCAACTTTTTTTGTAAAAGGCAAGGTCTTTTCCCTCTCCCCGCACAGAAAAAAATTTTTGATGGAATTTGTGAAATAATTGCTTTTTCTGTTAGAAAACCCGCTGGATGCGGTATACTTAAATAAGGAGGAGTATTTTCATGTTCGGATATCTCTTATTTTTACTGGTGCTGATCCCCTTTATCGCCTTTTCGGCATGGGCCTCGGCACGCGTCAACGCCACATACTCCAAGTACGACCGCGTTCAGACGCGCTCGTGCATGACGGGTTATGATACGGCCACGCGCCTCATGCGCAGCCGCGGAGTATCGGATATCGCCGTCAATCGCGTGGAAGGAAAACTCACCGACCACTACAACCCCTCCAAAAAAGTCGTCAATCTCTCGATGAGCACTTACGGCAGCGCTTCCGTCGCAGCAGTCGCCGTGGCAGCGCATGAGGTCGGGCACGTCATGCAAAAACATACGGGCTACGTTCCCTATAAAATCCGCAATGTGCTTGTCCCCCTTACCAACATCGGCTCACGCCTTGCCCTGCCCATCATTTTGGTCGGGCTGCTTCTCGACATTTTCTGGGCAAGCGCGCCCCACCCCTACGGCGAATGGGCGGTATATCTCGGGATCGCTCTCTATGGGCTTTCCACACTCTTTATGCTCGTTACACTCCCCGTCGAGTTCAATGCCTCCCGCCGTGCGAAAAAGATGCTCGTTGACGAAGGTATCCTCACGCCCGAAGAGGTCCCCGCCGCCAGCAAAGTCCTCTCTGCCGCGGCGCTCACCTATGTTGCATCCCTGCTCATTTCCCTGCTTTATTTCCTGCGGTTCGCGCTCGTGTTCGCTTCCCTCGTGAGAAGAGACTGAGCTTTGCACCAAAGCCTAATCTTGAAGTCAAAACCTGAGCTTTGTACCAAGAATTGCAACCGACTTGTTCCTAAAGCCGCAAAGCAAAAACGCACCCGTTTTAAGAAATGAAGGCGGAAGATATGGTTATCGTTGAATAGCCGCAAAGCAGAAACCGTTTAACGAACGAAGACGGAAGATATGTTTATTGTTGAATAACCGTAAAAAACGCACCCCTTTTAAGGGTGCGTTTTTGTATGCATCTGTTCCGCAGGTTCTGACATTGCATCATGCGAGCGCATAAACGCTCATGAATTTCAAGTCAGTCTCTTTGCAATGGCGTGAAGAAACTGCTCGGAATTAAGTTTTTTGGGTGTCACACCCTCTTTATGGAAGAGAGGAACAAGATCGCCCGTCATTTCACCTTCCTCAATGGTGCGGATGGTGGCACGTTCGAGTTTTTCGGCAAATTCCGCGAGAGGGGCATTCCCGTCCAGCTCGCCCCGCTTTCTGAGAGCGCCCGTCCAGGCAAAGATGGTTGCAACCGAGTTGGTGGAGGTCTCCTCGCCCTTGAGATACTTATAGTAGTGGCGCGTTACGGTCCCGTGCGCCGCCTCATACTCATACTTCCCGTCGGGAGAGACAAGCACAGACGTCATCATTCCAAGAGAGCCGTAAGCGGTGGCGATCATGTCGCTCATGACATCGCCGTCATAGTTCTTGCACGCCCACAAAATCCCGCCTTCCGAGCGGACGATGCGTGCGACGGCATCATCGATAAGGGTGTACAGATACCACAGTCCCTTTTCCTCAAACTGCGTCTTGTACTCTTCAAACACTTCCGCGAAGATCTTCTTGAACTGTCCGTCATATACCTTGGAAATGGTGTCCTTTGTGGCAAAGATCACGGGCAGGTTCTCTTCAAGCGCATAGCGGAAGCAGGAATGCGCAAAGGAGCGCACGGATTCGTCGCAGTTATGCATGCCCTGCACGACGCCGGAAGTGCCGTTGAAGTCATGCACGAGTTTTCTTGCGATCTCCTTTCCCTCTTTGTCCTCGGTGACAAGGTAGACTTTGTTCCCCTCCTCCGCAATGCCGTCCACGGCGGAATATACGTCGCCGTATGCATGACGGGCGAGCACGATGGGCTTTGTCCATGTAGGGACATAGGAGCGGATGCCGTCAACCACGATGGGCGCGCGGAACACCGTTCCGTCCAGAATGCGGCGGATGGTGCCGTTGGGGCTCTTCCACATCTCGTGCAGGTTGTATTCGCTCATGCGCTGAACGTTGGGCGTAATGGTGGCGCACTTGACCGCGACGCCGTATTTCTTGGTCGCAAGCGCGCTCTCCACCGTGACGGTGTCCGCCGTCTCGTCCCTGTGGGGAAGTCCCAGATCGTAGTATTCCGTCTTCAAATCCACATAGGGCAGAATGAGCACGTCCTTGATCATCTTCCAGAGGATGCGCGTCATTTCGTCGCCGTCCATCTCCACGATGGGGGTCGTCATCTGAATCTTTGCCATAGTGCTACCTCGGGCTCATTTCTTTCTATTATACGAAATTTCCCCGTCGTTTGCAACCTTTTGCGCCCGAAAAAACGTCCTCCCGCAAAATTCCCGTTCGGATCGTCTGTTTTTCGGAAAGGCCTTCACGCAGAGTTTCATCGAGCAGCCCTGCAAAAAAGTCCCTGATCTGCGAGAGCGAATGTCCGAAGAGATACCCCGCAAGCGAGCCGGGGACAATATTGAGTTCGTTGAAATACGCCTGCTCCCCCACGACAAGAAAATCTGCCCGCACCACGCCGCGCATGCCGAACGCCTCATACAGGCGGCGCGTATTTGCCTCGATCTGCGCAGAGACCGAAGCAGGCAGATCCGCGGGGCACTGCGAGCCCTTGCCCTTTTTATACTTTTCCGCATAGGACAAGAGCTCTTCCGCGGAAAAAACTTCCTCGCAGGGGGACGTAATCACCTCGCCCCCCATTTTGCAGGCGGCACAGTTGATATCGCGTTTTTCAGGAAAATAACGTTCAATGAGCGCCTTATCGTCAAGCGTGAATGCAAGCTCGAGCGCGTCGGCAAGCGTCTCTTCGCCGTGCGCGACGGTAAGCCCGATGCTTGAACCCAGCCGCGCAGGTTTGACAACGACGGGATATCCGAACGCCGCGACCTGCGCCTTAATCTGTATTGCGTCGGTGCGCCAGCTCTGTTCCGACACAGTGAGCGCGGGCGCAACGGGAATATCCAGTCCGCGCGCGGCGATCTTGGTGAGCGATTTATCCATAAACACGGCGCTCTCCGCCTGGGCGGGCGAGGCGCTCGGGATCTTGTTCCAGCGAAGGAGCGCCGCAAGCGTCCCGTCCTCCCCCATGCCGCCGTGACAGCAATTAAGCGCAACATCGATTCGCGCAAGCGGCTTTCTCTTCCCCGCGCAGACGAGCGCGCCGTCCGAAAGCGTGACAAACGTCCCCTTCGGCGTTTCCGAAAACTCCGAAACGCTCTTGTAGTTTCCAAGGAGCATTCCGCCCTCGGGCGGAAGATAGACGGGCAGGACATGCCAGCGCGTCCCGCGAAGCAGATTGACGGCGTACATCCCCGTGATCACGGAGATCTCCGATTCATTGGACGCTCCGCCGAAAAAGACGGCAACCGTCTTTTTCATTGGTTCTTTCATTTGCTTGCTAACTGTCTTTTCCGAACGCTTCCCAGATCTTTTTCCCATCAAAAAAACACCTCCGAAGATAGTTTCCTTCGTTGGTGTTTCGGATGTATTGTGAAATCGGATAGATTATAAAAAACGTTCCTCGACGCGCCTCGCCGTCCGCATCAGTACTTATCGGGCAGATCGTTGAGGAAGAGGACACAGTCCCCCGCGGAGAGCTCTTTTGCGAGCAGTTCCTGCGCCGCTGTGAGCGTGGGAACAATAGTGAGTTTTTCTGCGTCCCCGCCCGCCGCAAGATAGCCGTTCCGAACGTCCAGCACGAGCGTCTCGCCCACAAGGATGACTCGGTCAAGTCCGACAAGCGCCGCGCCGAGTTGTTCGTTGACTTCCTCTTCGAGCTGTCCGAGCTCCACGATCCCGGGCGTGACAACAAATTTAGCGCCATCGGCAGTACGGAGCACCTCAACGGCGTTCTTTGCGCCCTCGGGATTGCAGTTGTACGCATCGTCCAAAATGACGACTCCGTTCGAATTTCTGCGCTCCAAGCGGTGCGCAACGGGCGCAAGTTTTTGAATGCCCGCCGCGATCTCGGAGAGCGTCATGCCCAGCAGCGCGCAGAGCGCGGCGGCGAGAGCAACGTCATCGGCGGCATGCCGTCCGAGAAGCGGAACCTTCACGGGAACACTTCCTTCGGGCAGGCGAAGAGTAAATGATGTCCCCGAAAGCCCTACCTGCACATCCTCGGCGTCAAAATCGCGCCCCATGACGAGCGCATTGCCCGTATCCATGTCCGCGGCAGAGCGTCCGAGCACGCATTTTTGTGTACGCTTGGCGAGCACTCCTTTTTCCGCACGGATAGCGTCAAGAGAACCAAACGTCTCGACATGCTGGCAGGTGACGCCCGTCACCACGCCAATGCTCGGGCATACCATGTCGCAGAGCTCTATAATATCGCCCGTCCTGCGCGCGCCCATTTCGGCGAGAAAGACGTCGCAGTCAAGGCCGCCCTCGTTGACCGCCTTTGCAATGCCGACGGGCGTATTATAGGAAGCAGGCGTTGCGATGACCTTGTATTTTTCCGAAAGAATGACTGCGGCAAAGTTCTTGACGGAGGTCTTTCCGAAGCTCCCCGTGATGCCCACTTTGATCGCAGGGCTTTGCCTGAGCGCCGCCTTTGCCCTTTTTATGAATTTGTTCGTGTGCGGGATTTCATACGCCTTCCAGAGAAGGTTTACAAAGGCAAGAAGAGGCGGACAGAAAAGCGGCACAAGGCAGAACGGAACAAAGCGCAGAAGATACAGCCACTGTAAGTCTGCGGCAAGCGAGATCGCCGTCAGGGCAAATGCGAGTCCGATGCACAGCGCGAACATGAAAACGGCGTACCCGACAATCAGACGAAGATAGCGCGCCGTCAGGCGGGCAGGGACTTTTAAGGCGTGCTTGCGCTCGGCGAAATAGTAAAAGAGCGTGATCCCGAAAAACGGGACGACGGAGATGAGATTGGCGGCGGCATAGCCCGCAAAGGAGAAGCAAACACAAAAGAGCGCCGTCAAAAGCGCAACGGCGAGGGCAAGAATGGATGCCTTTTTGCGCTCAATATTGCGGGAACGGTAGTACCATTTCAGGAACGCTTTGCCGTCATAGCCCTCTTGTTGCAGAATAGCGGCAAGGCGCTGCGAACACAGACAAAACATCATGCCCGCAAGTGCGCCGCCCGCGATCGCGGCAAAGATCATGGAAAGTGTCATTGTAAAAACTCCTCTGCCGCCGCGTTGAACGCAAGCGGGTTTTCAAGATGGGCAAAGTGGCCGCAGTCCTCCATCCAAAACACCTTGCTTTCAGGCACGCAGGAAAGATAGACTTTGACGGAAGCAGGCGGGACCGCGCAATCGCGCGTACCGTTGACAAACAGCACGGGGCGAGCGATCTGCTTTGCATCGCCGCGCAGGTCCTCGTTGACGATCTTTTTATAGCTCTCCCGCATGAGGGGCGGAAGCTGTCGGTATTCTTCACTGCCGAACTTCTTTTCCGCGAACTTCGGCGCTAATTTTTTAACGAAACGATAGGTCTTGACGCGCACATGATAGGAAAAGGTGCGCGGCGGAACAATCCCCGCACAGCCGACAAGCACGGCACGATCGAACACGTCCCCCCGCGAGAGACACTTGACGGCAACCCTGCCGCCAAAGGAATGCGCAATGACGTGCGGGAAAGAAATCCCGAGTTCTGCAAGCGCACGAAGCGCCCAGTCCGCGTAATCTCCGACCGACCACGCCGCAGGCAGCGCCTCTGCCCCGCCGAAGCCCGGGAAATCGAGCGCGGTCACGCGATATTTTTGCGAAAAGTAAGCAATCTGCGGAGCAAAGCTCTCTTTGCTCGCCAGATAGCCGTGCAGAAAGACAATGTCCTTCCCTTCCCCTTGCTGAAGATATGAAAGCCTCAACCGAGCTCCTTCATCATGACGATGGCGTCTTCCCCGTCCGCATAGTAGCGAGAACGGGCATACAAACCGTTGAAGCCGTGTTTCAGATAGAGTAAAAACGCAGGTGAATTGGACACGCGCACCTCCAAAAAGACGCGCTTTGCCCCCTTTTGTGCGGCGATCTCAATGAGATCATCAAGAATTTTTCCGCCGCGTCCGCATCGGCGGTACATCTCGGAAACGGCGATGAGCTGCACTTCCGCGCCCTCGCCTGCGACGCTCACCCCGCCGTACGCCGTAATGGTGCCGTCTTCTTCCAGCAAAGACCCGTAAAATCTGCCCGAAAGAAAGGACTCCGCAAGCATGCGGTGATTCCACGGATCGGAAAAGCATTCCCCTTCCAGCTCCGCGATCGCAGGAATGTCGGCATATTGCCAGAGTCTTCCGTTCATCGCGCCTCCTCCGCCGAGGACTTGCGCAGGTACATCGCCTCCAAAAGGTGCGCACCGTGCACCTCACCCGCTTTGGCAATGGCGGCGTTACAAAGACCCTGTGCCGCGTCAACTTGTGTCACGCCGTCAAAGAGCGCCGTATGCCCGACGGGAGAAAATCCCTGCGCAATGAGCGCATCCGTTTCCACGCGCGTGAGAAACGCGGGAGATACGGCAACTTCTGTCCCGCGATACGCGCAGGCATAGTAATTCCCGTGACCTGCGTCCACCAGGCAGAGCGCTTGTTCTCTCCTGTCAGCATATGCGAGCGTATCAAAAGAGGTGAGCGCAAGCGCGTCTTTTTCGCAGGCAAGACACAGTCCCTTGATGGTTGCGATGCCGATGCGGATCCCCGTGAACGACCCCGGGCCCACGACGCACGCAAAGAAATCGCAGTCGGCGGGCGCAAGCCCTGCCTCGTGCAAGACAGCATCGATCTCATCCATTAACAGCACGGAGTGCCGCATGGCGCAGTCGCCGCGATGAGAGATCACCTTTTTTTCGCCGTTGACGGCAACCACGCTGAGCGCCCTGCCGCTTGTATCGATCGCCAAAAATTTCATGTCACGATCTCCCGTTCTCCGTCCCCCGTCTTGCGGACGGTAATTTTTTTGCAGTGTTCAGGCAAAAGCGGCGCGATGTTTTCGCTCCACTCCACAAGGCAGATCTTGCCCGCGTCGAAATAGTCTGCAAAACCGAGCTCCTCCGCCTGACGCACGTTTTCGATGCGGTAACAATCAAAATGGAACATGGGCTCATAGCTGTTGACGTAGGCATACGTCGGGCTCAGAACGTCCTCTTTCACGCCAAGACCGCGTGCAATGCCCTGCGCGATCACCGTTTTGCCCGCGCCCATTTCGCCGTCCAGGAGTACCACGTCCCCGGGAGAGAGAGTTTTTGCATAGTCCTCCGCCCAGGCGAGCGTCTGCTCGGGCGAGCGGGAATAAAAAATCGCCATATCACGGACATTATACCGCATATGGCGACAATTTGCAAGAATTTTCCGCAAGCTCAGAGCGTGAGCATGTAATGCAGAACGGCAAAGAAAATAAGAATGAGAATCGCGACGGCAAAGCCGATGATCATGAGCGCGGTAGAAAGACGAGCGCTCTCGGGCGTGATCTCCTTTTTGGGCGTCAGTTTTGCATTGAGCCGATTGATGGCGCGCGAGATATGTTTATAGATCGGCAGCGTAATGAGCGCGGCGACGAGACAGCGCAACAGATTGAAAGGAAGGACCGCCGCCCAGAGATAGAAACTATAAAAATTTTCCTGCGTGCAGTTCGGGAAGAGCGGCGTCATCATGCCAAGAATCGGCTCCCAGCTTCCGCCGAACATGAGAAAGACATAAGCGGGGACGAGCGCGAAACGGTTTAGAAGAACGGCGAGCGCAGTCGAGACGAGCGAGCCGACCAAAAGTCCTAAAAGCGCGCCTTTGAAAGAGCGGTGCTGCTGATAGATGAGCCCTGCGGGGATGACGAGCGCAAACCCGACGAGGATATCTGCCGCATCGCCGACAAACATCGTGGAGGTAGACACGCACACGAGTTTGATGAGCACCATCATGACAACGATGACGCAGCCTGAAACGGGACCGAGCGCAAACGTTCCGATGAGAACGGGAACATCGGAGAAGCGGAACTCAAGGAACTCAGGAAAGGCGAACGGAAGCGCAAAGTTGAAGATGTAGAGGATCGCCGCAAGCGCGGAGAAGAGCGCGATCATTGCGATGCGCGTCGAGGAAAAGTACTTTTTGGAAGCCGTCATGAGAACACCTCAAAATAATTTTTTCGGATATTCTTTGACTCTTCGCCGCATCCCGCCGCGCGCCGCACCGCCCTGCCGATGTCGGGTTGCCGATGTCAGGACGCCGCCCTGCAAGCATCCTGCACCGCACCGACCGCACCGACCGCGCGGAACGTATTGCGCGCCGCAAAAAACGCGCCCCTTTACAGGGGCGCGCAAAAATGCCGCTTTGATTTCTTTTCTCATCCGGACTATGACCGTCGGTACGGGAATCACACCCGTTCGGGGGC
>ERZ1643246.1141-NODE-1141-length-30010-cov-5.830813_pt1 | contig 30010 bp, 28 predicted proteins | sample MGYA00579265_ERZ1643246 | MGnify/ENA primary metagenome ERZ1643246 (study PRJEB29033, sample SAMEA4952261) | chicken gut metagenome | biome: Broiler Chicken; feature: Gastrointestinal Tract; material: Caecum | place: Ireland | collected 2018 | study: Broiler...
GCGGGCAGAAACAGCGGCTCATCACCGCAAGCACGCTTGCAATGGGGCAGAAGATCATCATTTTAGACGAGCCGCTCGCTAACCTCGACAAGGACGGCGCGGCTGCGCTGATGAACACGCTGCGTTCGCTCACAGGGGCGGGGTATTGCGTAGTTGTGATAGAGCACCGCCTGGATATGGTACTGCCCTTCGTCGATACCGTGTGGCATATCGGAAATAAGACGGTCAGAAAGGTCGAAAACAGAGAGGAGTATCTCTTGCAGCAGACGGCGAAAATCGAGGACGGTTGCGCACCGTTCGAGGATACCATGCCCGTGTTCAAACTGCAAAACGTAGCATTCTCCGTAAAGAAAGAGAGGGACATTCTTACAGATATAACGCTCGAAATCCCGAAGGGCGGCAGAACGGTTTTCCTCGGTGAAAACGGCTGCGGAAAGACTACGCTCATGCGGCTGATCGCGCGGCTGTATAAGCCCACAGACGGAAGCATAACGCAGTACATAGACGAAAAGTTCGGGCAGAAGCCGAAGGGCGGCAGGGCCTGGTATAAAAAGGTGGGGGTGGTATATCAGAATCCCGACTACCAGCTGTTCATGCCCACCGTGCGGCAGGAGATAGCCTTCGGCGCAAAAAGTGAGAGCTACGCCGCCGAGATTGCCGGACTGTTCGGAGTAAAGCATCTTTGGGAACGGCACCCACAGTCGCTCTCCGAAGGGCAGAAACGGCGAGTTTCAATTGCAGCCGTGGCAGCGTGCGAGCCCGAGGTGCTGCTGCTGGACGAACCTACCGTCGGACAGGACTACGAAGGGCTGTGCGCCATGGTGGGCATACTGAACAGACTGCATGAAGAGACGGGCAACACCATGATAACTATCACACACGACGTTCGCTGCGCAGAAGCGCTGTGTGACAGGGCGTTTCTGATCGAAGGCGGAGTTGTTAAGGCGAGAGGCGGCAAGGAGCTTGTGAGCGAATATTTCAGACAATGACGCCGCATTTATCGCCTTATTTATCGCCTTTCGCGCGTAAGCGGCAAATAATCTGATATAATCAAAATAATAATTAAAATATGTAGTTCAAACCGTTGACATTGCATTTTATATATTGTATAATCCGCACCGTCCTAAAAAGGACAGAAGACGTCTTCAAATAAAACAGAAGTATTGTTATCGGAGAACTTGCGGCCGCAGCCGCAACGGTTGATAAAGATACGGGTGCGCCCGATTGTTGAACACGATCGGGCGCACCTGTTCTTTTTTACAAAAAAATCATTCAATGGAGGTTGCTTTTTTGAAACTTGTATTGCGTTTTCTGAAGCCGCACTGGAAGATGTGCCTGCTCACTGTGTTTCTCCTTTTGGTCGATGTGGTGGGCGCGCTGATCATTCCCACGTTTGCGGCTGAACTTATGAACCAGGCGGGCAGGGGCGTAGATTTCGATACGCTCGTTCTGACGGCGATATATATGGCCGTGTCTGCACTTATTGCAGGCGGAGCGGCCATAGGAAGCGTATTTGCCGCCTCTGACCTGACGGCCAAGGTGGGTGCCGACATGCGCGACGCACTCTACAAAAAGTCGCTCGAACTTGCCGTTTCAGACTTCCGCACTTTCGGTACGGCATCGGTCACCACAAGGACGGTTTCCGACATAACGAACATACAGACTGCGCTTGTCAATACGGTAATGCTGGTGCTGCCGGTGCCGTTCGTGTTTGTGCTTTCGATAGTCATGGCGTTTAGACTCGATTGGGCGATGGGGCTGATACTGCTGGCCATACTCATACTTATAATGATAATCGCGGTATTTATCATAAAGAGTTCCTCGCCTCTGTTCAGAAACTTGCAGAAGCTGCTCGACAAGATGAGTTTGGTGCTTCTTGAAAACATCAAAGAACTTGAAGGCGGCTTCCGAAAGGCAGGAAGCGATAGCCAGACTCACCGGCATAGCCGAGGAATATTACACCTGCAGGGACATAATAAAGGCCTTCAACCATGAAGAGGAAAGCGTGGGCAAGGTATATAAGGCTGTTGAAGATGTGCGGATCACGACGCGCGACGCCGACTTCCTCACAAACGCGGTAAATCCCGCCGTAAGGTTCCTTTCGCGCCTGTCGCAGGCGGTGGTACTGCTTATCGCCGGCTACTGGATGTTGAGCGACATTATGACGATAGGCATCGTGCAGGCGTACTTCCAGTACCTCAACATGTCGGCAGAGCCCATAACGGAGGCGTCGTTCATGATAAATTCGTTGCAGTCCGCCCTCGCTTCGGCTGAGCGCACGTTCGAGTTCCTTGACGACGAGGAGGAAGTGCCCGACACTACCACCCCCGTAAATCTCGACAGAGCGGAAGGCAAAATAGCCTTCGAACATGTAAGCTTCGGCTATTCGCCCGACAAGATACTTATGACGGATATAAGTTTTACTGCAAAGCCCGGACAGAAGATCGCCATAGTGTGAGCGACGGGTGCAGGCAAGACGACGCTTATCAACCTTCTGATGCGTTTCTACGAGGTAAACGGCGGAGCTATAACAATCGACGGCATTGTCACCACCGACCTGTCGCGCAAAGGTCTGCGCAAAAATTTCGGCATGGTGTTGCAGGACACATGGCTGTTCGGCGGCACGATAGCCGAAAATATTGCCTACGGCAAACCCGACGCCACCAGAGAGGAGATAATAAATGCGGCGAAGATGGCAAAGGTGGACTACTTCATCCGCACGATGCCTCAGGGCTACGACACCGTGATAGAGAACGATGCCAACAATCTCTCCGTCGGGCAGAGGCAGCTGCTCACCATTGCGCGCGTATTTCTGTGCAACCCGCCCGTGCCCATCCTAGACGAGGCGACCTCCTCGGTGGATACGCGTACCGAAGCCGAGATAGGTAAGGCTATGAGCGAGCTGATGAGCGGCAGAACGAGCTTCGTCATCGCACACCGTCTTTCAACGATAAGAGATGCCGACAACATACTGTTCATGAAAAACGGCAATATCATAGAGCAGGGCAATCATGCCGAGCTGCTGAAAAAGGGAGGGGCCTACGCCGCCCTCTATAACAGCCAGTTTGCATAAAAATGCTATCGGTTGCTCAACAGGCTGCGCCGCGGTTTCCCGCGGCGCGGCCTTTACTTTTGAAAAATTTCAGTACGGAATGCACAAACAAGTAAAATTTTGAGTACATTGAGTACCATTTTGCTCGCAAATTGCAATCGGAACGTGAATTGTAATAATTTTTTACTGATTTGTTACAGAAATTTTGCTTCGAGTCTTGAAATATCAACAAAGATATGTTAAAATGATTAAGGTGATGACCCATATTGCCACAGAGTGCTGACCACTTGCCGTTCAAGGCATTTTTGCTCGGCGCTCCGCATTACATAATAGTAAAATAAATTTTTGGGGGACACAAAGTTATGCTAAGAAAAAAAGAGTGCGTAGCTATGTTGCTTGCTGGCGGACAAGGCAGCCGTCTGTATGCCCTTACCAGCAATATAGCAAAACCCGCGGTGTCGTTCGGCGCAAAATACAGGATAATAGACTTCCCTCTGTCTAACTGTATAAATTCCGGGATAGACACTGTGGGCGTGCTGACACAGTATCAGCCCCTTGTGCTCAACGAGTACATAGGCAACGGACAGCCGTGGGATCTGGACAGGACCTTCGGCGGAGTTCATATCCTTTCGCCGTACGAGGCAAAAAAATCCACCTCCTGGTATAAGGGTACCGCCAACGCCATCTACCAGAACATACGCTTCATGAAGATGTATGATCCCGATTACGTGCTTATCCTTTCGGGCGACCACATCTACAAGATGGACTACGACAAGATGTTGCAGGCCCACAAAGAGGCGGGCGCTGCGTGCACCATAGCTTGCATGGAAGTTCCCCTTAAAGAGGCTTCGCGCTTCGGCATCCTTAACACCAATCCCGACGGCTCGATATACGAATTTGAAGAGAAGCCCGCCAAACCCAAGAGCAACCTTGCCTCGATGGGCATATACATCTTCAGCGCGGACAAGCTCTATAAATACCTCGAGCTCGACGAGCAGACTCCCGGGTCGGAGAACGACTTCGGCAAGAACGTTTTACCCGCAATGCTGAATGCGGGCGAAAAGATGTTCTCTTATCGCTTCGAAGGCTACTGGAAAGACGTAGGCACTATAAGCTCCCTGCTGGAAGCAAATATGGATCTGCTCGGCGTTCAGCCCAAGTTCGACCTCAACGACGAGGATTTCGTAATACATTCGCGCAGCCCGCTCTCTCCTCCCGCATACGTCGAAGGCGAAGTCAAAAACAGCCTCGTGGCGAACGGCTGCGACGTGGAGGGCAAGATAATCAATTCCGTGATAGGCACCAACTGTATAGTGGAAGAGGGTGCCATTGTTAAAGACAGTGTGCTCATGGGCAACATAACTATAAAAAAAGGCGCCAGGATAACCTACTCGATAATCGACGAAGAGGTGACCGTGGGCGAAAACGCCACGATAGGAGCCGAAAGGGAGGAGGCCCTTAAAGTTGAAAGCAAGACCTCCGGAATAACCGTGCTCGGCAGAGGCATAACCGTAAGCGACGGCGGCAGCGTTTCGGCCGGCGAGATCGTGGACAGGGATGTTTAAGGGAGGACAAAAAAATGGCTTCGACGGTTGGCGTAATATTTTCAAGCATCAACGATGAAAACGTGCCCGAACTTACAAGAGTAAGATCGATGGGCTCGGTGCCCTACGGCGGCAGATACCGCCTTATAGACTTTGCTCTTTCGAACATGGTCAATTCCGGCATAACCACTGTGGGCGTAATAACAAAACAGAACTACCAGTCGCTCATGGATCACCTCGGCACAGGCAAGGACTGGGATCTTGCAAGGAAGGAGGGCGGACTCATTCTGCTGCCCCCTTACAGCGACGAATCGGAGACGCTGTATAAGGGCAGGCTGGAGGCACTCAAGGGCGCTACGTCCTTCCTTAAAAAGTGCAAACAGGACTATGTGGTGCTCTCCGACAGCGACTCTGTATATAAGCTCGATTACAGCAAGGTCATAAAATTCCATGAGGAAAAGAATGCCGACATAACGCTCGTGTATCACGAGCACAAGGTCTCCAAATCGCGCTACTACGTTACCTTCGACACCGACAAGGAGGACAGGCTGAACGATATCTGCATCAACCCCGTCGCAAGAGGCGTCAAGAAAAACTACATAAACGTGATGGTCGCGCGCACGTCCTTCCTGCTCAACCTCATACAGGACGCCATACAGCACGGCTACAACAGCTTCGGCAGGGATATCCTCGTGCCCGGCGTTAAGAACAAGAATCTTCGTCTGTACGGCTATAAGATGGAGGGCTACTATGCAAACATTGACTCGCTGGTGGCTTACTTCAACTCCAATATGGACCTTCTGAAAAAGGACATCAGGCACGAAGTGTTCGGCGCGAGGGACGTCTACACCAAGGTGAACGACAGCGCGCCCGCCAAATTCACCGACGGAGCCATAGTAAAAAATTCGCTCATTTCCGACGGCTGCGTAATAGAGGGCACCGTTGAAAACTGCATACTTTTCCGCGGCGTCAAGATAGGCAAGGGCGCAGTTGTGAAAAACTGCATACTCATGACGGATAATTACGTCGGCCACGACTGCAACCTTGCATATGTGGTGAGCGATAAAAACAGCATCATAAGGGACAACAGGGTGCTTGCCGGATGCGAGATTCAGCCTTACTTTATAGGTAAAGGCTCGCTCATCTGAGCGGGGAGAGCGTCAATGCAGAATATCAATGAAAAGATCGGAGTTTCTGAAGGCAGGACGAAAGGCGGCGTGCGCATCGCAGCAGCCGTAAAGCGCCGCAGAAACGACGCCGCAGACAGTGCGGCAAAGGAGGTAGGGATGCCCGCTCAGGCACAACCCGTCGCAGGTAGCGACAAAAAGAAAATATTGTTCGTAGCTTCGGAATGTACGCCGTTTATACAGACGGGCGGGCTTGCGGAGGTGATAGGCTCTCTTTCCAAGGCGCTTGCTGCTTCCGGCAAATTTGACGTGCGCGTCGTTATCCCGATGTATTCCGACATAAAGTGGGAATTCAAACAGCAGTTCAACTACATCGGCAATATCTATGTTCCACTTGCATGGCGCAACCAGTACTGCGGGATCTTCACTTATGAAAAGGACGGGGTGACGTTCTATTTCCTCGACAACGAGTTCTATTTCAAACGCCCGGGTTGCTACGGCTATTTCGACGACGGCGAAAGGTTTGCTTTCTTTTCGCGCAGCGTGCTCGAAATAATGCCCTTCATCAACTTTTACCCCGACGTGATGCATTGCCACGACTGGCAGGCGGCACTTGCGGCTATTTATCTTAAGACCAACTACTGCTTCAGGAAGGAGTATCAGTTCATAAGGGCACTGTTCACCATTCACAACATCGAGTATCAGGGCATATATTCCATGGACATCTTGAGCGACCTGTTCGACATCTACGGCACTTATGCCGGTCTCGTGGAATATAATAACTGTATAAACCTTATGAAAGGCGCCATCGATTGCTGCGAACGCTTCTCTACGGTGAGCCCCACCTATGCCGAGGAGATAAAGAGCCCTTATTTTGCACACGGGCTCGACCCCATCGTCCGCAGGAACGAATTCAAACTGTGCGGCATACTCAACGGCATAGACGATATGAGCTACAATCCAAAATACGACAAGCATCTGTTTGCGCCCTTCTCACCCGAAGATTTTGCGGGCAAAAAGGTGTGCAAGTCAGAGTTGCAGCGCATGCTCGGCCTTAACGACAGCCCCGATACGCCCATCATCGCAATGATCTCGCGCCTGGCTTCACACAAGGGGCTCGACCTTGTGACGGCCGTTATAGACGAAATACTGCAGGACGACGTGCAGTTCGTCATTCTCGGCACCGGCGAATCGCACTTTGAGGGCTGGTTCTCCGACCTTGCGAGGCGCTACCCGGGAAGAGTGAGCGCTAACATCATGTTCAACGGCGATCTCTCGCGTAAGATTTACTCCGGCGCGGACATATTCCTTATGCCATCCAAGTCGGAACCCTGCGGGCTTTCGCAGATGATAGCCTGCCGCTACGGCACTATACCCGTCGTAAGGGAAACGGGCGGGCTGAAAGACAGTATAATTCCCCTGCAGAACGGCTATACTTTTGCCAACTACAACGCGCACGACATGATGTTTGTGGTGAGGGAGGCAGTAGCCGATTACAGGAACAGGGAAGTATGGTCGCAGCTGATGTACAGGGCGGCGACCGCCGATTTCAGCTGGAGCCGTTCGGCAAAACAATACGAAGCGCTTTATTTTGATATGCTCAGCTATTGAGTTGCTTATTTTTTCCGAAACTGTTATAATTGAATCGCAGAAAACGTTACAAAGACCTTTCTTAAAACAAAGAAAGGTCTTTGCGTGGTGATTTCAGTTATTTTACCCATAAAAAGGAGATAAAAGGTTTAATGAGTACAGCTATTACCGAAAAAGAGGTAAAGGAAGCTATCAAGGGCAAACTTTCGCGCTATTTCGGCGTTAGCCCCACGGAAGCTACCGAAGAACAGATGTACAAAGCCGTGGTAATGAGCGTAAGAGATCTGCTGCTGGAAAAAAGGCAGCAGTTCCACAAAAAGGTAAAGGCAAAGCGCGCAAAGCGCGTATATTACCTCTGCATGGAATTTTTGCTCGGCAGATCGCTCAAAAACAGCATATATAACCTGAGTGCAACCGACGTATACAGAAAGGTCGTTTCTTCATACGGCTTCGACCTTGAAAACCTGTATGAACTCGAGCCGGATGCAGGCCTCGGCAACGGCGGCCTCGGCAGGCTTGCAGCCTGCTTTATGGATGCGCTCGCGACCGGCAACTACCCCGCGATGGGCTATTCGCTGCGCTACGAATTCGGCCTGTTCAAACAGAAGATCGTAGACGGCTGGCAGATAGAACTGCCCGACGTATGGCTGCCCGGCGGCGAGGTGTGGCTCACCAACAGGAGCGATAAGTCTTTCAAAGTAAGGTTCGACGGCCATGTCCAGGAGAAGTGGACCAAATACGGCATGCAGACCGAATACATCAACTGCACCGAGATCGAAGCAATAGCATACGACATGATGATCTCCGGTAAAGACAGCGACGCCGTTTCCGTACTCAGATTGTGGAAGGCTAAGCCCGTTCAGGACTTCAACATGAAGCTGTTCTCGCAGGGCGAATACTATCAGGCGATGAGCGAAGACAACGACGCCGACCTCATCACCAAAGTGCTCTATCCGGCAGACAATCACGAGGGCGGCAAGTCGCTCAGGCTCAAACAGCAGTATTTCCTCTGCTCGGCATCCATACAGAACATTGTATCCGACCACAAACACAGATACGGCGACCTGAGAGAGCTGCCCAAACTTGCTGCCATTCACCTGAACGACACCCACCCCGCGATGGCCATACCCGAGCTGATGAGGGTGCTCGTGGACGAAAACTTCTTCAACTGGGACGAGGCGTGGGCGATAACCACCGCGACATGCGCATATACCAACCACACGGTGCTTGCAGAGGCCCTCGAAACCTGGTCGGAAGATCTTGTGCGCAGGAAGATCCCCCGCATATACTCCATAATCCAGGAGATAAACAGGCGCATGTGCGAAGACCTGTGGAAGAAGTATCCCGGAGAGTGGGGCAAGATCTCGCGCATGGCAATACTCGAATACGACAAGGTCAAGATGGCTAACCTTTCGGTTTACGGCGGTCATAAGGTAAACGGCGTATCGGCGCTGCACAGCGACATCATAAAGCACTCGATTTTCAAGGACTTCTATGACTATACTCCCGAAAAGTTCACAAACGTGACCAACGGCATCGCGCACCGCAGGTGGCTGTGCCAGTCTAACCCCGAACTTTGCGAGCTGCTCAACGAGTGCATCGGCGACGGATATGTGCTAAACGCGCCCGTGCTCGAAAACTTCAAAAAGTTCAAAAACGACGAGAGCGTGCTTAAACGCCTCGGCGAGATAAAGACGATCAAAAAGCAGCAGTTCGCAGAGTATGCCTTCAAAAAGCAGGGCGTGATCATCGACCCCGAAACGCTGTTCGACGTTCAGGCAAAGCGTCTGCATGAATATAAACGCCAGCTGCTCAACGCTCTGAACATCATAGATACCTATCTCGATCTCAGGGAAAATCCCGACCTCGACATTCAGCCAAAGACTTATATCTTTGGTGCAAAGGCGGCTCAGGGGTATCAGATGGCAAAGAATATCATAAAATTGATAAATTTCCTTGCCGAAGATATAAAGAAAAACAAAAAGATAAACGAAAAGCTGAACGTCGTGTACATGGAAGACTACAACGTCACCATGTCGGAAAAGCTCATGCCCGCATCGGAAATATCCGAACAGATCTCGCTTGCGGGCAAAGAGGCCAGCGGCACCGGCAACATGAAGTTCATGATAAACGGCGCGCTCACCATAGGTACGCTCGACGGCGCGAACGTTGAAATGGCTCAGGCAGTCGGCGACGAGAATATTTTCATTTTCGGACTCAAGGCTGGCGAAGTGGACGACATATGGAAGTCGGGTTACAGCTCGAACAAGTACTACAACGATTCTCCCAGGCTGCGCAGGGTGATAGAGGCGCTCATAGTGGGATTCAACGGACAGTCGTTCTCCGACATAGCAGCATACCTGACCACGGGCACGATGGGCGCGCCAATTGCAGACCCCTACATGTGCATGGCCGACTTTGAATCTTACAGGCAGACCCAGCACGACATATCCAGGCTGTATTTAACAGACAAAACGAAGTGGAACCGGATGTCGCTGATGAACATAGCTTCCTCGGGCATCTTTGCCGCAGACAGGGCTATCAAGGAATATGCCGAAAACATCTGGAACCTCAAATCGCTCAAAAATTGAAAAGCTGAGGGCGGCGCATAATGGCGCCGCCCTTGTTTCACGCTAAATACACTGTACTATGCCAGACATAACAACAACATCCAGACATAACAACAACATATTGTTGTTATTTATTAAATCTAACAATAGTGCCGGGCAATAAACGGAGTATTGACACCGCGCCTGATTGCGGGCGAAATGGCAGCAACAGAACGGTTTTCGCAACTATTACGCGCCAAAAGGCGCAATTATGTGTTCTCAGCTGTGCAGCGATGCGAATTTTCATAGCCGATTTACAGCCTCTGAGACAGAATACCGGAAATAATACGAGCAAATCTACGTAAAAACACAGTACACGCGTTAATTATCCCGCGGCCAGCAGCTGCAGTATCAGCGGCCGCCGCAATTACTTTTCACTCTTAATCATTAAATTCAGCCTAACATTTCGTAAAAGCTGTGTTTTACGAATAATTATATACACTCCTTTTTACAGAAAAATAAGAGAGGGGAACGGGCATTGCTCCCTTTCGCCGTGCACGGTCAAATTTTTGCCGCTGCAGCCCGCCATCACTTTTCCGCTGAAATACTCTTTTCAACTATTGACTTCTTTTACGACAGCAGTTGCCCCTGCTTACAGCCCTGTCCTCGACAAGGAAAATCTGAGCACCCTCAGCATTTCGCCGTCCTTGCGGCAGAATACTTCTCCCGAAAAACTGAAACCGTTCTTTTCGAGTACCCTTACCGAAGCCCTGTTCCGTTCGAACACTTCCGCCGTTATTTCTGCCACACCGTACTCTTCGAACGCTTGGCGGCAGATATTTTCCACGGCAAAGGTCATCACTCCCTTTCCTCTGCAATCTTTATCCAGCCAATAGCCCAGCTCGCCTGTAACGGCCTCCCCTGGTTTTTGCGCTTTCAACCTTATCCCCACCGTGCCGGCGATCTTACCGTCGGCCTCTATGGCCCGCTCTATGTTGGTGCACCCCTCGCATTCGCGGCACGCCGCTATAAAGGCGCGGGCGTTCTCCTCTGTATACGGCTGTGGAAAGCCCTCGCGCAGATTGTATGCCACTCCCTCTGAATTTGCAGCTCTCGCAAGTCCGGGCGCGTCTTCGGGGCGCCACTGCCGCAAAACTATCATCTCTTCTCCCTCAACCGCCGGCTGCGGTTTCAAATTCTACGTTACATCACATTATACAGGCTAAAATCTGTGCTGTCAAGCACAACACTTCGTAAAATATTTGACATTGTGCCCCCCGGCGGGGTATAATTTGATTGGTATGAAAAAATCTGATTATTACGTTCAGCGAAACAACAAGAACATAGAAACTGTTGAGCGGCTGTTAAACGAGGAGCTCCCCCCGTTCTGCTACGACTATTTCGTCGCAATAGAGAACCAGACGAGCGCGCTCACCCGCCTCAACTACGCGCACGACCTGAAAATATTTTTCTATTACATGCAGGAGCGAATGTATCGCGGAAAAAAGCAGGCCAAGGAATTCACTTTGAGCGACCTCGAGGGCGTAACGAACACCGACATCGAGTATTATCTCGGCTTTCTCACGCACTATAAATACGGCGGGCGCGACCACTACTGCAACGAGCGCGCCAAGGCGCGCAAACTTTCGTCCGTGCGGGCGATGTTCAAGCACTTCTTTAACAAAGGACTCATCTCAGTTGACAACTCCGCCAAGGTCGCCACGCCCAAACTGCACGAAAAGCCGATAATCCGCCTTGAACAGAACGAAGTTTACAACATCATAAGCACGGCGGAGAGCGGCGACGGGCTGTCTCCCCATCAGCGTGCATATCACGATAAAAACAAGGTGCGCGACACGGCCATTCTCATGCTGTTCCTCGGCACAGGCATACGTATAAGCGAGCTTGTGGGACTGAACGACGAAGATCTCGACTTCGACAATAACTCGTTCATCGTCACGCGCAAGGGCGGCGGCAAGTCCATACTCTACTTCGACAAGGACGTGGCGGCGGCACTCATGCGATATATCGACCAGAAGGACGAACGCAGGCGCCCCGATTCTGAGGACGGCGGCGCGCTGTTCATCTCGGCGCAGAACAGGCGACTCACCGTGCGCGCGGTGGAAAACCTCGTAAAGAAGTATGCGCGCATAGTTTCGCCGCTCAAAAAGATCTCGCCACACAAGCTGCGCAGCACTTACGGCACGCAGCTGTATAAGGCCACGGGCGACATATATATAGTTGCAGACATCCTCGGCCATAAGGACGTCAACACCACACGCAAGCACTACGCCGCCATAAGCGACGACAACCGCCGCTCCGTCGTGGGCAAGGTGAAACTTACGCGGCCCGACGACGAACAATAATTTATGGAAAAAGTATATGTTATCCAGCCCAGGCTGGACGATAACTGCCGTGCCCTGCACGAAGAGGCTGTGGCGCTTATTGAGAGCGCTGGCGCAGAGTACTGCGGCACGACCTATCAGACGATAAAAAATATAAATCCCGCCACCTACCTCGGCAGCGGAAAACTTGAACACATCCGCTCGCTTCTGAGCGGCCTGGATGACATAACCGTGCTATTCAACGGCTCCCTCTCCCCCTCGCAGACGTTGAACATCTCGGCCGCGCTCGACGGCAGAAAGGTGATAGACCGCACCACGCTGATACTCGACATCTTTGCCGGTCGGGCGACCTCTGCCGAGGGCAAGATCCAGGTGGAGCTTGCGCAGCTAAAGTATCTCTATCCCCGCTTAAAGGGCAAGGGCGAAGCCCTCTCCCGCCTGGGCGGCGGCATAGGTTCGCGCGGACCTGGCGAGACCCAGCTCGAAACCGACAGAAGGCACATACGCACGCGGATAAATTACCTTGAGCAGAGGCTTAAAGATACCGAACGAAGGCGTGCGCTCACGGTAAAGCGGCGCGAAAAGCGCAATATACGCACGATTGCGCTTGTTGGTTACACCAATACAGGCAAATCTACCCTGATGAACAGGCTCACCGGCGCGGGGGTGCTTGAAAAGGACGCCCTGTTTGCTACGCTCGATCCCACAGCCCGCATGATGAACATAGGCGGGCTCGACTTCCTGCTCGTGGACACCGTGGGCTTTTTGCAGGACCTGCCGCACGAACTCATTGAGGCGTTCAGATCCACGCTCGAGAGCGCACTGAATTGCGACCTTGCGCTGATAGTGTGCGATGCGACGGGCGATCACGACATGCAGTTCACCACAACGATGCAGACGCTTGAAGGGCTGGGTTTTGACAGGCCGTACTTAAAAGTGCTCAACAAGTGCGAGGATATAGAAGATCTCACGCCGTACGCCGACTTTGTGTGCATTTCGGCAAAGTACGGGCAGAATATAGACGGGCTGAAACAGGCCGTTTATGACGTATTCAAGGAACGCTTTACAGACTGCACGCTGTGCGTTCCCTATTCTGAAGTCTCTGAATTTTCCTCCCTTGCCGAAGACATAGCCGAACATTCGCGCAGGTACGGTGAAGACGGCATCGAAATAGACTGCACTGTAGAGAACACGCGGCTTGCCAGATTTAAAAAATATATAAAAAGGGCGTAACTTCAGCGGTTGCGCCCATCTTCTTCGTCTAGCCCCACTATTCCGTCTATCTTTATGGCGACAAATTCCTTTATATCCAGGCACTTGCCGCAGTTGTCGCATATTTTATCCGGATCGAGGTCGCAGACCTCGCACTCCATGCAGCCGATGCACTCCCTGTCGTAGAGCACACACTCCTGCCCGTAAATCTTCTTGTCATCGCTCATATCGTCACCTCGCCTATATTATACACATAAAAAATTTTATTTCAAGCAAAATTTATATAAACGTTTGTTTGCAATATAAAAAAATATGTGTTATAATGTTTACAGGAGCTACGGATATGAAAGATAATAAAAAATACGAGCAGGTCTATAACTTCATCAAAGATTACATAACCGAGAACGGATATTCGCCCACGGTGCGCGAGATCTGTGCAAATTGCGGCATAAAATCCACTGCGACGGCCTATCAGTACATGAACAAGCTCAGCGAGCGCGGACTGATAAAAAAGGCGGGCAACAAAAAGCGCGCCGTCTCGCTCGGCAAGTCCGAGGAAAAGACGGTCACCGTGCCGCTCGTCGGAACGGTCGCCGCAGGCCAGCCCATATTTGCTGATGAAAACTATGAAGGCTTCTATGCCCTGCCCGCCGACTTCTTCGGTGGCGACGATATGTTTATGCTCACCGTCAAGGGCGACTCCATGATTAAGATAGGCATGCTCGACGGCGACAAAATAGTCGTAAAAAAACAGAACACTGCCGACAACGGCGACATTGTGGTAGCGCTCGTCGACGACAGCGCCACCGTAAAGCGCTTTTACAGGCGCGACGGCAAGTTCATCCTCCACCCTGAAAACGACAGCATGAGCGACTTCGTGTTCGACGACGTATCCGTGCTCGGAAAGGTCGTAGGCCTGATGCGCAATATATAAAACATTGAAAAGATAAAAGGCCGGTCTGAAGCCGGTCTTTTTCTTTTATGATATATCTTCCGCCGTCACAGCGATTTGAGATATGCGACTTCCGCAGGGGTGAGCTTTCTGAACGAGCCGCGGTCGAGTCCGCGCAGTGTAAGTTCGCCCACCTTGGTGCGTTTGAGCAGGCTTACCTCCTTGCCTATCGCGGCAAACATCTTGCGTATCTCCCTGTTCTTTCCCTCCCGCAGAACAAGTTCCACCTTTGTGTAATCCCTGTTGGTCTCAACGATGTGAGCCCTGCACTTCTTGGTGACATAGCCGCCCTCAATCTCTATCCCGCTGCGTATGGGGTTTAAGTCTGCCTCCGTAAGCCTGCCCTCCACCTTTACGAGGTAGGTCTTGGGCACTTCGTTCGAAGGGTGTGTAAGATGCTGGGCAAGCTCGCCGTCGGTAGTGAGAATAAGCAGACCCTCGCTGTCGTAGTCCAGCCTGCCAACGGGGTACACCCTGCCCACGCCGCTGCCGAGTATGTCCATAACAGTCTTTCTGCCCTTGTCGTCGGAGACGGTGCAAAGATATCCCTTTGGCTTGTGTAGCAGATAATATTCGTTCTTCTTTATGGCAACGGGCCTGCCGGCAACCTCTATCCTGTCGCCCTCGCCCACGTCCATCCCGGGCTCGGCGGGCCTGCCGTTTACGCGCACCTTTCCGTCCGCGATGAGACCGTCGCACGCCCTTCTGCTTGCGATGCCGCACTGTGCAAGAAATTTGTTTATCCTCATAGTAAAGCCTTAAAAAATGTTCTTTAGACTATACTATATAAATTTTCCGCAAAAATCAAGTCATTTTCCGCAAAAATATTCAACCTGCCGCAACTGCCGTCTTCACCGCTGCCCGGAACGCACTCAAACCTTAACTGCGCGCTCCGTTTTACCACAAGTTCCCGTGCCGTTTTTAGCGAGCACGCCCTGCCGCCGCAGATAAACACCTTGTCTGTCGTAAGTCGCTCCAAAGCATAATTTTCAAATGCCCTGTCGAGCATGTCGGCGCTGTCGGAGTACATGTCGCGGTGATTGAGCACCACGCACACTACCTCCATGCCGTCGCGCTTTGCCGACGACACGAGGCATCTGCCTGCGTTTACCGTGTAGCCCGTCTTTACGCCCGTTGCCCCTTCGTAGCTGTAAAGCAGCTTGTTCTTGTTGCTGTAAGTCCTGAACCTTCCCTTCCAGCTGCGCGTTCCGACCACCTTGCGGAACAGCTCGTTTTTCATCGCGGCGCAGGCTATGCGGCACAGATCGCGCGCGGTAGTATAGTGTCCCGCGTCGGGCAGTCCGCTGGGATTGCAGAAATTGGTATTATCCGCGCCGAGCTGCTTTGCACGCGCATTCATCCCCGCAACAAACTTTTCCACGCTGCCGCTGTGTATTATGGCAAGCGCAGTCGCGGCGTCATTGCCCGAGCGCAGCATCAAGCCGTAAAGAAGGTCGCGTACGTCTATCTCTTCGCCCTTTTTAAGGTAGATGCTCGAACCTTCGACTCCTGCCGCCTCGCCGGGAACGCACACCACCTCGTCTGGGTCGCAGTCCTCGCATACCAGCAGCGCCGTCATTATCTTCGTTGTGCTGGCCATGGGCAGCTCTGCGTCAGCGTTGTCCTCTTCGATTACAGTGCCCGTCGTAAGTTCCATCGCAATGCAGGCGCTTCCGCCTTCGGCCATTGCAACGGGCGCTCCCGCCGCAGAAATAACGACCAGCGCGCACAGCGCCGCGGCAACGGCGACGATCCTGTGCTTATACATTTTCCTGTATGGTATGCACGAGATCGCCCGTCTTTTCTATGATGGTATCGATCGTGCTCTCCTCCATTTTAAGGAGGCGGCACCCCTTGCCGTCGTCGACAAGAAAGCCGCGCGGCTTCACGGTGATCACCGTGCCGTTGCCGCCTGCCACTTTGAATCCCTCTGTTATCTTAAAAGTTCTTATATCCCCGTATTCGCCGCCGCCGTTGAGATTTACCACCGTCACCGACGAGAGCGGTATCACCTGCGAGCCGCTCACCGTGATTATAGGTTCACCTATCACGGTGTTGGCATCCGCCACCTTTTCAAGCGCCTTCGGAGGGCGGTCGAAATCGTTCTCTCTGCCCTTTTTAATCTTCATTGCTGTTCCCCCTTAAAATGCAGATCAGTATTTTTACGGCGGCCACTATATTGAACACGCAGACTGCCTTTCCGCACCATATCACTCCGTCGTGGCAGTCATTCAGCACGGTATAATTTTTAAGTTTGCATGCGCTGCCCGAAAGCTCTATATATTTATACAGCGGCAGCACGATCATGCGCTGAAAGAGTGCAAGATATGCCCCGTATCCGCTCTGCATCCCGATGTCGCAGAGCTGCACAAGTTTGAACAGGCAAAGGTTGTCGAGCACCTCTTTGCCTGCACGCAGCGCCTCTGCGGGGTCCAATTCAAACTCCCTGCCGTTCATCTGCATCCTACCGTCGTCGGCAGTGCTCAGTTGCAGCGGTCTGAATATCCGCCAGAGGTATACCGAAGCCGAAACATACCTTCTGCCGCCGTCCGCATACAGGTAAACGCTGGTATAGACGGGCACAAGACTGAGCATGAACAGCGCGCTTACGCCATAGACAACAAGATTCTGCACATGAATATTATCCGTAACAAAAAAATTATTATACAAAAAAGCGGAGCCTTGCGGCTCCGCGGTTCAATTATCTTCAGGCCCGGATTGATCTTTTATCTTTATCACGTCATCGTCTTCGCCGAGGAAATCGGGAAGTTCGTAGCCGTCCTCCACGACGGGACCGTTCTCCTGCTTCTGCGCAGGCTGCCGCTCGGCGTCGGCCTCGGGATCGTATTCGTCCTTCTTGTACAGGTAGTTCGAATCGTCCTCGTCTTCGGCAAAGGCCATGCTGTTCAGTTCGGCTATCTGCGCCATCAGCTCGTCGTAGTCGGGCAACTCGTCGATGGAATTGAGTTTGAAACGTTTAAGGAAATTATCGGTCGTGGCGTAAAGGATAGGCTTACCTATGGTATCCTTTCTGCCGCAGGGCTCGATCATGCCGAGGTCGAGGAGAGTATGTATCGCATAGTCGCAGCTGACCTGCCTTATATCCTCGAGTTCCGAGCGGGTTATCGGCTGCTTGTATGCGATTATGGCCGCACATTCAAGTATGGTGCGCGTGAACTCTTTCTCTTTGATGGGAGTGATCACATCCTGCACCTGTTCTTTGTATTTGGGGTTGGTGGCAAACTGAAGTTTGCCGTTAAAGGCAAGTATGTTTATGCCGCATTCGCCGGCGTAGCGCTCTTTGAGCTCGTCCACGCAGGCGTTTACCTCTTTTAGCGAGCATCCCAGTTTTTCCACTATGTACTTTACGGGCACAGGCTCGCCCGAGGCAAAGACAATGGCCTCAATTATATTCGTCAAAGGTTTCACTTGAATCTTCCTTCATATCCCACTCGGGATTCAATGCAATATCTATCTCTCCGAACACGTCGGGCTGCTCAACCATTATGTACTGGTGTTTGAGCATCTCGAGCATCGCCTGAAAGGTAGTGATGACTTCACTGCGCGAATAGGTAGTGAACAGTTCGCTGAATTTTGCTCTGCCGCGCTCGACAAGGGTATCTTTTATGAACGTGACCTTCTCCTCCACGGTGAAGGTATCCATAGGGATCTCGCGGATATTCGTCTTTTCGCGGGCAAGGCTCTCGTTTCTGAGCATCAGCTTGGCGAACGCTTCGAGCAGCTTGCCCACAGTGAAATCTTTATAGACTATCTTCACTTTGCTGAATGCGCTGTCGGGTTCCTTATAGTAAAAGCCGACGGTTTCAAGCTCTTTAAGCTTGGGAGTTTCCTCCTTTATCAGCTCGTACTCCCTCTGCTTGAGCTGCTCTATAAACGCCTGCTGTTCTGCATAAAGATCGTCGTTCGTGTCGTCAGGCATGTCCACCGGCGGCAGCATGCTCTTCGATTTTATGTAGATTATCTGCGCCGCTATCTGAAGATACTCGCTCTCCTTATCCACATCGCGCGAGGGCTGAGTCTTCATGAACTCTATGTAATCAAGGAACTGTTCCGTGACTTTGGAGACGAAAACGTCCTCGATATTGATCTTTGCAATATTTATAAGGTGCAGCAACAGGTCGAGCGGCCCTTCGAAGTCGTCGAGCACCGTATTATAATCGACATCCGATTCAAAATTGGGATAGTCGGAGGCGCGCACCTTGTTCTCTTCATCTTCGGGGGATTCTGTTAAATTTTGCTGCTCGTCGTTCATATTATCAACCCCCAAAGCGCCTGAATAGGCCAGCCTATTATATCCACGGCAAACGTCATGACGTAGCCGAGCACGTCAAAGGAATAAAATATCGGATAAAACCTGCCGACCACGCCGCAGACGAAACTTTCGAATATCAGCACGAGCAGTATTGTCTGCCCGTATTTGCCGAGAAACTGCCGCACCTTGTTCCATGGCCTGGTGAGCGATTCCACCACCCTGAACCCGTCAAGCGGAAAGAGCGGAAGCAGGTTGAACACGGCAATGCTGAGGTTATAGCTAAATACCAACCAAAGAAACGTAGTAAGAAAGAGGCCGCCCGCCGTACCCGTCCCTACATACATGTACGACAACGCATACAGCGGATAAAAGATGAAAGCTATGATATAGTTTGTCACCACGCCGGCGATCGCGGTGGTGAACAGTCCCACCTTATAATTTTTGAAGTTTGCCGAATTGATCGGCACGGGCCGCGCCCAGCCGAAGCCCACCAGCGCGCACATTACAAACCCAAGCGGGTCGAAGTGCCTGAGCGGATTGAGCGACAACCTGCCGTTGAGCTTGGGCGTAGGGTCGCCGTTGGCCACGGCTACCGCGGCATGCGCAAATTCATGCGGTACAAGCACAAACAGCATGGCAAGCACCGCCGCGCAGTAAAACAGCAAAGTATTCATTTATTTCAGACGATCCGGCAGAACATCGTTGCGGACAAGGTCCTCATACGTCTGCGGTTTTATTATGTACTCCGCCCTGCCGTCTTTAACGAGCACTGCGGGCGGTATGAAATTTCTGTTGTAGTTGCTGGCCATAGAATAGTTGTAAGCACCCGTCGAAAGCACTGCAACAATATCTCCGCGCGTTGCCTCGGGAAGCGCGCAGTCGACGGCTATGATGTCGCCGCTTTCACAACATTTGCCGGCGATCGTCACCCTTTCGGTGCACTTTTCATTTGCACGATTTGCAAGCAGAACTGTATATTTGGACTGATAGAGCGCATATCTCGGGTTATCGAACATCCCGCCGTCTATCGCAACATACTTCTTTACGCCGGGAATATCCTTTATGGCACCGGCGGTGTACAGCGTGACGCCCGCTTCGCCCACTATCGACCTGCCCGGCTCTATCACGAGGAAGGGCCGCGCAAGTCCGAGCGCATCCGCCTTTTCTTTTACTGCGGCTATGAGCGCTTCAAGATAGCCCGCATAACCCTTTACGTCGAGTTTTGCATCCTCGTCGGTGTACCAGATGCCGAATCCGCCGCCGATATTCAGAGTATCGGCCTCGAATCCTGTGTCCGCCTTTATCTCTGCGATGAAGTCCATGGCCTTGTCTGCCGCAAGCACGAAGGACTGTTTTTCGAATATCTGCGAACCGATATGGCAGTGATAGCCTTTAAGGTTGAGATGTGGCTTCGCCAGCACGTATTTTGTGATTTTTTCCGCCGTGCCGTCCGAAACGGAAAAGCCGAATTTGCTGTCGGTGCGGGCAGTCTGCACAAAGGCGTGGGTATGTGCCTCGACGCCCGGATTGATCCTTATCAGCACATCCTGCTTCCTTCCCGCTGCGGCACACAGCTCCTCCAGCATATCGGCCTCGTCGTAGGCGTCGAGAACGATGTTGCCGACACCCGAATTTACTGCAAACTCCAGCTCGCGGGGGAGTTTGTTGTTGCCGTGCATGTATATCTTATCCGCAGGAAAGCCTGCTTTTAGCGCGGTATACAGCTCTCCGCCCGAAACGACGTCTACCCCTATTCCCTCCTGCGCGGCTATGCGGTAGACCGCAAGGCAGGAAAAGGCCTTCGAAGCATACAGCACAAGCCCGTTGCCGCCGTATGATTTTGCGATCGTGTCGCGGTAGACGGACATCATGTCGCGTATATACGGCTCGTCGAAAACATACAGAGGCGTCCCGAAACGCGCCGCCAGTTCTACCGAGTCGCAGCCTCCGATTTCGAGATGCCCCTTTTCGTTTATCTTCAATGTCTGTCTTTCGTTCATCTGCAATCCGCCAACCAATGTAAATATCATAGATATTTTACCAAAGTAAGGCGAAATAGTCAAATAAAAGTTCTGTTATAATTGTGTGTAAGGCTTATAAACTCCAGCCGCCCGCGACCTGCTTCAATCTGTCGGCATATGTGGATTTGGCCACATCCTCTGCAGATACAGCGGGCACCTTTTTATAGAGCACTCCGTCCTTATAGACTTCTATGCACCCGACTTCGTCGCCCCGCCGCACAGGCGCCTTTACCTTGTAATCGAAGACCCTGAAAGTCACATTGTTTTCTTTGTTTTTTGCGGTAAACAGATAGCAGTTTTCGCCGGGAAGCACGCTGAATGTCGCCTTCCTGCCGCCGCGCAGTTCAAAATCGTCGTTAAGAATTACAGTGCTGTCGAGGATCACCTGATTTTCGTAGTTGGCGAACCCGTAGTCGAACAATGCCGCAGCGCTTGAAAATCTGTGCTCGCTCGTATCTCCGCCGAGCACGGCCGCCACAAACCGCAGGTTGCCGCGCTTTGCAGTGCCTGCAAGGCAATAGCCTGCCTCGCCAGTAAAGCCCGTCTTACCGCCGTCGCAGCCGTTATAGCGGCGCAGCAATTTGTTGGTGTTGGTCATCACCGTAACTCTGCCGTCCGTGTGTTCAAAATTCTCCAGCCACACCTTGCTGAATCCGAAATACACTTCATGGTGCAACAGGTTGGCAAACATCGCCGCGACGTCCGCAGCACAGGAATACTGGGTGTCTTCGGGCAGCCCCGTACAGTTGGCGAACAATGTGTCGTCAAGACCGAGCTGTTCCGCCTTTTTGTTCATTTCCGCAACGAACTGCTCCTCGCTGCCGCACACATATTCGGCTACGGCAACGCAGCTGTCGTTTGCTGAACACACAACTATGCTTTTGATAAGTTCGCACAGCGGATATCTGCCGCCGCTGTGCAGAAATATCTGTGAACCGCCCATCCCCGAGGCGTTCTCGCTTACGTCCACCTCGTCGTCGAGAGATATCTTGCCATCTTCCACGGCATCGAGGCAGAGAGTGAGCGTCATGACCTTGCATACACTGGCAATTGGCATGCGGGCATGCTCGTTCAGCGAATATACGCACTCGCCCGAATCGGCATCTATGAGGCAGGCCGACCTGCATCCGGTCACCGGGCCGGCTTTCCGCCCGCTTTCGAACCCGGTAAAAGTAAAGCCCGAGACTGCCGTGCATACGAGGGCAAGCGGCAATATCCTGCGTAAATTATGTTGTTTCATGCTAAAAGTATGGCACGTTGCAAATTATTTATGCACAAACGGAACGCTACACCATGGCTATGACCGCCCTGAACAGCACGTTCAGAAGCAACCACTCGGCAATTGCGCCCAAAAGCGCGAACAGAGCGGGCAGAAAGGGAGCAAATTTACGGTTGAAGAACCGGACTGTCTCTATGAGGACTACGTTGAGCGCAAGGCATACGAGCGCCGACGGTATATAGACGACAAATGCGGCAACTATCCCGCCGAACGTAGTCACGGAGATGATCAGCACCGCATAGACCGATCCCATCATGCAACGCAGAAATATCACAGGCAACACAAGCAGGCGCCAGCGCGTGCAATACGCAATGATGAAATACAGATACCCGTAAACAAGCCCGAATACCAATCGCGGCAAAAACAGTGAAATGCTGCGGAAATTATATACAAAGTAGACGTATTCATCGGCATAATTCAACATGTACGGATTTGTTTGTATAGTTTTACATAGTACTATGCCTGTAATAATAGCCACAATAGCAGTAATGATATAGGCGATAAGGCAACGCTTATCAAACCGCATGCACTTTTTAAGCGAATTAAAGGCGGAAGCTCTCATACCAGAATTATATGAGAACCCCGCCGCATTTAAGAACAGATTTTGTCAGTATGTGTCGAGCATGTTATCTATGGAAATGCCGTAGCCGCGCGTAGGATCGTTGATGAATACATGAGTCACGGCGCCCACAAGTTTTCCGTTCTGAACGATGGGACTTCCGCTCATCCCCTGCACTATGCCACCCGTAACGGCTATCAAATCCGGATCGTTCACCTTTATGACGTAATTCTTGTTTTCGCGGTTATATTTATCAACCTTTACTATGGAAATGTCGTAACATTCAGTGTGGTTCGCACCGACCGTGGAATATATGACCGCCTTGCCCGGAGTAACTTCGGAAATGCTGCCCTTTTCTATCGGTGTAAGCCCGCTCAGATCGCAATTTTCGCTCAGAGAACCGAATACTCCGCTCCCTGCATTGATCGCTATACTTCCTATCTCTCTGCTGTTTTCAAACGCGCCTTTCAGCTCGCCGGGCGTTCCGCGCACTCCGCGTTTTACATCGTATATGATGCACTTATACAGCGTGCCGCCGTTTATCCTGGTTATATTGCCCTCGGCGTCCGTAACCGGGTGTCCGAGCGAACCGAACTTCCCTGCCGCTCTGTCGATGTAAGTTACCGTTCCCACGCCGCTCAAACTGTCGCGAACCAGCACCCCCGCCCTCGTCTTGCCGCTCGTCATGTCCCTTACGGGAATAAGATCGAGCGTCATCTCTTCTCCGCCGCGCAATACGCGTATCTCGGCGCGTTTCAGTCCGCTGAGCATCTCGGTAACGTCCTCGCTGCTCGTCACCTCTTTGCCGTTTATGCCTACGATTATGTCGCCGGTGCGCATGCCTGCATCCTTTGCAGGAGATTTGAGCCCGCTCTCCGTCATGACTTCAAAGATACCCACCACTTCGACTGTGGCAGTATCAAGCATGAACCCTGCGGGAAATCCGCCGAGATACAAATCATATTCCTTTGCGGAAGCGCTGCCGGACAGCGCGCACACGCTGCACGCCGCGACGGCTATGGTTGCAAACAGTTTACCGAAAGTCTTTCTTATGCCCAACATATAAATATTTTGCGCCGCATTCGGTTTTCTATGCATGAAAAAAGGGCGCCTGCCGGCGCCCGGATTTTACCTCTTGTATTGAGCTATAAGCTCCGCGGCATGTTTGCGCGCCGCTTCCGTATTGCCGCCGCCCGTAAGCCTGACTATTTCATCCGCCTTTCCCGCATCGTCGAGCGGAAGCACGGACGTCACTGTGGATCCGCCGCGCTCGCTCTTCGAGATAAGAAAATTCTTATCGCCCGCAGCGCATATCTGCGGCAGGTGCGAAACGGCGATCACCTGCGTATTTACGGCTATGTCGACGAACTTGCGCGCCACACTGTGCGCGGTAACGCCGCTTATGCCGGTGTCGATCTCGTCGAAAACATAGGTCGAAATACCGTTCAGGTCTTTGAGGCATGCCTTTATGGACAGCATGAAACGGCTTAGCTCGCCGCCGCTTATCACCTTGTTGAGCGGTTTGAGCGGCTCGCCAGCGTTGGCGGAGAACATGAATTTTATCCTGTCGGAGCCGCTTGAGCTGTTGAGGTCGGCAGACTGCCTGTCGTAAGCTTCAAATAATACGTCGAACCGTGCACCCGCCATGTTCAGGCTCTTCAGTTCACCCACCACGTCGCCGCAGAACTTTGAAGCCGCAGTTTTCCTTGCGGCGGTGAGCTCTTCGCATGCCGCAAAGATCGCATCGTCAAGCTCCTGTATGCGCGTGTTGAGCTTCTCTGCCAGCTCCTCGCCGTCGCACAGCATTTCGTATTCTTCGCCCGCCTTTGCCCGGAATGCAAGTATGCCCTCTATATCGGCTCCGTACTTCTTTTTAAGCGTGCGGATGAGATCGAGTCTGTCCTCTACCCGCTTTGCCTCCTCGCCGTCAAATTCCAGCCCGTCGGCCATATCCGAAAGTGTATCGGCTATATCGCGCAGCTCCGCCTCGACGGAATCGAGCCTGTCCGCAACGGCGGAGTAGTCGTCGCCGAATTCGGCCACGCCCGCCATCATGCGCCTGGCAAGCGAAACGCCGTCTGCGCAGCCGCCGTCGGAATCGAGCGCATTCAAAGCACCGCCTATCGAAGAAGCTATCTTTTCGGTATTTTCTATTATGCGGCGCTTTGCCGTCAGTTCTTCCTCTTCACCGGGGACAAGTCCGGCGGCATCTATCTCCTTTATCTGGTAAGAGAGCAGATCGAGGCGGGAGGCACGCTCATAGCCGTTACCGCCCAGCTTCTGCAGCTTTGCCCTGCATTCCCTCTTTTCCGATATAAGCACGGCAAGCCTGTCTTTAAGCCGCGCGGCTTCCGGGCAGCGCCCGTCGATAACGCCCAGCTGATTGGCCTCGCTGAGCAACGCAAAGTGTTCGCTCTGGCCGTAGACGTCGACAAGATGGCGGGTAACGCCCCTGAGCATTCCCGCGTTTACGGCATTGCCGTTTATCTTGATGGCCCCCTTGCCCTCGGCGTTATACCTGCGGGTGATCACGATCTCTCCGCCGCACTCTATGTCAAGCTCCTCAAGCGCCTTTACCGCCGCGCTCTCCGCAGGCACGCAAAATTCGCCGCGGACAAACGCCTCGTCGGCGCCGTAGCGGATCATATTCTTGTCCGCCTTTCCTCCGAGTACAAAATTGAGCGAGTCGAGGATGACCGACTTGCCCGAACCCGTTTCACCCGAAAGTATGTTCAGGCCGGGGCAGAACTCTATATCCGCACTTTCGATGAGCGCTACGTTTTTTATAGCCAATCTTTCAAGCATACAGCTTACAGAAGATATTCCCTCAGTTTATCCGCCACGGCGGGGGTATTTTCATTGCTGTCGACGATCACCACAACGGTATCGTCGCCGGCGACGCAGCCGATGATCTGCCCTATCTGCAGCGAATCCACAAACGATCCGCCGCCCTGTCCGTTGCCGCGCAGCGTCTTTATGACGATGATGTTGTTTGCATAATTTATGCTGAGCACGCTCTCCCTGAACAGATTGAGCATGCGCGGACTGAGCTCTTCCTGTGCGCCGTCCAGCCCTACATACTTATACTTTTTGGTTGAACCCGCAACTTTGTAGAGTCTGAGCTCTTTTATGTCGCGCGAGACCGTCGCCTGCGTAACGTTGAAGTTGAGCTTGTTCAGCTCGGCGCACAGCTCCTCCTGCGTTTCGATCTCCTGCCTGCCTATTATTTCGAGAATTTTAGCCTGTCTTGCGTTTCTGTACACTTATCTGCTCCATTTGCTGAGTTTCGACAGCAATTTATCAAAGAAATTTACCTTACCGGAAACTATGAACTCGGTAAAGTATTGCGATTTTGTTATTTTAGCTTCGATGCAGCCCTTGAACTCGCCTATCACTATGCCGTCGACAGATACGTTTACGGCCGTGTTTTCCTTGTTATAACGTATCACGAGCTCCGACTTGCCGGAATATACGATGGGCCTGGAGTGCAACGAATGCGCGCACAGCGGCGTAAGCAGGAATGCGTCGAGGTCGGGCGTAAGCACAGAGCCGCCCGCAGACAGCGAATACGCCGTAGAACCAGTGGGCGTGCTGACTATTATCCCGTCGGAAAAATAGTTATCCACGAGCGAACCGTCTATCGAAGCCGAGAGGTTTATCGTGTTGCTGTACCTGTTTCCGTATATGCTGCGGTGGACGACGAGGTCGTTCAGCGCGATATAGTTTTTACCGCCTATTTCAACGTTGAGCATGCTGCGCTTTTCAGTGGCATAATGGCCGCTGCAGAGCAGTTCCACAGCTTCGTCCATCTTCTCCTGCTCAAACTCAGCCAGAAAGCCCATGTGCCCGTAATTCACGCCCATGATCTTTATGCCGCGCCGCGCACACTCCGAAGCTACGGTGAGTATCGTGCCGTCTCCGCCCAGAACGGCGAGCACATCTATGCCGCCGAGCGCATCCTTCGACGCCACTTCTCTGCAGCCGATGCCGCAGGCGGCAAAGCTGGCGCTGACCGCTTTATACAGTCCCCGATAGTTCTCCGGCAGGTATTTCCTGTTGACGTATATACCTACATTCATAACGGCTCTATTATACAACGTTTTATGCAAATATGCAATAAAGTCCGACATATTTTTGCGGACTTTTAATAAATATTTATTATAATGTAAATTTATACCGCGGCTTTCACAGCTTCACGCCACAGACGAGCTCATTGAAACCTGCGGGCCTTGCCCCCTTTACTAACAGGGCGACATACTCAAGATTTTTGCCCCTTCGCTCGGGAGCAACAGTCAGCTTAACAGGCGCAAGGCCGCAACCGACAGCAAAGTCGTAAATCTTTTTTAAGATAGCCCTGTGTCTGTCCGCACCCCGCACGATGCCGTTCTTGCCCACGCTCCTGCTCTCGCATTCAAACTGCGGTTTTACGAGCGCGAGCACAACGCCGCCGTCGCCGAGCACGGAAGAGACCGCGCCGAGAATGTATGTGAGCGAAATAAAGCTGACGTCTATCGCGACGCCGTCGAGGGGCTCGCCGAACAGGTCTGCGGTGAGATTGCGGGCGTTAAAGTTGTCTATGACTACAACATTCCTGCAGAGCAGGCTGCCGTCGAGCTGGCTTTCGCCTACGTCTATACAGTAAACTTTGCGCGCGCCGGCTTTGAGCAGACAGTCGGTAAAGCCGCCCGTGCTTGCCCCGATATCGGCAAACACCTTGCCCCCGACGTCGAACGAAAAGTCGCAAAGCGCCTTGAAAAGTTTATAGCCGCCCGCCGAAACAAAGTTCACGCTCTCCTCGGCGTACTCCACCCTGTCGCCATCCTTAACCTCGTAAGAGGCCTGCCGCGGAACCCCGTTCACCAAAACGCTGCCGCGACCGATGGCCGCCGCAGCCCTGCTACGGGAGCCGTACTTTTCCGCGGCGAATTTATCCAGTCTCATATGTTCTTTTCTATGTAGGCGGCGATGGCCTCGGACGAAAGCCCGCAGTCGTCCATCAGTTCGTCGATGCCGCCCTGCCCGATGAATTTATCGCCGTAACCGAATATTTTGACGCGCTTTGAAGTATCTTCGGCAAAGCGCTCAGCCACGAGCGAACCAAAACCGCCCGCGAGCATATTATCCTCTACAGTGACGACGAGGGGATCTTCAAGCCCGGCCAGCAACTCCTCGTCGAGCGGCTTAACGAAGCGCGCATTCACGAGCGAAGGAAAGACGCCGCGCTCGCCGAGCAGTCGGCACGCACCGGCCGCGCGTGCGATGGCGCGTTCGCCGCAGGCGAGGATGACGCACCTGCCGTCACCGCTGTCCAACAGTTCCCACTTGCCGGCGACCACCGGCTGCACCGGCCCGAATTTATGCCCGCACGAGCGCGGATATCTTATCGCAAGCGGTCCGCCGAAAGTTGCGCTGAACCGCAGCATTTCAGCAAACTCGGCACTGTCCTTAGGCACGGCAATGGTGAGATTGGGGATAAAGGACAGAAACGAGAGGTCGAACACGCCTTGGTGCGTCTCGCCGTCCGCCCCCGAGATACCTGCGCGGTCTATACAGAACGTGACCGGCAGGTTCTGGCTGCATACGTCTATGACTATCTCGTCGAACGAACGCTGCAGAAATGTGGAGTATACCGCATAGTAGGGTTTGTAACCCTCCGCCGCAAGCGCAGCGCACAGAACGGTGGCATGCTCTTCGCAGATGCCCACGTCAAACGCCCGTCCGGGATATCTTTCAAAAAATTCCGAAAGCCCCAGACTGCCTGTCATGGCTGCGGTGACCGCCGTTATGCGGCCGTCGTTTTCGGCCATGGCGCAGAGCTGCCTGCCCAGCACTTCGGAATATTCGAGCGCAGGCTTCGCACCTATGCCGTGCGTAGCCTCGGGATTTTCTTCGCAGAAACTGTATCCCTTGCCTTTTTTCGTGAGGATATGCAAAATCACCGACTGCGTTTTAAGTCTGCCCTTTATATCTGTGAGCCGCTCTATCATCGCGCGCAGATCGTTGCCGTCGTACACCCCGTCGTAATCGAATCCGAACTTTTCAAATATGTCCGCTCTGCGTGCCCTGTGCAACTGCTCGACCGAATCGGTGGCGAGTTGCCCGAGATACTCGTGCATGCTGCCCACCGTTGGCGATATAGACATACCGTTGTCGTTTATTATTACAAGTATGTTGGTATTCAGCTGTCTCAGGCTGTTGAACGCCTCGTATACCAGCCCGTTGTTGAACGAACCGTCGCCTATCACGGCAATGACCGAGTAATCCTTGCCAGAAAGGTCGCGCGCCTTGGCAATGCCCATCGCAGCCGAAACGGATGTACCGGCGTGGCCGGTGTTGTAGCAATCATACGCACTCTCTTCCCGCTTGGGGAAGCCCGAGACCCCGCCGCGCTTGCGCAGCTTTGCAAATCCCGCAGCCCTGCCCGAGAGCATTTTGTGTGCATAGCACTGGTGTCCGACGTCGAACACGACCTTATCGCGCGGGAAGTCGAACACGTAATGCAGCGCCACCGTGAGCTCCACCATTCCGAGATTGGACGAGAGGTGCCCGCCGTTTGCCATTACCGATTCAATTATGTTTCTGCGAAGCTCTTCGCAGAGCGATTCAAGCTCTTCATAGCTCATCGCCCTAAGCTGCCCGCCAGTAATTCCGTCTGTCATCCCGCCCCCAAACGCTATTTTTCTTTCACAAAAAAGGTCGTGAACTTTGCAAACCCGAAGGCAATTTTACTGTTGTATTTTATGGAGATCGGTTTGCCGAATGCCTTGCCGCCCACGGTAAGCGCACCTATTACGGCGCTTATCGCTATGGATACGACCATTCCCTCGACCGAGTCGTTCGCTATAAAGTAGCCGGCAAGCACCGCACCTGCCGAACCGCTTATTATGCCGCAGATGTCACCGATCACGTCGGAGAATATGCTGGCAATTTTTTCGGAATTTTTGCAGAACGTGACGGCGCGCCGCGCGCCGCGTATCTTCCTGGACGCCATGGCGTTGAAGCCGTCGATATCGCACGACAGCACGGCGTTGGCGATGATGTCGCAGCCGACGTTAAGCACGAGCAGAACGATCAGCACGGCTATACAGAGATATATTGAACTGTCGTTTATCGTTATTTCGGTAAGGAAGCTGAACAGCACACTGAGAACGAACGAAAGCACCAGTATCGTCAGCCCCCAGCTCAGCCATACGGGCATGCGCTTGCGTTTTTTATCCCTGCGCTTTTTAAGTTGTTTGACCCTGTCTGCTTCCTGCGGCCCGCCGGAATGTTGGTTTTCTTCGTTATCTTCCATGATTTCAAAAAAATACGCACAACTCAGTGTGCGTAAAAAAAGTAAATATGTAGTGGCTTATATTAAATAAACTTTGCGGCTTAAGGTTCGGTAGGATTTCCCCGCGCGCCCGCTTCCCGTCGCCGAAGAAGCAGTTTCCTTTTAAGGGCGCGGTCGTAAAGTTTCCTTTTACGCAACCGAATCGCCACTGAGTCCACACCGTAATCTCTAATA
>ERZ1643246.1142-NODE-1142-length-30008-cov-16.881748_pt1 | contig 30008 bp, 43 predicted proteins | sample MGYA00579265_ERZ1643246 | MGnify/ENA primary metagenome ERZ1643246 (study PRJEB29033, sample SAMEA4952261) | chicken gut metagenome | biome: Broiler Chicken; feature: Gastrointestinal Tract; material: Caecum | place: Ireland | collected 2018 | study: Broiler...
AGCGGCCCGGCCTGGTGACGGCGGAGTCCATGTCCGCCTACCTGACCTACAAGCCTCACATCGGCATACCCGAGTCCAAGCGGACAGTAATTTCCAACATCCACAAGGGGGGCACCACCGCCGTGGAGGCCGGCGCCCACATCGCCGAACTCATCAAGACCATGCTGGACAAAAAGGCCAGCGGCATCGACCTGAAGGGGTGAGGATATGACGGGAGATCTGATCCAGGCCAGCGTACTGGCCGCCCGCACCATCGCCAACGTCAGTGAGACGCTGGCCAAAAAGCTGGGCCTGCCCAACGGATACCGCTCCATCGGCCTCATCACCGCCGACAGCGACGACGTGACCTACTGCGCCCTGGACGAGGCCACCAAGACGGCGGCGGTGGAGGTGGTGTACGGCCGCTCCCTGTACGCCGGGGCGGGCAACGCTTCCACCAAGCTGGCGGGAGAGGTCATCGGCATTCTGGCCGGGCCCAACCCGGCGGAGGTGGAGTCCGGCCTGCGCGCCTGCGCCGACTTTATGGAGAGCGGGGTGGGCTTCCGCTCGGCCAATGAGGACGACTCCATCGTCTACTTTGCCCACACCGTCTCCCGGACGGGCTCCTACCTGTCCAAGGTGGCGGGCATCCAGGAGGGGGAGGCTCTGGCCTACCTGATCGCCCCGCCCCTGGAGGCCATTGTGGGGCTGGACGAGGCCATGAAGGCCGCCGATGTGGAGCTGGTGACCCTGTTTGAGCCCCCTACTGAGACCAACTTCGGCGGTGGGCTGCTCACCGGCACCCAGAGCGCCTGCGACGCGGCGGCAGCCGCCTTTGCCGAGGCGGTAAAAGCGGTGGCCGGCCGACCCAAGGAGGTGTAACAGCATGGAATTTGACAAGGATCTGCGCTCCATTCAGGAGGTACGGGACCTGCTGACCCAGGCCCGCCGGGCCCAGAACGCCCTGGCGGCCATGAGCCAGGAGGACCTGGACCGGATCACCGCCGCCATCTCCGCCGCCGGGGCGGAGCACGCCGCTCGTCTGGCGGCCATGGCGGCGGAGGAGACCGGATTTGGGAAAAAAGAGGACAAGGAGATCAAAAACCGCTTTGCGGCGGTGAGCTTGTATGAGGCCATCCGGGACCAGAAGACCCACGGCATCCTCCATGAGGACAGAGAACACCGGACGGTGGATATCGGGGTGCCGGTGGGGGTAGTGGCCGGGCTGGTGCCCTCCACCAACCCCACCTCCACGGTGATCTACAAGGCCATGATCTGCCTGAAGGCGGGCAACCCCATCATCTTCTCCCCCCACCCCAGCGCGGTGGGCTGCATTCTGGAGACGGTGAAGGTCATCCGCCAGGCGGCGGAGCGGGCGGGGGCCCCCACCGGCAGCATCTCCTGCATCACCACCCCCACCATCGAGGCCACCAATACCCTCATGCGCCACGATATCACCCGACTGATCCTGGCCACCGGCGGGGCGGCCATGGTGAAGGCGGCCTACTCCTCCGGCACCCCCGCCATCGGCGTGGGGGCGGGCAACGGCCCGGCCTATATCCACCACACCGCCAACGTGGAGCAGGCGGTGAAACGGATTCTGGACTCCAAGACCTTTGACAACGGCACCATCTGCGCCAGCGAGCAGAGCGTCATCATGGAGGCCCGGATGGAGCCTGCGGTAAAGGCCGCCCTCCGCTCTCAGGGGGCCTACCTGCTGGACGAGGAGGAGACAAAGCAGCTCTCCCGGTTCATCCTGCGCTCCAACGGCACCATGAACCCGGCCATCGTGGGCAAGAGCGTGGAGACGGTGGCCAAGCTGGCGGGGCTGACCCGGGTGCCCGCCTCCGCCCGGGTGCTGGTGGCCCGGGAGACCGGGGTGGGCAAGGGCCACCCCTACTCCAGCGAGAAGCTGGGGCTGATTTTGGCCTGCTATGTGGAGCCGGATGAAGAGGCGGTGCTCCGCCGGTGCGTGGAGATCCTGGAGTGGGAGGGGGCGGGCCACACCTTCGCCATCCACACCGAGGACGAGGCGGTGGCCAAGAAATTCGCCGCCGTCCCCGCCAGCCGGGTGCTGGTGAACACCCCCGCCTCCCTGGGAGGCATCGGGGCCACCACCTGCCTGTTCCCCGCCCTCACCCTGGGCTGCGGGGCGGTGGGTGGCTCCTCCTCCTCCAACAACATCGGCCCTCTGGACCTCATCAACATTAAGCGGGTGGCCTGGGGGGTGAAGGAGCTGGAGCAGCTCCGGGGCCAGGCCGGTTCCGCCAGCCCCTACACCGTGGACGACAGCCTGCTGGACCGGCTGGTGGAGCAGATCATGGGGAGGCTGAAGTGACATGAGCGAGGTCAACGCCGAGGGCGTGCTGATGGACCCCAAGGAGAGCCTCCTCCGGGAGGTCCAGGCCCTCACCGATTCCCTGGCGGCTCCGCCGCCCGATCCCCCCGCGCCGGGCGCGGGAAAGCAGCGGGTAAAATCTTCCCCCAAGGGGGGCGGGGGCAAGGCCGCCCCCAAACAGAAAGGAGAACACAAGATGGCAAATACAAACGCACTGGGTATGGTAGAGACCAAGGGACTGGTGGGGGCCATTGAGGCCGCCGACGCCATGGTGAAGGCCGCCAACGTCCAGCTGGTGGGCAAGGAGCAGGTGGGCGGCGGTCTGGTGACCGTCATGGTCCGGGGGGACGTGGGGGCGGTGAACGCCGCCACCGACGCGGGGGCCGCCGCCGCCGAGAAGGTGGGCGAGCTGATCTCCGTCCACGTCATCCCCCGGCCCCACGCCGAGGTGGACCACATTCTGCCCCATGGCGAGGGGATGAGCGAGTAAATGGAGCTGCTCACCCGCGAGGATGTGCGCCGGATGTCGGACAACGGGACCCGGGGGCCGGTGGTGGTAAACAAGGGCCAGACCCTCACCCCCGGGGCCAGGGACTGGCTGGCCGCCCACAAGGTCCAGGCGGTGTATCCCCAGGGGCGGGAGGAGGGGAACCTCCCCTCCCCCGCCGTGTACCGCACCCCCTCCGGCGCCACCCTCACCGAAAAACCGGAACACATGACCCATCTGAAGGGCAATATCCTGGTGCCCAAGGACCACCCCCGCATTGCCTTTCGGGGGATGATCGACGCGCTGGAGGCGGAGACCCTGCTGACCCAGCGGGCGGCGGCGGACTATCCAAAGCTGGTGGCCGAACTGGAGGAGGTGCTCTCCTTCGTGCGCAACTTCATCCGGTGCGACGTGCTGGACGAGCCTTTGCAGGAGGTCAGGCTGTGCGGCTACAGCGCCGCACAGCTGCGGGAGTACTCCCACTACCCGGACAAACATCTGGGCCAGCCCCACTTTCTCCCGTCCCACACCGACTCCCCCGCCCTGCTGGCGGTGAACCGGCTGCGCACCCTGGTGCGGCAGACCGAGCTTTCCGCCTACGCCGCCTTCAAAGACGCCGACGGAGCGGTGACCCGGGGGGACATCATCCTGGGGCTCAACCGGCTCAGCTCCCTCATGTGGATCATGATGTGCAAACTCAAGGGGGGACAATATGAGCGCCATTAGTACCGTTTCGCTGGAACGCCTGGCGGAACAGATCGTCCGCCGTCTGACGGTGGAGGTGGAGGCCAGCGGCCGCCACGTCCACCTGTCCCGGGCCCATGTGGAGGCCCTGTTCGGGCCAGGCTACCGGCTCAACCGGGTGAAGGACCTGTCCCAGCCGGGGCAGTTTGCCTGTGCCGAGCGGGTGACCCTGGTGGGACCCAAGGGCATTTTGCAGAACGTGGTGGTGCTGGGCCCCGAGCGGGAGGAGAGCCAGGTGGAGATCTCCCTCACCGACGGCGTTGCCCTGGGGCTCACGCCGCCGGTGCGGCTGTCGGGGGACATTGCGGGCACCCCCGGCCTCACCATCCGCCACGGGGACCGGCTGGTAACCCTGGACCGGGGGCTCATCGCCGCCAAGCGGCACATCCACATGACCCCCGCCGACGCCGCCCGGTTCGGGGTGGAAAACGGCCAGGAAGTGCGCCTGCAGGCCTTTACCGCCCGGCCGGTGGTCTTTGAGGGGGTGGAGGTGCGCATCTCCCCCAAATTTGCCACCGCCGTCCACATCGACTACGACGAGGCCAACGCCTGCGGCTTCCAAAAGGGCGACCGGGGCATGATTTTGCCGTGAGGCTGGAATGGCGGGGTTCCACGCTGGTGATCACCTGGCTGCCGGTGGACTGCATGGGCCGTCTGGCGGCCCTGGCCCCCGGCAGTCCGGGGGAGACCGAGGTGCTGGCCGCCCTGCTGGCCGGGGCCCGGGTGTGCCTGGACCGGCGGGCCATGGAGTACCGCCGCTACCGCCGCACCGCGCCGGCGGGGATTTACCGCCGCTGTCTCTCTCTGGAGCGGCGGCTGAGGGAGATGGGCGTCTGTGTTATTGGGACAAGTGGCCGGTAAGGTATGGGCCACAAAAAAATCCCCCGCCCTCACCGGCCAGACCTTTCTGACGGTGGAGGTGGGGGAAACCACCCTGGTATGCGCCGACTGCGTGGGGGCCGGGGAGGGCGAGCGGGTGCTCATCGCCACCGGCGGAGCCGCCCGGGTGGCGGCGGGCGAACATATCCCCGTGGACGCCGCCATCGTGGGCATTATCGACCCGTAAGGAAAAGAAAGGGGACATGCTTGAATGTCCATCAACGAGATCATCGTCTACCTGATGGTGGTGTTCATGGCCCTGGGGGCCATCGACCGGATCATCGGCAACCGCTTCGGGCTGGGCGAAAAATTTGAGGAGGGCATCCTGGCCATGGGCTCCCTGGCCCTGGCCATGGTGGGCATCATCTGCCTGGCCCCGGTGCTGGCCAATCTGCTGCGGCCGGTGGTGGTGCCCTTCTACCAGTTTTTGGGCGCCGACCCGGCCATGTTCGCCGGCACCATTCTGGCCAACGACATGGGCGGCGCCCCCCTGGCCCAGGAGCTGGCCCTCACCCCCGAGGCCGGGCAGTTCGGCGGGCTCATCGTGGGCTCCATGCTGGGCCCCACCATCGTGTTCACCATTCCGGTGGGCCTGGGCATCATCCAGGCGGAGGACCGGCCCTGTCTGGCCACCGGCGTGCTGGCGGGCGTGATCACCATTCCCATCGGCAGCCTTGTGGGGGGCCTCATCGCCGGGTTCCCGGTGGGCATGGTGGTACGCAACCTGCTGCCCATCGTGCTCTTTGCCGTCCTCATCGCCCTGGGGCTGGCCTTCATCCCCAACGGCATGGTAAAGGGCTTTCAGGTGTTCGGCAAGCTCATCGTAGTCATCATTACCATCGGCCTGGCGGTGGCCATCATCCAAAAGCTCACCCCCCTCACTCTCATTGAGGGCCTTAACCCCATTGAGGAGGGCATCTCCATCGTGGGGGATATCGCCATTGTGCTGGCGGGGGCCTTCCCCCTGGTGTTTGTCATCACCAAGGTCTTTCAAAAGCCCCTGATGAAGCTGGGGCATCTGCTGGGCATGAATGACGTGGCGGCGGCGGGCCTGGTGGCCACCCTGGCCAATAACATCCCCATGTTCCAGATGCTCCACGACATGGACCGCCGGGGCAAGATCATCAACGTGGCCTTCGCGGTGTCGGCGGCCTTTGTGTTCGGCGACCACCTGGGCTTTACGGCGGGCTTTGATTCCACCATGATCTTCCCCATGATCGTGGGCAAGCTGGTGGGGGGAATCACCGCGGTGGCGGTGGCCATGTTCCTGACCCGAAAGGAGGCGCAGCATGGATAGAGCGCAGTTGGAAGCCATCATCCGTCAGGTGCTCTCCGAGCACCTGGGCGGCGGCGTTCAGGCGGTGAAGGTGCCGCAGCTGGCGGTGACGGAGGAGCACCGGATGAACACCGGCAATCCGGGGGATCAGGTGTACACCCGGGACCTGTTCACCCTGGAGCAGTCCCCCCGGCTAGGTGTGGGCATCATGGAGATGCGGGACACCACCTTCCCCTGGACCCTGAATTATGACGAGATGGACTATGTCATCAGTGGACGGCTGGAGATCCGCTGCAGCGGCCGGACGGTGTCCGCCGGACCGGGGGAGCTCCTCTATATCCCCAAGGGCAGCGGGATTGAGTTCTCGGTCACCGGCCACGCCCGGTTTCTCTACTTCGTCTACCCCGCCGACTGGCAGAACCAACAGTAAGGGGGCATACCCTGGGACAAACCTGCATATAGATCCAACAGTTACCCAAAACGAGCAGGAGCGTGGATGGATATGCAGAGTGGTTGGAATGAAAACCGGGCGCTGCTCCGGGGCACCGCGGCGGCGGACCCGGTGTGGTCCCATGAGACCCACGGCGTGGTATATGAACTGTTTCCCCTGGAGGTGCTGCGGCTGTCTGGCTCGGCGGACCGCATCAACATCATCGCCCCCCGGACGCTGCTGGAGCACTGTCCGGTGCAGGCGGGGATGCCCCTGGAGGTGGAGGGGGAGGTGCGCTCCTTCAACAACAAGAGCGGGCGGGGCAGCCGGCTGGTCATCACCCTCCACGCCCGCTCCCTCCGGCCGGGGAACGGCCCGGACGAAAACCGCCTGGTGCTGGCGGGGGTACTGTGCAAGCCGCCGGTGCTCCGCCGCACCCCCCTGGGCCGGGAGATCTGCGATCTGATGCTGGCGGTGAACCGGCGGTACGGGCGGGCGGACTATCTGCCCTGCATCGCCTGGGGGGCCCTGGCCCGGTGCTGTGGGGAGCTGGGTGTGGGGGACGGCCTGCGACTGGACGGCCGGTTTCAGAGCCGGGACTATCATAAGGTGGAGCAGGGGATCACGGAAAAGCGCACCGCCTATGAGATCTCGGTGATGCACCTGGAGCCCATGCCCGGGGAGTGCGCCCCCTTGCGCGCCGCCGCCAAATCCGATATCATATAGGAAGAGAAAAAAGAAGGGCGGAGATACATATGGAGATCCTGGTGGTGGACGGCCAGGGAGGCCGGATCGGGCAGCAGCTGGTGCGGGCCATTCTGGCCCGGTTTCCCGGGGTGGAGGTGCGGGCGGTGGGCACCAACAGCATGGCCACCGCCGCTCTGCTGAAGGGGGGCGCGGCCCAGGGCGCCACGGGGGAGAACGCCCTGATGGTGGCCTGCCGGAAGGCGGACGTGATTCTGGGGCCGCTGGGCATCGTCATTGCCGACGCGCTGATGGGGGAGATCTCCCCGGCCATGGCGGCGGCGGTGGGACAGAGCCCGGCCAAGAAGATCCTGATTCCCATGAACCAGTGTGATATTTTCGTCTCCGGCGTGTCCGAGGGGCCGGTGTCCCGTCTGCTGGAGGGGGCGGTGGACCAGCTGGGCCGCCTGCTGGAGGGATAACCCGCAGCAAGTTAAAAGGGGCTGCCGCAATCGTTGCGGCAGCCTCCTTTTCATGCCAGGCCCAGCAGCCGGGCCACAGTAGCCACGCAGAAGCACAGCCCCACCCCCACTCCAGTGGGTAAGAGGACCGCCAGCAGGGTCCACTTCACGCTGCCGCTCTCCTTGGCGATGGAGAGGCAGGTGGTGGAGCAGGGCCAGTGGAACAGGGAGAACAGCAGGGTACACACCGCCGTCAGCCAGGTCCAGCCGTTGTCGGTCAGCAGCCGGTGGAGGGCGCCCAGCCCCTCCGCCTCCTGAATGGTGCCGGTGGAGAGGTAGGCCATGATGGCGATGGGGATAACGATTTCGTTGGCGGGAAAGCCCAGTATAAAGGCGGCCAGGATCACCCCGTCCAGCCCGATGAGCCGGGCGAAGGGGTCCAGGAATCCGGTGATGTGGTCCAGGACGGTGACGCCCCCCACCGTCACGTTGGCGCACAGCCAGATCACCAGCCCCGCCGGGGCGGCCACCGCCGCCGCCCGGCCCAGGACAAAGATGGTGCGGTCCAGGATGGAGCGCACCACCACCTGCCCTACCCGGGGCCTGCGGTAGGGGGGCAGCTCCAGGGTAAAGGAGGAGGGCACCCCCTTCAATACGGTGGCGGAGAGGAAGCGGGAGACCTGGAAGGTGACCGCCACCCCCAGCACGATCACCCCCGTCAGCAGCAGGGCGGCCCACAGCCCCGCCAGCGCTCCCCCCTCCGCCCCCACAAAGAACATGGTGATGACGGCGATGAGGGTGGGAAACCGGCCGTTGCAGGGGACAAAGCTGTTGGTAAGCATGGCGATGAGCCGCTCCCTGGGGGAGTCGATGATCCGGCAGCCCACCACCCCGGCGGCGTTGCAGCCGAATCCCATACACATAGTTAATATAAATATGTAAATCCCCCATAGCTCATTTAAGCCATGGAGGATTTACATTGAAAAGTTCTATTTTTACTGTATTCCGAACCGGGCCAGCAAGTAGCCCACCACGCCGGTAAGGAGGGAAGCAATCACCGCCTCCCACCGCTTGCCGGGCTTATCCTTGATGGCGTTCAGGTCCGCTGAGATGGTGGCCAGCTGGGAGGCGATGTTGGTGTACTGGGTGGTGACGGTGGCCATGCCCCGCTCCAGCTCCCCCAGCCGGTCATAGATCTTCTCATGGGCCCGGGACCGGGACTCTTTTTCGCTCTCCAGCGCCCGTTCCAGAGCCTCTACCCGAGTAATGGACACGCAGTTGATGCCGTTGATGGGGCAATCGTTGTCCGGCATGGGTCAGCCCTCCTTGGGCTTGTCGTAAGTAAGGGCCTGTGTGCTGTCGCTCATGCCCTTGGTAGTGGGGTCGGCCACCACCCCCAAGATAGCCAGCACCGCAAAGAGGGCGTTGACCACCGCCAGCAGCCTGTCCCCCAGAGCCCCCAGCTCCAGGGTATAGCCGAACACCGCGGCCACCACTTGGATGAGCAACAGCACAGCGGGGATCAGAGACAGCCAAAACGCCTTGTTGGCAAAGCGCACCTTCCAGTTGATCATGTGCTCACCTTTCCTTTCTGGACCGCCCGCTTGGCCATAATCGCCGCCTGATAGCGGGGGATCAGACCCATGGGGTCGGTGCCGTCGGTAATGCCCATGGCCACCGCCTCCTCCAGCTCCTCCTTTGCCCAGCCGGGCAGGGGGAGGGACGCGGTATAGGCCGTCAGCTCCTTGTAGATTTCCTCTCCGGTCATTGTATCACCTTCCAATTTTGCATTGACCTGCTTGGCGATGTCCCCCAGGCGGCTGTACAGGTAGTCCCCGGGACAGGCCTTGTTGGCAAACCACCGGTGGACGGTCAGGTTCTGCCTGTCCACCTGGCCCACCAGGGACTTGTCCCCCTGCCACAGCAGCTTTGGGATGCCGTTGCGCTTGCAAATGTCGGCGCACAGCTCGATCAGGGCATGATACGCCTTGTCCGTGACGGCGTAGGGGTGCACCATATCGCTGGCCACCTCGATGGTCACCGCCCGGTGGTCGTTGGCAGAGTTGGAGGAGCACCAGCTCCGGTCCCCCTCGTCCACGATCAGGCCGATTTTGCCGTCCTTGTCCACCACGTAATTGCAGGAGGCCTGGGCACTCTCTTTGGCAAACCACGCTCCGGCGGACTGTGCCGTCACCTGGCCCACATAGCAGTGGATGGTGATGGTGTCAATGGCGTGGTTGCGGGGGCTGGTCCGGTTGGGAGACAGGCGGGTATAGACCGCCAGCGGACTGTTACTCACCGCACATCACCGCCGTCACGCCGTCCCGGTCCCCGGCGGAGCGCAGGTCGATGATCTCCGCCATGTGGGCGGTGTAGTCGGCGTTGAAGGTGTTGATCATGTCAGCCTCGTCCCCGTCGTCAAAGGGGCCGATCTCCCTGGCCACCGCCTTCCAGTCCAGGTGCTCCGCGCCGCCGTAGTGGGGGGCGCCCTCCTGGCCGGCGTTTTTCACGTTGGCCAGAAACATATTGACCCCCTCTTTCCAGCCCATGTTGGCGGCGGTTCCCAGGTCGATGATCTCGTTGACGTACTTGTGCAGCTTCTTGTTCATAGTCTTTTCTCCTTTGCAAATATATTCCCACACCGTCAGGCGTTGGGTCCGTTGATGATGGTTTCCGCCTGCTCGACAGTCAGGTACTGAGGTATCATGGCACGCACCTGCTCCTCATTGATCCGGTGCATTTTGAACTGAAGTAGGACGAATTCATACATCTGTCTTTACCCCCATCATACTGAGCATTGCGTTTTCCAAGGCAAAAAGCCGTTCATCTGTGGTAGGTGTCACCGGCCCAGGCTCCGGCTTAGGCTGGGCAGTCGGCGTAATACTAACCAATTTTCCATCCTGAATATTCAGGATACACCAGCCCATACAATCCCAAACAGCATCCTCCAAATAGGCCGGAACTTCGACCCAGTCATCAAGCCAACATGCTGTACGACCAGACTGTGTTTGGATGGGATGTGCTCCGTTTTCTGACGGGTTTAATTGAATAATGGTCATAATAAATCCTCTTATTCAGTGAATATAGCACAATAAAAATAAACTGCTCCTGATTGGTTAATCCCTGAACCGTAATCACCTACGGATATGCTTACATAGTTACTTCCAAAACTAGCATATCCACCAGAGAAAGATGCTGTACCCGCACTTGCCGAATTTACATACGAGAATTTATCAGAAACCGCCAACGATTTCATACCATCTATTGCTATAGTAACTCCGGTAGCTTTTTGTGTTGATGCCTGCATGCCTCCTATAAAAACAATAGAAGGTCTTGCATCGAATGTTATTTTTGCTTCTTTGGTTCCTGTTCCAGAATATTTACCATATACAATACGCGCTTTGCGGTTTGCTGTATTCTGTACGGCAGTAATGAGCGGCATCAAAGTGGCCTGCACAGATGCCGCGCTTCCAACGGGGTCTGCGCCGGCCTGCGCAGCAGTAACTCCATGTGGGTTACTTTTATTATTAGTGTGAGCCGTCAGGTTTGCCTGTACCGCAGACGCACTTCCAGCAGGGTCCGCGCCAGCCTGTGCTGCTGTTACCCCATGAGGATTATTGCGATTGCCAATGTGAGCGTTGAGATTGCTCTGCACCGCTGCGGCGCTCCCAGCAGGGTCAAAGGATATCTCTGGCAATTGTTCCTCTGGCAGCCTTCCCGTATCGTCTAGGGTGGCCACTCCTCCGGGCTGCCCCTTCTGACTCATGGGGATAAACACCAGGGATTGATCAATGACTGTGGTCACATTGGCTACCCCATCGAATACCAGCTCAATGCCGAAAATGGCCTCCCGATACTTCTCTTCCCCCGCCTCAATGAGGTCCCCGTTCCCTCTGGCGTTGCCGTAGGCGTACAGGATCTCTCCCAAATCCGGGTCGGTGGCCAGCAGGCCCAGCTCCTCCCAGCGGAACTCCTCCATGCCTGTATTGAGAAACTGTCCGGTGACGGTACACTGATTGCCCTGGTTCTTCACCTCGGCCAGCGGGATGTACTTGACCGGCTCCAGCAGCTGGGTGCGCTCCTGAAGCGGCTGTCCCTCCTCCAGGGCGCCCTTCCCGATCTGCCAGCGGGTCACAGGGAGGGCCGTTCCCGTGGGCGACTTGGCCAGCAGCGCCTTTCCCAGATCTGTGATCACCATATTCGGAATTCCCATTCAGTTCACCTGCCTCAACAGAATCACATCTGACCGGCGGGACAAACAGCCCGTATAGACCGATGTCCGCACATTTTGCCGGTATTTTACGGTCCAGTCCAGGTGGGCGGGCTTGAGCTCGTTGACCACCGCCTCCAGATCCTCCTTGTGGGGAACCTCCCCGATGGTCCCGGTATACCAGATCACAAAGCGGTACTGGTCGGACTCCTCCACCACCTCTACCGGCCAGGGTGCAAAGCTCTGGGCCACGCCCTGGATTACCTCCAGAGTGGTGGTGCCGGTACCCTTGACCTTCGCCAGGATCCTGTCCCGCCGGCGGGCGTCGCTCTGGGTGCGGTCCACCGGGATCCCCCAGGCTCGCTCCCACAGCTCCAGGCCCCAGCCGCTGGCGGTGGACGGAAACAGCTGCTCCAGGGTCAGCTCTTTATCCTGGGCCAACCGCTCCACAGCCTGCCCCAACACCCGTTGCAGCTCTCTGTCCTGGGGTGTGGCTGCCAAAAAGCTGGGGAGCATGGACTCCAGCGACCTCATGTCACCGTCACCTCCCCCAGAACCGGCACATGATCCGCCGGAATAGACAGATCCTCCGTCCCGCCGTTCACCGTCAGGGTACTGAAGTTCTCCACCCCATCAATGGTGAGCAGCATGGCCAGCACCCGGTTGTAGAGCAGCGGATAGGGCAAGTCCTCCTCCGGGCTGTAATAGATCCGGCCAAACTTATTCCGGACCAGACTGATCAGATATTCCGCCATGCGGGATTTCAGCTCGGTGGACACCTCATCCTGAGAAACCCCGGAGCAGGTAACAGTGGCCGCCACGGTGATCTCCAGGGATTGAGCCGCCGTCACGGAAGGCGTGGCCCCGATGGGCTTGCTGGCCTTCACGGCCTCCAGCACAGCGGTCACCATCTCCTCTGATGCAGGGGCGTAGTTGCTGTCCACTACCGTCAGGCCCACGGTGCCGGGTCCATGAGGCAGCTCCACCACCTTGGTCTCCCCCACGCCCTCCACCGACAGGGCCCAGCGCCGGTAGTCCCAGCCGTTGCCGCTGGTGGCGGGGCGTTTTCGGGCCTCGTCGATCCGGTCATACATCTGCTGATCGCTCTCCTCATCGGTACCTCCGATGGCCGCCTGGTTCTCCCAGCTCTCCAGTCCCAGCAAGTTGACCCACATGGCGGTGATTGTTCCCGCGCCCACGTTGTAAGCGGCGCCCACCTCCGCAGCGTCCAACTCCCCCGCCGCCGTCCCGCTCTGGCCGAGTACGGCCTTCTCCCGCAGCGTGAACCGCAACCCGGACGGGGTGAGAAACACGGTCCCCGCCGGGATCACGGTACCCGCCTTTCCGGCCAGTGTGATCGGGCAGCTGGCCCGGGTGCCCGCCCGGCGGGTCAGGTTGTGGTAGTCCCTGGCCACCAGATCCAGATACCCTCCGCTGGTCTCGTCCACAAAGAGCATAGAGAGTACCGCCGGCAGGGCCTGATAGACCTGGCATATCTGCCGGGCCGCCGGTCCCGCCACCGAGTCGGCAAAGCTGCCCGCCATGGAGGACAGGCCGGTGGAAGGATCGATCTCCGCCAGCATTTCCTTCTTGATCTGCTCCTGGGTGCGATCGTCAAACATCCAACCGCTCCTTTCCATAAACGGTAGTCAGGGCAACTGTCATATGCAGCGTGCTGCCCTGGAAGGTAGTGTTTTCCACCTGCACCTCCCGGATATAGGGATTGACCAGCAAGGCGTCCCGCACATACCGCTCCGCCTCGCTGCGTTTGGTGTCCGCCTGGTATGGCTGGCCGGTAAGACTCTCCAGCTCACATCCATACGACCAGCTGTAAATGGGATAGCGGTAGCGGGCGGTGGCAATGGCCCGCCAGGCCCAGCCCTTCACCGCCTCCAGGCCGGACACCAGCACCGGATTTCCGTTCTCCCAGACAGGCACGCCCCGGTCATAGTCCATCCGCACGTCCGTATAGAGGGGCAGCGCAGCGGTACGGGTCTCCGCCGGCATCTGATACATGGGGAACAGGTTCATGCTCTCACCATCCTTGCCAACAGATAATAGTCCTGCTCATCCTGGGTCAGCAGCACCACCCGGTCCCCCGTCCGCAGCAGGTTGTCCGCCCCGTTGTCCTGCACCCAGGTGTAGCTGAGGTACGGGGACAGCCACAGATCCTCTTTGTCCAGCAGCAGGCCGTCACAATCCACCTGAAGCACACCATGCCCGGCCCGGCGCACCTGCCCCAGCCGGAACGCCGAGCCCGGCTGGGTGCTCCGGGCCGCCTGAAGCATACTCTCGGTCAGGCTGGCCATGCTCTCCTCAAAGGTTTTCATCTATTCCACCTCGCTGCCGGTCAGAGTGTCGTCCACGATATCCCGAAAGTTCAGGGTTACCTTGGTAAAATACTGCTTGTTCTTCCACGTGTGGGTGTCGGTGTCCACCCAAAACAAGCCGGACACCCCGCTGCCTGTGTCCTTCAGGAGTACCGCGGAGCCGGTAATCAGGCGCGGGTCGCCCAGGGTCTCCACCGTCAGCTTCTGCGTGAGCCCGTGGTCCTCCAGCCAGGCCTGGGCTTCCCCGCCGGCGTCCTCTCCATCCCGCTGGGTCAGCACATGCTCCAGACGCCCGGTGCGCCCTATGGAGGCACCGTCCTCCACCCGCCGCACCAGACTGCCCTGGCTGGTGTAGATGGCCACGCTGTTTTGCAAATTGGTGATGTCCCAGGTGTTGGTCACGCCCATGGTGGAGGCAATGGTCAGGCTGGCGGAATTTGGTTTCTCCACCACCTCCAGCTTGCCGTCTCCGGTAAAGCGGATAAGGTACCGCTTGCCGTTACGCTCCCCTGCCAAGTTGTACAGCGTGCGCAGGATCCTGTCCAAGGCTGTCCCGGGAAATTTCCGGCTGACAGACACCCCTGTGGCCGCCAGGCTGCCGGTGGGGATGCCGAAGTCCCGGGCAATGGACGCCGCCGCCCCCTCCGGCGTCACCCCGGAAAACTTGTACCAGCCCTCGTTTTTCAGGAGAAACCGGCCCCGATCCAGGGCGGACAGGTCGGCCACCGAGGACTGGGTGGTGGTGGTGGCAGTGAGCAGCGGCCCGGTAAACAGAGGCTTGCCCGCCCGCCGGAGGGTAAGTACCGCCCCCTCCTCCAGGGCAGGGGGTTCCACGCTGCCATCCCTGGGCACGGCAATGGAGGCGGACAGCTCCCGGCACACTTGCCGCACATCCCCGCTCCAGGTGAGGTCCTGCACCAACTGGGTCAGGTCTTGCACGCTGCCTCCCCCGGGGGCGGTGAGCAGCAACTCATACGGACGGTCGCTCATGTTCCCCCCTCCTTACAGCTGCAACGTCCATTTCCCCGCCGACTGGTCATAGGTTGACACCGTGGCATCCGCCGCGGCCACGCTGGGACTGTCCGAGCCGGCAGCAGGCAGTTCCTCCAGGGCAGGGATGGTAAGCACCTGGCCGGGATAGATCAGGTTGGGGTTTTTGATGATGGCGCTGTTGGCCGCAGCAATGCGCTTGTACGCGCGGCCGTCTCCATAAAATTGCCGGGCAATGCCCCATAGGGTGTCCCCCTTTACCACCGTATAGGTCTTGGCGGACGCCGCCCCGGTTTTGCTGTCCCTGGCCGCCTCCGCCCCGCCGCCCTGGACCGCCAGCACCGGGGACTCCGGCTTCTGGTACTGCCGCAGTACAATGGTGGCATAGAGGTCGTTGGTACCGTCCTTTTCTCCATACTCCACGCTCTCGATCAGCACCGAGGCGTTGGAGGGAGTGCCCGACACCAGAAAGCGCACCACCGTACCCTTGTCGCTCCAACGCTCCAGCTGCTCCAGATAGATGTAGGGATTGTCCAACGCCCCTGGATTGCAGAAAGGATAGAGCTGGGCGGGCAGCAGGCACTCCAAAGTACAGCGCCCCATGACCCTGCCCCCGGGCAGATTGAGCTCCCCCAGCTGGTCCAGCTGGACGGTCTCCACCCGGTTGGCGTGCTCCCAGGAATAGCTGCTGGGGCTCACGGGTAAAACCAGTTCAATCCCGGCGGCCTCATCCAGAAAAATAAACAGTCTCAGCATCAGCGCACCCCCGCCGCCAGTTTACGGGCAACGGCATCGGCAATGGCGGCGCCGATCTCCTCCGGAGAGCTGCCGGAGCCGAACTGGTTGCCGGTCACCGTTACCGAGACCGAGGGGCCCGCAGTATCCTGTACCCTGGCCTCCCGGGCGGTGAGCACCCGCTCTCCCTGGTGAAGCACGGCGGCATAGCCGTCGTAGGGCACCCGGTTCAGGCCAAAGGCAGCGTGGTATCCGCTCTTGCTTTCAGTCTGGTCACGGGTCTGGGATACGTTGTCATGGTAATTATTCCATATGCCCAGGAGAGACATGGGGCCGCCCTTGTAGCCCTGCCCCTTGCTCTGCTCCTGCTGCATCCGGTAATCGCTCATCCAGGCTGTGCGCCCCAGGGCCGCCGTGTTCTCCCTTATGGCGGAGACCAAGTCCAGCTCGGTCTCCTGCACGCTCTGATAGGCGTCGCTGGATTCGTAGGCAGCGGTAGCCAGGGCCTCCGCCTGTTTCTGAAGGCTTTCCATCTTGATGCCGGCCTCCTGGCTGCCGCTCTCGTAGTCGGAGCTGGCCTGGACGAATTCGTCCCGCATCTCCTTCAGCGCCTCAGTCTGCTCATCGGTAAACAGCCCCGGCGTGGTGTTATCTCCCAACAGCACGGCAGACAGGGCCTCTCTGTTGTACTGCTCCGACAAGTTTTCCAGATAGGCCTGGTTTTGCCCGGAAATGCGGTTAATATCCGCTACCGCCTCCCCCAGTGCCCCGCCGTAGGCGTCCGCCTCGGCCTGAAGCCCCTCTTTCCTCTGGGCGTTGTAACCCTCGCCCCGGGCCGCGTCCAGCTCAGCCATGGTATCCGACAGCGTGGAGGTCAGTCCCTCAAAGGTCTGGGACATAGTCTCCATGGCCCCGCCGTACTTGGCCTCCATACCGGCCTGGATCACGTCCACCGCCGTCTGTCCTTTGATTTCGCCCTTGGAGATCATGTCGTAGATCTCCCCCTGGGTCTTGCCCAGGGCCTCAGACAACATTCCGATGACGTCCACGCCCCGGTCCTGGAAAATGTTCAGGTATTCCAGGGTCGCTTTACCGGAGCTCTGCATCCGGCTCATAGCCTGCGACATGGCGGTCATGTCGGACGCTGTGCCGCCCACGGCGCTGCCTGCGTCGCCGATGGCGCTCATCAGCTCCAGCATCCGCTCCGGACTGTCGCCGAACCCGGTGGCCAGGGCCTGGCTCATCTGGGTAAGATCCCCGTACTCCATGGGGGTCTTGGCCGCCAGCTTACGCAGGTCGCTCAGATATGTATCGCCTGTTCCGCTCCCCAGCAGCTGGTTAAAGGCTATGGCGTCCAGTTCCCGCTGGGCGGCGGTGGCGGAGCCGCTGGTAAGGCTCGCCTCGCCCGCGGTCTGCCCCTGTGTATAAAGCTGCTGATAGTAGGACTTGAAGGCCTCGTCCTCCGACTCAAACACCTGGGAGGCGCCCCCGGCCAGGCCCGTAAGCCCGCCCAGAGCCGCGCCCACCGCGGTACCGATACCCGGCGCGATCATCGTGCCGATGGCCGCCCCACTGCCCGCTCCGCTAAGGGCGCTGGAAAACAGGGTGCCCGCATCGCTGCCGGCGGTGGAAGTGACCAGCACATTGGCCCACTGGCTGGCCACGTCCCCCAGCTGCTCGTACATGCCCGCCTGTCCAAGAGCGGACAACAGGTTTCCAGTCCCCGATGTATCCGGTGGGTCATCCGGTGGATTATCCGGCGGGTCATTCCGCTGGTCCCCTCCGTTATCCGCCCGGTTCTCGTTCCGGCGAATCGCGCCGGAGGCGTTCTCCATGTCACGGGTGGTCTGCCTGACTTGCCTGCTGACCAAATCATACTGCTGCTGCAAGTTTTGCAGGTTTTCTTCCGCCGTGCGCCAATCCGCCTCCGCAGCCTGGCGCTCCGCCTCGCTGACACTGTCTCCCAAGGCCTCAAACGCTCTCTGCGCCAGCTGGACCTCCCTGCGGGCCTGGGACAGATCCATACGCATCTGTACTCTGGTGGCGTTCAGACGGTCCAGTTCTTCCTGCAATCTCGGTATGTCGGTACGAAACGCCGTCAGACTGTTCCGCATACCCACAATGGCCTCAGACAGATTATCCCGGACGCTTAACGCAATGGTGGCATCCACGCCCACAGTGCTCACACCTCCTCGCGGTTCCGCTCATGGCGGACCAGACCGGCACAGATCACAGCCCGCTCCCCGGCCGGCAGGCTGAAATATTCTCCGGGGAACCTGCCGTATCGGATCAGCAGGTAGAGGGCCGCCGCCTGGTCTGTGCCGCCGCTTAGTTTTTTTCCAGATCCTCCAGGGCGCCGCCCACAGCGGCGTCAAACAGCTCCTCCGGCTCCCGATTCACCGCGACGACCTGGCCGGGGCCGAATCCGTTGAGCTGATCGGCCAACCGGCACAGCTTCTCGATCTCGCCCTTCTTCAGCAGCTTTTTCAGGGCCTCCACCGGCGTGGGACAGCCCATGTGCTCCCTCCACCAGGCGGGGTCTTTCACATCGGGCTCCTGGATGCTCTCCAGCAGAAACTTCACGTCCGCGTCTTCCGTCCCCCGCAGGCGCATCAGCTTGTTGAACGAGATCTCCCGCAGAGTCACTTTCAGACCCAGCCGGGTGATCCGCGCCTGGCAGGTATCCGGCGGCCGGTTGGCCGGCAGGTCCAGCAGCTTGTTCACCGTCATGCCCATCCTTTATACCCCCTCGATCACGTCCAGAAGTTCATACCGGGTGAAGGTAAAGGGCAGGGTGATCTCCCCGGCGGTGTTGGCCTTCCAGTCGGCCAGGGTAAGGTCGTCAAAGCTGACGTTGTACACCGCAATCCGCTCCGCCCCATAGCTGTCCGGGTCGGCCAGCTTGCCGATGAGGGTATACCGCCGGTCTACCCCCTTTTGCAGATCGGCCTCCCGCTGGAGCTGGCCGCTGTCCACCTTTTTGATGGTGATGGAGCCGGTGCCGTCGGCGCTCATGGCCTTGGTGTCGCTCACGAACTGGCCACAGAGGTAAATCTTCTCCTTGTTCTTGTTGAATTTGGCCTGGAACGCGGTACACTCCGCGATCACCTCGCCGTCCATCCACAGGCTTCCAAAGGTACCCGAAATGACCCGGCTGGCCCGGTCGATGGTTCTTGCCATGTAAACTCCTCCTTATAAGGCCGCCATAGCCAAGCTCATGGGATTCACCAGCACCTCAAAGTCCTCCATGGCGTCCACAATCCGGCCGCCGCAGCGGAGAAATACCCAGGTGCCGGTCTGATACTCCAGCACCTGCTGGCGGGTCAGGTCGGCCACCTCCACCCCCTGGCTCTTGAGCCAGTTGAGCTGCCGGTCATAGTCGATCTCGCAGTAGCTGCTGCCCGGGTTCAGAACTCCCTGGCCCTCCAGGTACTGCAAATACTCCAGGATGAAGCTCACCAGCAGCTGCTTGTTGTCATAGGTGTTGGGGTACTGTCCCACCCAACTGTCCTCAATGGTGGTGCGGAGGAAGTAGGTGATCAGATCCAGCCCCTCCACAACTTTGATCTTCCGCCAGTCCGCGCTGCCATCGGGCGGGATGGTCACCAGGGAGTTGACTCCCCGGGCAATCTTGGCCTTCATGCCATCGTGGACCAGGATGAGCTTTCCGGCGTCGATGGCCGCCTCCTGCTCCTCCACGGTGCGGGCGGTTACGGCGGTCAGCTCGGGCAGGGGGACATTGGTACAGCTCATCCCCATGGGGATCCCCGCCAAGATGCCCGCCATCCGGCCGCAGTATTCCGGCCCCTTCACGCTGGCCGCTCCGGCGGTCATGGTGGGCTCGTCCAGCTCGATAATGCCCATATGGTCGCTGCCGGCCTCTCCAAAGGGCCGCACCAGCTTTACCGTCCGGTATGCCTCCCGTTGGGCCTTGGTCCAGGTGGTCAGAAGAGTCAGCTCCTCCGGGCTGGCGTCTCTGGGGACGGCCAGATAGTCCAGGGACACCGACTCCAGCAGCTTCAGGCCCCCCTCCAGAGCCTGCGTACCCTCCTCCTCCAGGCCGTTGGGGGCGATCACCGCCAGATATACCAGGCTGGGGGTCCCCCGGTCGCTGCCGGTAAAGGCCCGCTGGATGTAAGTCTTGTTTTCCTCCCCCAGGTTGCTGGGGATGAGGGTGGTGGAACTGAGCTTGTGCAGGCCCTGGGCGTTGGTGTCCCGCACAATGAGCCCCACATAGCCCTTTTTGCTCCGGTTGGCAACGGTCTGAGCCGCCACCTGGAAACTGATCTTCAGTTTCGGCAATCCAATGCTCTCTGCCATAGCTATCCTTCCTTTCTTTCCACGGTGCGCAGCGCGAAGTCCTCCATCTTGGGAACGGCGGCTGTCACCGGGTCGTTGGGATCCGCCGGGTCATGATACTCTGGTCTCTTGTCCGTCCAGGAGCAGCGGAACACCACAAAGGCGCTGCCCATCTCCATGCCATCCCCCTGGACAGTCAGCGGGAGCCATCGGTCTCCCACCTGGATGGACGGCTGGCCAAACGCCAGCAGCACCGCCTCCTGGTCCTTCCGCAGTTCTTCCGTGGAGCTGATATCATAAGCGTCTGTGGCGCAGAACAGCTCCAGGCGGGCCTCCATAGTCCACTGCACCATGCTGATGTTGACGTCGGTGTATCCCGACTGTGACACGTACAGGAAGCCAGATGGGCGCTCATGTCCTTCCGGACAGAAATCCCGGTACAGAAACCGCTGGGGCCACAGGGCGCCAAGCCGCTGGGCAATGGCGCCGCATACATCCAGTGTAGTCATGTTCTGCTGCCCTCCCATCGTCCCGCGATCTCCCTGGCCAGGGCCAGCAGCTGCTCCTGTCCGTAGCCAGACAGCGCCATCCGGACTTTGGCATAAAAGTGCCGGCCGGGCACCGCCGCGGTGTAAATACGCCCTCTGGTGTAATGGTACCCCTTGGTATTGGTGGGCCTGGGCCGTCGGTGCTTATGACCCCCTTCAATGGCATTGGTCACATAGCCCACGGCGTACCGTTTACCGCTGCCGGTGACCTGATAGGTCTCCGCCTTGGGACGAACGGCCACGTAGCCGTTTTTGGAGCCCAGATACCGCTCCTGCCAGCCCTGAACCGTTCCGGAGCCGCCGATCTCCGGCCGCACATCCCGGAGGAGTTCCTGACTCAGCTTCTCCAACAGTTCCCGCTTCATGTCCGGGCAATCCTCCAGCAGCTGCGTCCATCGCTCGATAAGCCGGTCCAGATCCCGTGCATCTACACTGGGCATATTCCCGCCTCCTCAAATATCCTTGCTCCAGGCGATCTCGTACTCGTTTTTGTATTCGTCCAGCACATGCCTGGTCTGGACGTTGTACAAGGCCGCCGCCTGGCCGGTCCGGAGCGTCACCAAATCCCCCTCTTTCAGCTGGATCACCTTGGGCGTCACCAGCACCAGCCCACACTGGGCCTTGGCATAGGTTTCTTCCGGCGCGTAGCGGACATACCGCTCGGTCACCACACCCGGAAACACCAGTTCCGGCAGCGCCTGTTTTTCCGGCCGGTTGTCCGGGCCCAGGACCGTGGTATACCGCTGGCACAGGACCTCCACCGTATCCACCAGGGCAGCGGCCACATCCATGTGGTTGCGGTCCCGGCAGGTAATGGCGGTGAGGAACAGGTGCTGACCCTTCCAGCGCAATGCCTGATGCAGGGTAAGGGGCTGCCGCCGGAGCACAACGGCGGCATCTCTGGCCCCTACCCCCACCTTGGAAAACAGGTTGGTCTTGGCGGTCTGCGCCACCTGGGCCCAGGCCCGGCGGACGGGGACCCACTCCCACACGCCGGAAGAGGTCTCCCGCAGTTCCAGCACCTCCAGGGGTTCACTGAGCGCACCCGCCCCCACAAACCCGTTCACGGTTCATCCCTCCCCGCTGGTGTCCAAGTTGGACACCGGCTCGGTCAGCTTTAGCTGGGTGATGAGCCGCCGGAAGGCGGGGTTATCCTGGACGTTCCCCGTTACCTCGGCGTCCCTCAAATCGAAGTCCCGCAGCACCATGAAGTTAACCGCCAGGTCGTACTGGGCCCGCCGGGGGGTACCCTCCTGGGGCATTGTCACTCCCGCCCCCTCCAGATAACCCACGGCGGCGTCATACAGGGTCTCCAGGGTAAGCAGCTCCTCCTCCGTGGGCTCCTCCATGCGGCAGTAGGCCAGCAGACTGGCCCGCCGCTCCTCAGTCAGGGCCATGATCAGCCACCGATGGTGCCCACCACGAAGCCCTTATCCACCACCAGGTTGCCGCCCACGAAGGCGTCACCCAAGATGGCGTACATCCGTTCCACCGCCTTGACGGACTCGTCCACCCGGATGGTGTAGTCCCCGAAGAGGCCCACCTCGAAGTTCATGGGATCTCCATAGAGCAGCTTGGTATCCCCCACCGCCTTCACCAGGTCGTAGGGCAGCACCAGACCACCGTCCACGATGGTGCCGGAATTGGGGTTGGTAGGCTCGGGCGTGATGGTCAGCAGCCGGCGCTTCTCATTGGCGCCCCGGAGCTGGCCCAGGGCCTTCAGGCTGGCCTTGGTCAGCAGCAGCCGGGCACCTGCGCCCATAGCCTCATCCGAGCCGTAGGCAAAGTACAGCGTATCCAGGGTGTTCACGTCAATGGCAGACCCCAGGGCGGCCTCGGCAAAGATATTGGCCGCCGCCTTGTTCTTGGCGTTGGTGATGCCGAAGAAGGTGGGGGTGCCGGGGTCGTCGCCGTTGACAATCAGCTCGGCCAGCTTACGCCGCAGGGCCCGCATGGCCATGCCGAAGATCTTGTCGTAGTAGCTGGCGGGGGAAAGCCGGGCGATGTTCCGGTCCACGTAGCTGGTGACGCTCAGCTCGTAGGGCTTGATCTCCGCCACACCGAAGGTGGGATCGGTGGAGGCGGCCCGGGCAGTACCGGCGGACTCTTCCACCTTGCCGCCCTTGGCATCCAGCTCGGTGATCACATAGGGCTCCATGAAGCTGCCCATGCCGGTCATGTCCACCACCCGCACCCGATCCACGATGGAGGGCACCACATTGCCCACGGGGTCCCGGATCTCCGCACCGGAGCCGGTTGGCTGAACGATTGTGCCGGTGGCCAGGGTGGTCTGATTGCTCAGGGCCCGGCGCACCTCATTGGCGGTGAAGGTCACATGATCCCCCCGCTGGAGAGCAGCGGTCCGCTCCTGGATCATGTCCATGGCCTCGCTGCCGGTGGGCGCGGGGGCAGCCAGCATCTGCCGCTCCTGCTCGGCCACCAGGGCCTGAACCTGCTGAATCTCGCCGTTCAGATTGGTGATCTGCTCCATCAGGGACTGGTACTCGGTCCTGTTGTCCGCCTCCAGAGCGGCCTCAGCCTGCTGGAGCAGGCCGACTCTTCTGTTGATGAGATCGTAGAGCTTCTGCTTCATTGTTCTGGTCCTCCATTCAAATTCTGTGTTTTTCCAGCTCCAGACGGGCGGCCAGCCGCCAATCCGGTTCAGGACGGTTCTGAGGCTGCTGCTGTGCCTGCTGATAGGCCGCCCGCAGGGCGTCGATATCGGGCAGGCCGAAGGCATTGACCAGGCCTCCGGGGCTCATGCTCCGGGCATCCTGGCCCAGGATCTCGTCCACCAGTCCCCGGTCCAGGGCCTCCTGGGCGGTGAGCCAGGTCTCCGTGCTCATCATCCGCCTCAGCTGAGCCCGGTTACTCTTGCCCCCGGCCTTCAGCTCGTAGGCGTTGAGGATGGCCTCCCGGGTGCTGTCCAGCATGCTGAGGGAGCGCTGGTGGGCCACCCGATCCCCATCGGTACTGGTGCTGGGCAGATGGAGCATCATCTGGGCCACCGGCGAGATGGCCACCGTGCCGCAGCCCAGGCACAGGTAGCTGGCCGCGCTGGCCGCCAGGCTCTGGATCTCCGCCCGGGTGGACAGATTGCAGGCCTTCAGCACGGAATACATCTCGCTTCCGGCAAAGACCGAACCGCCGGGGCTGTTGATCTCCAGTACCAGCTCCTCCCCTTCCGGATTGCTGGCGATGGCGTCCCGCACCTGCTGGGGGGAAAAGGCGGAATAGCCGAACCACTCATAGATCCACTTGTCCTCATCCGCAGACACGATTCCGTTTAACGTCACTCTCATTGGGTCTCACCTCCTGCATTTGCGGAATTGCGGTTGACGCTGAGCTCCACCCACCTGGACAGAGGCACATAGTTGAGGGAGGCCAATCGCTCTTCTCCGCCCTCCACATCCGGCATATCCTCCAGCGCCATGATGTCGTTGACGGAAAAGGCGCCGATCTCCCGCATGGTCCTGTACCAGGCCCCCCGGGCGGCATTGTCTCCCCGCAGCTCGGCCATCATGTTGATACGCAGCTCCAGGCCCTGGCTGATCTGGGAGGGAAAGAGCAATTTATAGGTCTGCTCCTCCTCGTACTGGGTCACAATGGGGTGAAGGGTGCCCACCACGTACTCAATGCCGTTCTGCTCGTTGGAGTTATAGGACTGCTTGCCCTCCTGGAGTTTGTAGAGGGGTACACCGAAATACCGGGCAATGTCCCGGATGGCCACCTCCTGGCTCTCGATGAACTGAGCATCCCTGTTGGTCACCGATATGGCCTTGTAGTCCAGGCCGTAATCCAGGATGGCCAGCCGGTTGGCGTTGGTGGGGCCGGAGTGAACCCGCTCCCACTCCCGGCGCAGCAGGTCCTTCTTGCTGATCTTCTTCTCCGGGTCCTTCGGGTCCTTTACCATGCCGCCCAGGTCGGTGTCGGTGCGCAGCACGCCGGAGGGCTGCCCTCCGTGCTCGTAGTAGCTCAGGTCGTGCTGCTGTCTGGCCCTGGCCGATGCGATGACCTCGCTGGCCCGTCTGAGCACACCGACACCTTCCAGCCCGTTCCGGCTGGTCCCCTTATAGTGGGCGATATCCGCGCCGGTCAGGGTGAAGGCCGTTCCGCTGTAGGGGTCGGTCACCTGATAGAAAACATGGCCCATCACATCCCACATCGGATGGACCAGATGCCCCGGCAGTGGGATCAGCTCCTTAATCCGGGCCGTGTAGGGGTCCCGCACGAGCCAGTCGTAGCTGTTGCCTCCCACCAGCCGGGAGGTCTCCAGTAGCTTCTTGCGCACCGCCGGGGTCATGGCCTCGTTGGGCCGCACGTTTAGCAGCTCCAGGATGGGCAACTCCACCCGCTGCCGGCTGGTCCGGTCCACGCAGTAGGCGGGCAGCTTGGCCATGGAGTCACTGAGGATCTCAATGCACCTGTCCACGGCGGACAATTTGCGGGCATAGCTCTCGCTGGTCTCCCCGCCGCCGGATGGATACCCGGCGGCGGTCAGGGTGTCCACCGTCACCGCCCCCCGCACCCGGCGGGAGGGAGACCGGGCCACGGCCCGGATGCCTCTGACAATGCTCATTCCTCCTCAACTCCTCCCAGAATATCCAGCACGCCGGCCGCCAGGCAGAACGCCCCGGCGGCAATGAATCCGGCGGGCAGCTCAATCATCCCTGCCCCCAGCGACACCAGCACGCCGCCCGCAGCCAGGCATACCCGGCCAAACCAATTTCTGATCCGTCTCAAAACTGCCTCCTACAAAGTAAAGTCCGGCGACTCCAGGGCCTGGGCCAGGTCCGGCCTGGCCGCCTGCCGCACCATGGCCGTAGCCATGGCAATGATCCAGGCCACCGTCATGTCGATGCGGCCGATGCTGCGGTTTTTCATGGGCTTCAGATTCTCGTTTCCGTCCACATAGCATCGGACATTGCCAAAGCACCACCGGGCGGCCGTGTTGTGCTCGTGGAGCAGTTCATGGGTACGCAGCGACCGCTCCAGTTCCTTCATGGCCGGGGACAGCTCCTTGATGGTCTGAGGGATCTCCAGCACATTTGCCCCCCGGTCCATGAGCCGCTGGGTGATGGTGCGGCTGAGGTAGGGGTCCACCCCCAGGGTGTCCAGGTCGAACACACTGGCACACCAGGCCACCGTATCCTCCACCATGGAGAAGTCCACCATATCTCCGGGACACAGGGTCAGGAATTCCGCCCTGGCCCAGTCCCGGTAGGGCACATGGTCCCGCTGCTCGGCTTCCACCACCCCGTCCTCCGGCCGCCAGGCCCAGAACAGGGTCACCCAGGTATCCAGCCCCTCCTGGGGCGGGAACAGCAGGGTCAAGGCTGTCAGGTCGGTGGTGGTGGACAGGTCCAGCCCTCCGAAGCACCGTTTACCCAGCAACTCATCCCGGGCGGCCTGCCGCCGGTCCGTGACCTTCAGGCCCTGCCAGCCCTCCCGGTTCCACTGGGTCTTGTCATACAGTCCCAACGGCAGCCATCCCACCGCATGGGTGGCAATCCACTGGTTGAGCCGCAGCCATCGGAACAGCCGTTCGGCCGCCTCGCTCTGGCGTGCAGCCCGGGCCTCCCGGCGAAAGTCCCGCAGCTTCAGGTTGTGGCCCAGACCCGGGTTGCAGGCGTACCACACCGCCTCGTCGTAGATGTCCAGTTCGGCAATCCTGTCCGGGTCGTCGCCGGTGAGCACGGAAATGCCGTACATGATGGGACACCAGGCCGGGTCGTCGGTGTCCAGTTCCCGCTCGGGCTCCCCCCGCCGCCAGGCCAGAATGCGTCGGCACTTCTCGTGGATTTCCCAGCCGATACTCTTCCGGTCCGGGTCATCCCCGGCGGTGGTAAGGACGATAACCGCCTGCTGTCGCCGGGCGGCATCCGAACCAGCGGTGAGCACGTCCCACAGCCTTCGGTTGGGCTGGGTGTGGAGCTCGTCAAAGATGATGGCGCTGAAGGAGTAACCGTGCTTGCTCACGGCGTCGGCGGAATACACCTTCAGCACACCGCCATACTTAGTGTGGATCTCCCGCTTGGAGTCCACCGCCCAGGCCACAGGGTCATGCTCCGGCTGGCCCAGGCAGGTATGCTCCACCATGTATTTGGCTGCCTCGTAGACCTGGGCGGCGTTCTCCTTGTCGGAGGAGAAGATCCCCACCTTGGGCCGCTTCTCCCCGTCCCAAAGCAGGTGGAACAGCCCCAGCCCGGCGGAAAACTCCGTCTTACCGTTCTTCTTGGGCAGCTCGTCGTAGAGGAACCGCCGGTACCGGCTCCAACTGCCGTCCTCATCCTGCTCCTGGACGCCGTAAAAGCTGTAGATGGCGTCCAGCTCCCAGTCCAGCAGCCGGAAAGGCTCTCCCGCCCACTCATTGGAGCCGAAGCACAGCAGAGAGAAAAAGTCCAGTACGTCCTGCACCGCCTGCTCGCTGTACCGCAGCACGGTGCCGTCATCCGGAGCGCACACTGTCACCGGCCCCAGCTGAAGCAGCTCAGGCACGAGCCATCCGCTCCTCCATCATCCGCTCAAAGGGGGTGGGCTCGTTGCGCCTGGTTCCCTCCGGAAGCACCAGGCGGCAGCGGCTGGTGATGGTCATGCCCAGGTCGTTGGCGCAGGCTCTGGCCTGCTTGAAGTAAGTATCCTGGGCCTTGGTCCACTTCTCCACCCGGGTGCTGTCCTGTGCCTTCAGAGCATCCTCCACCAAAACGCAGGCATTGGCGTACTGAGCCTGAGCCACCACGTAGCGGCCCAGGGCATCCCGATCCAGCTGGGCCGCCCCCATATCGGCGGCCAGCAGTTCCTTGGCCAGTGCCCGAAACTCCTTCCGCAGCTCTTCCGGCAACCATTTGGGTACCCGCATGGTTTTGGGCTTCGGCAGATCCACCTCCTGGTCCGCCCGCTGGGCCTTTTCCCGTTTGCTCAGGTGCTTCCGTCCGTTTCCCTCCAGCACGCTCAATCTCTGTCTGGGTCCCGGCATAGCTCCGCCTCCTCTCTGTTGCTGGCCGCGGGCTGTTTCCGGTGGGGAGAAAATCCCACACGGAGGGGCCCACGCGGTCTTGCGCAAGTTGTCTCAAAACTTTCTCCAGGCGGGGGGAGGGGCTGGCAAGCCAAGGGCTTGCCGCAGGCGCGGGCGGGCATGACGGGCCCGCGGGCGTGCGCCCAAGTCTGCCCCCAGTCCTATGCTCAGCGCCAGTCCTGTCCCCTCCGTTTTTTCACCTGTTCCAGCGCTGTTTTCCGATCATGGCAGTTCTTGCACAGGCTCTGGAGATTGGCCCTGTCGATAAATTTGCCCCAGTCCCCCTGATGAGGCACCACGTGATCCACCACCGTGGCCCGGGTGCGAATACCCCGGCTGGCACACTCCCGGCACCAGGGTTCCCGCAGAAGCTGGACGGGCCGCAGATCGTCGGTCCAGACGGGCAGACTGTACCAGGCGTGGTACTCCGCCGACGCCCGACGGGCCGCCTGCCTGGGCTTGTGTCTGGGACAATACCCCTCCCGGGTGAGTTCCGGACACCCCGGATGCCGGCACGGTCGGAGCGGCTTCATGGCCACGGGCTATCACCTCCGGGCAAAACAAAAAGCCGGCACCGACGCTTCCCCATGCGGGAAGTCATCGGCACCGGCTTACAACGAAGCACTGGCCATCTTCGATATTCACGATGTACTCTGCCTTGCAGCTCCGGCACCAGAGGATCAAACCCTGAGCCTGTGTTTCCGGGTCAGACTTCTGGTTTGTGGTCTGCTTGCAGTTGGGACAGACGTAACGTCCGTTCCTTACGGATAGTTTACCACACTCGCGCTCTGCTTTCAACTTTTTCACTCACTTTCTATGGGCATTTTTACTTGTTACACCTGGTTTCCAGACCGAATAAAGACGCGAGGGCTATTTTGTTGTCGCTTGCGCGGTGGCCTGGCTCCTTTTTTCTCCTTTCTGATCGGCAAGTAATACTTTATAGTGGTGAAGATGCCAAACTCATTTTCAATGGGCGGCGGAGAGCTGAGGATGATGGCCCCAGGCGGAGCAGCCACCGTGATGTTGTCCCTGACGATCTCACTCTCCACCTTGGGCTTCTTCAGTCCGATAGAAGCTGCCCAGGTGCGGGCGCCACTCTCCGCCTTGCCGCACTCCCGGGGTTCTTTGGTCAGGTATTTCGCCAGAGCCTCATATCCCTCCCACAGATCCAGCGGCTCCAGCTCCACCGAACCGTAAGGCCAGAGAGAGCGGATCACCTCCAGGTCCGCTCCGGTACTGTTGAGGATCATATGGTGGTGGAGCCGACCTCCCTCTGCACTAAGCTGCTCGGTCACGTAGATATACTTGGTCTCCTGTCCCCTGGCCTTCCGGTACTCCCGCAGCAGACGGATCAACTTTTTCATCAGCTTCACCGCTTCGGCCCGGCTGACAGGCAGATGCTCGTCATCATATGTAAAAACTAAATGGAGATCCCGCCGGGTGAAGTTTGCGGCCAGCAGGGCCTCTAATTTCTGCCATGATCGAATCAGGTTCATGCGCATCTGCGCTGCGGTGGAGATCTCTCGCAGGGCCCGCCGTTCCCGGTCTGAGCTGCGCGGCGTTGGGATGGTGTAACAGCCTACGATCACCAGCCGGCCGGCTGTGATGGTCTTTAATCGTTTTGCCATCACTTTATCCTCTCAGATCTACCCAAATGAGAAAGAGAGCGTCCATACTCCGGGTGCCGGAGGGAAAGCATCTTCTCCCGCACTAGCTTGTCCATCACCCGGCCAATGGTGGGCTGGCCGTCCATCTGGGCCAGCCGCTCCAGGTTCTTTGCAGTCCGGCTCGTCACCAGCATGGTGACACGCCTCAAATTTTTACTTTTCACCCTGTTCTCCTCCCTTGTCCTGACCGGCAGACCTCCGACGAAATGTTGCACAACGATGATACCGCTTATCCCAGTACCAGCCTCCCGGATGCCTGCAAACTCCCATAGTGCCATCATGCCAATAGCAGTTATCACAGGTAGGCATGTATTCCTCGATACGGACGCAGTCTCCCATGCTATCCACCACTTTCCTTTGGCCCAGTCCCGCCCAGCTTATCCAGTCCCCTTCCCACCTTTCGCCACGTATCAATGGGATATACCTCGTCTCCGTTAAGCATATTGCGGAGCGTGGTGGCGGTAATTCCCTTACCACAAACCTTGGCAAGAGGTCCAAAACATCCAAGTCCGTTTGCCTTCCGGTGTGCCTGGAGTCTGGCCAGAATCTCCCGCTTTTCCTTTACCTCCGGGTTGGGTTCCGGCGGTGCTTCCGGTTCCAGGAGTCCCGGTGTCCACGCTCTGGGCAGCGGCAACGACACCACCTCATAGGACAGACCGTCCTCCAGGAGGAGCAGACCGTCGAAAATACCCGACATAATTTTCTCCCGGAGCTTGGACTTTTCCTTCTCCGGCATAACCGGCACTCGGACCACCATGACCGGCACCATGGATATCTCATCCGCTTCCAGATACATCAGCAACACCCCTTCACTTTTCATAGCTGGTACTGAGGATTGACGCCGGCCAGGCGCCGCCCGGTATGGGCGGCGCCTTTTTGTTCTCCGGCCCTCTGCCGGGCGCCCCGTATTTCCTACCATTACCCCACGTAGGTACG
>ERZ1643246.1143-NODE-1143-length-29978-cov-10.130167_pt1 | contig 29978 bp, 25 predicted proteins | sample MGYA00579265_ERZ1643246 | MGnify/ENA primary metagenome ERZ1643246 (study PRJEB29033, sample SAMEA4952261) | chicken gut metagenome | biome: Broiler Chicken; feature: Gastrointestinal Tract; material: Caecum | place: Ireland | collected 2018 | study: Broiler...
GCTCGCACCTGCTGGAAAAGACGGGACTGCGCCTTTTCAACAGCGCGGACGCGGTAGAGGTCTGTGATGATAAGATGCGTACGCATACTGCACTTGCGGGGATCGTTCCCATGCCGAAAACGGTGGCGTCTCCGCTTTGCTATACCGACCATGCACCCGTTTCGGAGCACTTCCTTTCACAAACGGAACAGCTTCTCGGATATCCCGTCGTCGTCAAAGAGTGCTACGGTTCTTTGGGAAAAGGCGTGTATCTTGCGCATGAGAGAAAAGAGCTTGTTTCGCTTGCAGCGAAGCTGCAGCGGGTTCCGCACTTGTATCAGCAGTTCATTGCGGAGAGCACGGGGACAGACCTTCGCGTCATCGTCATCGGCGGAAAGGCGGTTGCCGCCATGCGTCGTATTTCGCAGGGCGATTTTCGTTCCAATGCGGAGCTTGGCGGTAGGGGGGAGGCGGCACAACTTACTCCTGAATGCAGACAGGTTGCGGAACGTGCGGCGCAGGCGCTCGGACTTGACTATTGCGGGGTGGACCTTCTGCTTTCGGCGAACGGCCCCATGGTATGCGAAGTCAATTCCAACGCATTCTTCGGCACCTTCGAGCGCGTGACGGGGATCAATGTTGCAAGAATGTATGCGGAATATATCATCGATGCCATGAAGTGAGCGATTGCGCTCTGAAGTTTATTGATTCGAAGACGATAAGTGCTAAAAATTCTGAAAAAGCGGCTTCTTTTTGGAGCCGCTTTTTTATTGAGAAAAAGCTTTTTGGGGCAAGAATAATGTCAAATTCTGATGAAAAATTTTTCAGAGTATTGACGGCATTATGAAAGAGTGCTATAATCACTATGGTTAAAAAATAAGGTTGTAAAACGTTTTTTCTAGGAAGGAGGTGGATAAAAAATCCAATAAATTTATAACGAAGTATAAAAATCAAGGGGCGAGACGGCGTCTTTTTATCTTTTGCGATAAAAAGAGCAAGGCAAGCAACGCTTGCCTTGCTAAAAACATTAAAAGAAGACAATGAAGCTATATTTTTAAGGACAAAAAGTATGAAAAAGAGACTGTTTTTTTTACCGCTTTTACTCACTGTAGCTCTGGTTTCCATGCTGTTTGCAGGATGCAAGCAGGAAGAGGAATATCCTACCTGGAAGTTATCCGATACGGTGAGTGCAAGTTTTTCCGATAACGGAAAGTACGGATATATTCTGAAAATAGAAGGCAGCGGGGCGATTCCCGATTATGCGTCCGAGCATGACACGCCCTGGGACGGCAGAGCGGGCAGGATCACGTCGATCGAGTTCGGCGAAGGGATTGTATCTGTCGGGAACAATGCATTTGTGGGATGCGCAGCGCTTGACTATGTCATTTTGCCTGAAAGCATAACTGAGATCGGTACGAACGCATTTTACAGCGAGACCGCGATCTATGCATATTCCGAAGTGAAATCTGACGACGGAGCCAAGATTTACGTATACTCGGAGAAGCAGCCTGCGCAGGGCGGAGACTTCTGGCATTTCAGAAATGACGGGACGCCCACGGTGTGGGAGAACATCAAGGTGCTTTTTATCGGCAACAGCTTTACCTATTACAATGACCTTCCGACGCTGTTCGGGCAGATCGCTTCCGGGGCGGGCGAAGTCGTGGAAGTGGATTGGATTGCACACGGAAGCTACACGTTGGAGAAGTATGCGGACCCCAACGATGTTGCGGCACCGACGGAAGATGTCACGATGCAGGGTTGCGGAAAGATGGTAGATGAGACCCTTCGGGCAAGCGATGACTATGACGTTGTGATTCTGCAGGAGCAAAGCACGCGGCCGATCACAAATTACAATTCTTTCCTGGATGCGGCGCGGACGCTGAAGGAAAAAATTGACGAGACGCAAAAAGACTGTGAAGTGTATCTCTATGCGACATGGGGATTCCCTGCAGGGCTGGACAGCAAGTATACAACGATCCCCGATCTGGAAGCGGCAATCCGTCAGGCGTATAAGAACGTCGCATCCGAAATCGGAGCAAAGGTCTCGAACGTGGGTGAAGCGTTTACCGCCGTCTATAACTCTCACAGCGAGATCGGATTGTATAACGCAGACGGAAGACATCCTTTCTATGAAGGTTCCTATCTTGCGGCGTGTGTGCATGTTGCAACGATATTGGGCTGTGATCCGAGGACGACTACATACACCGGTAACTTGAGCGACGAAGTCGCGCAGTTGTTGCAGGGTGTGGCGTATGATGTTGTTTTCGGTTCTTGATGGTATAAAACAGGGTATAAAGGGAGGTAAAAGGTATGAAAAGACGCTTCATGGCAGTTCTCATCGCTCTTGTGATGTGCCTGGCGGCTTTTTCGGGCTGTTCCGCACTGAAGGGGCTTGAAAGAGACGTCCAAGTCATTTTGCAGAACGAAGGGGAATATGTCGGAACGTATACCGTCAATATTTTCAATAATGCCGTTGTTCCTGAAATGACGAAGGACGGATATCAGTTCAGAGGCTGGTCGGTCAAGGACAACTGGACGGCGGGGGTTGACAGCGAGGAGCTGCTCTCCGAAAACACGGGACTCATCCGTTACGACGATATCAAGGACTATATCGGCAAAGACAGTTTGAGCATCACGCTGTATGCGGCGTATTCTGAAATTCCGCATCATGATCTCGTGATTGCATGGTACAACAAAGAGACGACATCCGGTCTTACGCAGGAATCCATCGATGCCTTCCAGAGCGAGCTCTATGCGTATCTGACGACGCAGGGATATACGCCCGAGCAGATGGATATTGTCATCCGCGGATATTCGGGGGATGTCGGCACCACTTGTTCCGAGATCAAGAAGGACGGGGATGTCGATATCATGATCGGCTGGTCCTCCACAAGCAATATCACGGGGACGGGCGGAATGGAAGAAGGCACAGACTTTATCGAGAACTACGGCGGCGTCACGATCGGAGCAAAGGAGCGTTATGCCGCAAGACTTACCGATACCGAACTTTGCAATCTTGTCTATCGCTGGATCTTTGATAAGTACTCCGAAACGGGACTTCCGGAGGAACCGGAGCCTCAGCCTGATGCCGATCTCGTCATCGCGTGGTACGACAGGCATACGGACAGTACGGATTCCGGGCTCACGCAGGAGATCATGGGCAGCTTTGTTGCGGCGCTGCGGGAGTATCTCTCCACGCAGGGTTATGACGGCGCGTCGATGAATATTGTGACGCGCGCATACAGCGGCGCCGTAGGGGACAGCTGCGCACAGATCAAGGAAGTCGGAGACGTGGATATCATGCTCGGCTGGTCGAGCAATATTGACACCACGGGCGGAATGACTGAGGGCGTGGATTATCTGCAGAATGTAGGCGGTGTGACAATCGGCACGGCGGAGCGCTATGCGGCGCGTCTCACCAATGATGAACTCACGCGGCTTGTATATCGTTGGATCTTCGATACTTATTCGGAAACTCCGCTTCCCGAATATCCGGACGATCCTACCACCGATCCTGAGCCCGACCTTTCGGACAGAAGCCTGAAGATCGCCTGGTATAATGATGATATTTCCGGACTCAATCCTCTCATCATTGCGAATTTTGAAACCGCGCTGAAGGCGTACCTTGCGGAGAGCGGCTATCCCATGGCGGATATGAATATCAAACTGCGTGCCTATGAGGGTGACGTCGCAACGTCTTGCGGGGCGATCATGCAGGACGGCGACATCGATATCATGCTCGGCTGGGGCAAGAATATCGGTACGACAGGCGGTATGACGTCAGGGACGGACTTCCTTGAAAATGTAAGCGGAATCCCCATGGGCGGGAAGTCGCGTTATATCGCGCGCGTTACCGATACGGCGATCACCAAACTTGTCTTTGCATGGCTTCAGACACAGCCTGCACAGGATTCGCTTACAGCGGTTGAGATCACGGACACCAAACTTGTGATCGGCTGGTACGCCAAGACTTCCACGACGGGCCTGAAAGAGGAAATGCTTACGGCATTCGAAACGAGCCTTACGGCATATCTTGCGCAGCTTGGGCTTACTGACACCGTTACGCTTGAGATCCGTGAATATTCTGCGGATCTGGATGTTGCCGGCGTCGGAGAACAGGTGAACAGTCAGGGCGATGTCGATATTCTGCTCGGAATGGGAAACAATATCACGACAACGGGCAAGATAGAGACGCTCGAGAGAGTTGATTACACGATGGGCGGGAAGGGACGCAATATTGCCCGCCTTACGGACGATGATCTCACAAAGATGATTTTTGCGTGGCTGCAGACGGACGAAGTGAGAGCGCTGTTCGCATAAGGAGGGGACAAGATGTATATTAAGAAAAATCTGATGAAAGCCGCTTCGGTGTGCCTGTATGTATTCAGTTTTTTATGGTTTGCGGCGGCGGCTGCTGCGTTTGCGCTTTCCGACTATATCTATTGGCTGTTTGTGGTATTTGCGCTCATTTCCCTCTATGACGGGTTTGTGATTGCGGACATTCGTCAGAAGATGACGGACGTGAAGCTCGGGGAAAAGGAAAAAATCAGATATCTTGTATGCTGGATTCTGAGCATTGTTTGTATCCCTGCGTTTATTCTGAACGCGATTGCATTTTTCCGAGAGAAAGAGGGCGAGTACGAGCTTGTAAGAAGTGCGGCGGAGCCTGTTGCGACGGAGCCTGCGCCCAAAAAGCGTTTTTATAAGACGGGTTCGTTCATCACGATGTGTGTTTCCTTCGTGTTGATCTTTGTCCTCGGATTTTCGGGCATGGCGTTTGAAACGTCCGGCTTCAGCGTCAGTGTCAAGGATTTCACGCTTACCCGTGAAATGACGCTCTCTTATAACAACGGCGAGATCAACGGGGAGCAGTACGCGATCGAGGGGGATACGACCTATTCGGTCACGATGTATGTGCCCAGTACGGCGACGGAAGAAAATCCCGCGCCCACCGTGTTCGTGCTTCCCGGATTTACCCGTACAAAGGCGACGATGGCACAGTATGCGATCGAGCTTTCCCGCCGCGGTGCGGTTGTATTTACGCTTGACCCTGGCGGACAGGGTGCGACGACAGAGCCTTCCACCTCGGGGGCGAACGGAATTGAGTATCTCGTTCAGTACGTCTATAATAACACCGATAATTTCCGTTTCTGCGACAAGAACAGATTTGGCGCAGTGGGACATTCGGCAGGCGGTGGCAACGTATGTACGCTTGCAGCGGACATGTCGGGGAGTACGTATGAGGAGAGTGTAATTAAGGCGGTCTATATCTCCGGGTATATCAAGAGTTCTTCTGCGAACAAATACAAAAATCTCAACTGCAACGCGGCGCTTGCTTATGCATATTATGACGAAGGTGCTTTCCGTTATCAGACAGACACAACTGCCTTTGAAGTCATTGCGCTTCGCTTTATCAATGAAGTAAAGGGCGCGGAAAACAACTATTCAACGATTTCCTACGATTATGGGTACGGCGATATGTCGCAGGGAACGTACCGAATCGTTCATCGCGAAAATATCAACCACTGCTTTGAAATGTATGACGCCACGAGCATTGCCAATACGGTGAATTTCTTTAACGAGGCACTCGGCATGGGCTCGACGATTGACGGAGAAAGTCAGATCTGGCTCGGAAAAGAATTCTCCAACGGGCTTGCCCTTGCGTCGGCATTCACCTTTATCATTGCGCTCTGCGCAGTACTCATGAAGGTTCCTTTCTTCGCAAAGATGAAGAAGGATAACCTCAAAAATACGCAGTCCGTATCTGCAGACAGTTCCGCGCTCTCCGTATCCGAGAATACAGTGTGCTGTTCGGAGACGACTGACGCAGCGCAGGCCAAGCCGCAGGCGGCTCCGATGACTGAGATTGTCAAGCCAAAGTCCATTGCGCACAGGGTCATCCTTTGGACGACGATGATTTTGACGGCGATCATTGCATGTCTGGACTATATTCCGCTTGCCAATCTCTCCATTGAGATTTTCCCTGTCGGGAACTCTTCCAGCGTGTTCACATACACGTTCCCCGCACGTATGGTCAACGCCATCCTGCTTTGGGCGCTCATCAACGGCGCGATCGGACTTGTGTTGTTCTTTGCGACAACCCTTGGCGAGAATTTGTATGAATACATTCGCGCAAAGAGAAAGGGAGCGAAGGCCGTCTATGATTGGGATAAGTTCAGACCTATCCGCATCGGAGGCGAAAAGTGGACTGGCGTCCTCGTGAACGTTCTGAAGATGCTGCTCATGTGCGTTATTCTGTTCGGTGTCTTCTACTTCCTGGTGCAGCTCAGCTATTGGATCTTCCATCAGGATTTCAGATTTATGCTGATTTCCGCATCGCCGCTGAATGCGCGTATGTTCGTCACCGCTCTCGAATATATTCCCATCATCTTCGTGTTCTATATTTCCAATTCCATCCGTGTGAATTGCAGTCTCGGAAAAGAGGGCTGGAGCGAGTGGAAGGTTATGCTCGTCGGCGCATTGGCAAACAGCCTCGGGCTTGCGTTCATCCTGCTCATCAATTATGTCTGTTACTTTACGACCGGCTCGCCTTTCTATGGTTACTACGGAAACGGCACCGAAGTTTGGCTGTATGTGAATATGGTGTTCGGACTTGTGGTCATGATGTTCATTCTTCCGATCTTCAACAGGCTGTTCTATAAGATCACCGGAAATGTCTGGACGGGCGCCATTGTCTGCTGTGCCATCTTCATTATGATGACGATCTCCGCGTCGGTCTCCTACATCCCGATGTAAAAGCCGCCTTGGCTCATCTTTAAAAAAGAGCGCCCCTGTGCCTGTCAGGCACAGGGGCGCTCTTTTCGATAAAGTTTTGTTTCAGTCTATGATGTTGTTCGCATTCGGAAGGAAAAAGTTTATAAATAAGTCTGTCGCATTGTGACCCGATTTCTCCGCAAAGGCGGGCAGTCGTTTGCGGCAGATAAATTTTGGTAAAGAAGTCGGTGCCCCAACAGCTGTTTTGAAAAATAAGCATGGTGGTCTGAAAATTAAATCCTCCCACAGGTATGAGTTTTACCTGCGGGAGGATTGATTGTGTTCGGATTTTAATCAGTCTAGGTTGTCATTGGAACAGTGGATATTACTTTGAGATAAGGCAATTTTCAGCCGATCTTAGCCGACGATGAGATTGACGAGACGACCGGGAACGACGATGCACTTTTTCACGGATTTGCCTGCCATTTTCTCCTGCACTTCGGGAAGGTCAAGGACGAGTGCCTTAACTTCCTCTTCGGTGGCGGAGGTGGGAAGCATTGCGCGGCAAGCAATCTTGCTGTTGACCTGGACGGCGTATTCCTTTTCGTCGAGGTGAAGCGCCTTTTCGTCGGCGATGGGGTAGGACTGTTCAAAAACGGAGCCCTTGCCTTCGATCTCTTCCCACAGCTCCTCGCAGAAATGAGGCGCGAAGGGGGCGAGCAAAAGGACAAGATCGCGCACTGCCGCTTTTTCTACGGCGACGTTCTTCTGTTCAAGTGCGTCGTATTTGGCGATCGCATTGACAAGCTCCATAATGCGAGCGATCGACGTATTGAAGGAGAACGCTTCGACGTCCTTGGAAACGCGGTCGATGGCATAGTTCTTGGCGTAATCGAGAGCTTTTTCTTCCGAACCGTATGCGGCGTCTTTATGAGCCTTGTAGCCGTTTACTTTGAGTACCAGCTTTTCTACGCGGTCCATGAACTTTGCGATCGCTTTGATTCCGTCGTCGTTCCAAGGGCCGCCCTCGGTATAGGAGAACCCGAACATGAGATAGAGACGGAATGCATCGGAGCCGTAAGTCTCCACATATTCGTCGGGGGAGACGATGTTGCCGTGCGATTTGCTCATGCGGTTTCCGTCGGGACCTAAGATGACACCCTGGTGCACGAGCCGTTTGAAGGGTTCGGAGAAGTCGAGGTAACCCATATCGCGCAGGGCCTTCGTAAAGAAGCGCGCATAGAGGAGATGCATGCAGGCGTGTTCTGCGCCTCCGACGTAGACGTCAACAGGAAGCATCCTGTCCACGGCCTCGCGGGAGAAAGGCTCTTTTTCGTTGTGCGCGTCCGCATAACGCAGATAGTACCAGCTCGAGCAGACAAAGGTGTCAAGCGTGTCGGGATCGCGCAGAGCTTCTCCGCCGCACTTGGGGCAGGTGGTGTGCATGAATTTGTCGCACTTGGCGAGGGGGGACTTTCCGTCAGGGCGGAATTCCACTTCATAGGGGAGTTTGACGGGCAGATCTTTTTCGGGCACGGGAACTGCGCCGCAGGTAGGGCAGTGGATGACAGGAATGGGGGCACCCCAGTATCTCTGACGGGATACGAGCCAGTCGCGAAGGCGGTAGTTGACTTTCTTTCCGCCCTTTCCGAGTTTGGAAATATACGCTGCAACTTCTGCGCGCGCCTCTTCGCCGAACAGTCCGTCAAATTGCAGAGACCCGACCATGATGCCGTCATCCGTGAAGGGGAGCTCTGTTTCGCCGCCCTTCTTTTCAATGACTTTGACGATGGGGAGATTGTATTTTGTTGCAAAGGCGAAGTCGCGCTCATCATGAGCGGGAACAGCCATGACTGCGCCCGTGCCGTAGCTTGCAAGCACATAATCTGCGAGCCAGATAGGAATTTTCTTTCCGTTGACAGGGTTGGTGCAGTAGCTGCCTGTAAAGACGCCCGTCTTTTCCCGCGTAGAAGAAAGGCGTTCGATTTCGTTGGCCTTTGCGGTCTGTGCAATATATTCTTCGACGGCGTCGTGCTGTTCGGGCGTTGTGAGCTTGCGTGCGAGCGGGTGCTCGGGTGCAAGGACAACATAAGTCACGCCGAATACCGTATCGCAGCGTGTCGTGAATACGCGAAGCTTGTCGCCGCTGTCGCATTCAAATTCGATTTCGCAGCCTGTGGATTTTCCGATCCAGTTGCGCTGCATGTTTTTGGTCTTTTCAGGCCAGTCGAGAGGGTCCAGACCTGTAAGGAGTTCTTCCGCATATTCAGTGATCTTGAAGAACCACTGTGTCAGATTCTTGCGGATGACTTCCGTTCCGCAACGCTCGCATTTTCCGCCTTCTGCCTGCTCATTGGCGAGCACGGTCTGGCAGGAAGGGCACCAGTTCACGGGCGCTTCCTTGCGGTAGGCAAGCCCCTTTTTATAAAGCTGGAGGAACATCCACTGCGTCCATTTGTAGTAGTTTTCCTCGCAGGTTTTGATCTCAGCCGACCAGTCGAACATGGCGCCCATGGCGCGGAGCTGACCTTCCATGGTCGCAATATTCTTTTCGGTAGAATCTTTGGGGTGAATACCCGTCTTAATGGCGTAATTCTCGGCGGGAAGTCCGAAGGCGTCAAAGCCCATGGGCTGGAATACGTTGTAGCCCTGCATCCGCTTGAAACGGGCATAGGTATCGGTGGGACCGTAGTTGTACCAGTGCCCGATGTGCAGTTTTGCACCCGAGGGATAGGAGAACATTTCAAGAACGTACAGCTTTTTGCGTTCGGTGTCCTTTTTATCGAATTGGTTGAGTTTTGTCTTTTCCCAGCGTGCCTGCCACTTTTTCTCGACGGAATGATGATCCATGTTTTATCCTCTTGAAAGAATGTTTACAGTTTTCTATTTTACTATGGAATGAATGGAAAGTCAAGCCGAGTTTCCTTCTTTTTACAAATTCGTGCACTTTGGTGAAGAAGTTCGGGGGGAGAAGTGCAAACGGCAAATGCCATGGAACGCGAAATGTGCGCGGCAAAGGATCAAGACTAAAGATAATGGAAGTTCATTGGAAGACGTCGTAGGCGAGGGGCATGTATCGGTGCAACAATATAATAAAAAGGGTTGTATTGATCGGAGACCTGCTCATAGTTTGAGGGTAAGCAAAAGGTGTTTCATGCCGGATAAATGATCGGGCTTAGAAGAGACGATCAATGACGGCTGTCATCGGTTGTATGGCGTGGGGAAAGGATACTGGGGCGAAGAGAATACATATTTCGGAAATAAAATGCAGAATTCTTCATACAATAGTTTTGTGGAAACTGTCTATCTGTCCGAACGCAGGGAAAACGCGGCATTTTTATCCTATCTGTATAACGCTCTTTTGCCGGATGTAGTGGAAAACGGCGGCAGGGGAGAACTGTCTTTTTTGGGGGAACGTGCCGCAATCGCACTTACGCTTCCTGAGCCAGAACGCATCGAGGAGCGTGCGGCGGACGCCATAACCGAAGTGCTTTGTATCGGTTATAAATATCGTTTTTTGGAAAAGCATCTTTGCGTGAGTCTTTCGCGCAGGGAACGGCGGCTTCTTGCGGCTGCGCTCATTGCGGCGGATTATCGCGGTGATGCGGCCTATGTTCGTCAGAAGGTGCATGCGCTTCGTTCTTATGCGCTGGACGGCGTCTATGTTTTTCGGCTCGGGGCGCTTCGGGAGAAGTGGGAAAAAATTGTGCACTATATTCCGACGGGATTTGCCTCGGAGGATCTGAAAAAATTCTGTACTTTTCTTGCGGAGGAGAGCCGCAACAAAATCTACCTGAAGGGCCGCTCGGTCTATGGAGCGGACTTTTCTTTGCTGCGCCGCAGCCGTCTCATGGGGGAGGAGGATGCGGAAACGGAGATCGTTCTTTCCGATGCGGGCTTCATCTACTGCCTTGGCGATGTCGAGGATTCTCTCGGAGATTTTCTGCAAAAATATTATGCGGAGCGTGCGATATTCTCTTGACAAAATCTAAGGGGAATAGTACAATAATCTTACTTCGGAACAAGTAGCGCCGCAGGTCTTTTTCAGAGAGCGGGTCCATGGCTGAAAGGTCGGCAAAGGCGGGCGGGGGAGCGAAACCATCCGATTTCAACAATCGAAAATAAAAGAGCGGCCAAAGGTCTGAATGGCAATTAAGGTGGAACCGCGCAGAATTTCTGCGTCCTTAAATTTCCTCGAAAGAGGGGATTTGAGGACGCTTTTTTAATATTTTTGCGTCTTACACAGTACTATGTCAGACATAATGGCTGTAATACGGGAGGAAATACCATGCAAATTACATTGAAGAACGGCGATAAGCTGGAACTGGAAGCGGGCGCAGACGCACTTGCAGCGGCGCAGAAGATTTCCGAAGGACTTGCGCGCAACGCCGTTGCAGCAAAGGTAAACGGACATCTTTGCGATCTTTCGCACGTGCTTGCGGAAGGAGACACGCTCGAAATTGTTACACTCAAGGATAAGGAGGGGCTTGAGGTCTATCGTCATACCTGTTCGCACGTTTTAGCGCAGGCGCTCAAGACCATCTTCCCCACCTGTAAACTTGCCATTGGTCCCGTCATTGAGAACGGGTTCTATTATGACGTTGATTTCAAGACGCCCATCACGATGGAGGACTTCTCCAAGATCGAGGCGGAGATGAAGAAGATCGTCAAGAGCAATCTGCCCATCGAGCGGTTCACGCTGCCCCGCGAGGAGGCGATCGCGCTCATGAGCAAGTACCATGAAAAATATAAGGTAGAGCTCATTCAGGACCTTCCCGAAGGTGAGGAGATCTCCTTCTACCGTCAGGGCGCGTTCATCGATCTGTGCCGCGGACCGCACCTTCCTTCGACGGGAAAAATCAAGGCGTTCCGTCTCGTTTCCATTGCGGGCGCATACTGGCGCGGCGATGAAAAGAAAAAGATGCTCACCCGTATTTACGGCACGGCATTTGCAAAGAAAGAGGAGATGGACGAATACTTCACGATGCTCGAGGAAGCAAAGAAGCGCGATCACATCAAGCTCGGCAAGGAGATGAAGCTCTTTGCGCTTCTGCCCGAAGGCAAGGGGTTCCCGTTCTTCCTTCCCAATGGCATGGTGCTCAAGAATACGCTTATCGACTATTGGAGACAGATCCACCGCCGCGAGGGGTATGTCGAAGTGCAGACGCCCATCATTCTCAATCGTTCTCTTTGGGAGACCTCGGGACACTGGGATCACTATAAAGAAAATATGTATACGACCAAGATCGACGGGGAAGATTGCGCGATCAAGCCCATGAACTGCCCCGGCGGACTTCTGGTCTACAAGACGCAGCCGCACAGCTATAAGGATTTCCCCATCCGCATGGGCGAACTCGGAATTGTGCATCGTCATGAAAAGAGCGGTCAGCTCCACGGACTCATGCGCGTGCGTTGCTTCACGCAGGACGATGCGCACATCTTCATGCTGCCCGAGCAGATCACGCAGGAGATCAAGGGTGTTGTCCGCATTATCGACGAAGTTTATAAACTGTTCGGATTCAAGTATCACGTAGAACTTTCCACCCGCCCCGAAAACTCCATCGGCAGCGACGAGGATTGGGAGGCGGCAACGAACGCTCTGCGCGCCGCGCTGGATGAGCTCAAACTCGACTACACGGTCAACGAGGGCGACGGTGCGTTCTACGGACCCAAGATCGACTTCCACCTGGAGGACTCCATCAAGCGTACCTGGCAGTGCGGAACCATTCAGCTCGACTTCCAGCTTCCGCAGCGCTTTGAGATCGAGTATGTGGGCGAGGACGGACAGAAACACCGTCCCATCATGATCCACCGCGTCGTGTTTGGTTCCATCGAGCGCTTCATCGGCATTCTGATCGAGCACTTTGCAGGCAAATTCCCCGTTTGGCTCGCACCCGAGCAGGTCAAGGTGCTTCCTGTCACCGACCGTGCTGCTGCGTATGCGGAACAGCTTGTTTCAGAGATGAACGCGATGGGACTGCGCGCCTCCGCAGACCTGAGAAAGGAGAAACTCGGCAGAAAGATTCTCGATGCCGAAATGGAGAAGGTGCCCTACAAGCTGGTTGTGGGCGATAAGGAAGTGGAGGAGGGCACGGTTTCCGTCCGCCGCCGCGGCGAGGGCGATATCGGTTCCATGAGTAAGGATGACTTCTTCGCACTTGTCAAAAAAGAGGAAGCGGATAAGATCATCTTCTGAGGTAAGAAAGGAAAAGGGCTCCCGAAAAAGGGAGCCCTTTTAACCAAGGAGAAATCGGAGGAAATCGGGGGTTAAGGATGCGAGTCTATCCCGAAGCTCAGAACTGATTTTCTGCATCAGTCGGATGAAGGCGCGTGGAGAACGGAGAGGATAAGCGGAATTTATGGGCAGAGAGGATTCGCGCCGACTTTGTATCCCGAGATTTTGTATCCCGAGCTAAAGAAATTGCTTTTCAAAAAAGAAAAAAAGTACGGCAAATTTCTTGACAATGGGTTTGCAATCTGTTAAAATAAGAAAAGTCAAGCAGAGGCGAACCCTTCTCCCCGTATCTGCAGCAGCGGAACGGGTCCATGAAATTTTGGCATAAAGCGTTCAGCGCTTTCAGAATTTTTCACGGGTCGCACTCTGTGCGGCCCTATTATTTTTTCGAGGTGGGAACCATTAAGACGCAGAATCAGATGAACGGTGAGATCCGCGACCGCGAGATCAGAGTGATCTCGGAGACGGGGGAGATGCTCGGAGTCATGTCCCCGCGCGAGGCGATGCACCTTGCCGAAGAGGCAGGGCTCGATCTTGTCAAAATTTCTCCCAACGCCATTCCGCCCGTGTGCAAGATCATGGACTTTGGCAAGTTCAAGTTTGAGCAGGCGAAGAAGGAGAAGGAAAACAAGCGCAACCAGAAGGTCGTCGAGCTCAAGGAAGTTCAGCTCTCCGTTACCATTGACGTAGGCGATGTGAAGGTGAAGGCGCGCAAGGCGACCGAATTCCTCGAGGACGGAAACAAGGTGAAGGTAACCATCCGTTTGCGTGGCAGACAGATGGCGCACGCGCATCTCGGCAAGGATGTGATGATGAATTTCTACGAATTGCTCAAGGAAATTGCGGTCATTGAAAAGCCCGTCAACCAGGAGGGGCGCAACCTCATCATGATCCTGGGGCCCGCAAAGAAATAACAGGCAATGCCGTCTGAAAGGCGGCTGCGCATAGAATCACGGAAAAAATCGGAGGATACAGATATGCCTAAACAGAAATCGCATAGCGGCAGCAAAAAGCGCTTCTGGCTCACTGGTACCGGCAAGGTTGCAAGACCTCACGGCGGCAAGAACCACAAGGCTGAAACCAAGAACAGAAAGAGAAAGAGAAATCTTCGCAAGAACACGCTTATCTCCTCGGCAATGGAGAACAACGTGAAGAAGATGATCCCCTACAAGGACTAACGGGAGGTACAGACAATGCGTATTAAAAGAGGCGTCAATGCTGTCAAGAAGCGCAGAAAGATCTTGAAGCTCGCGAAGGGCTATTTCGGTTGCAAGAGCAAGAACTATCGCATCGCTCGCGAAGCGGTGATGAAGTCTTTGAATTATGCCTACATCGGCAGAAAGCGCAGAAAGCGCGACATGCGTTCCCTGTGGATCGCCCGCATCAATGCAGGCGCAAGGGAGAACGGGCTTTCCTATTCCAAGCTGATGCATGGGTTAAAGGTCGCAGGGATCGAGCTCAACCGCAAGGTGCTCGCTGACCTTGCCGTGACGGATGCCGCAGCGTTTGCTGACATCTGCAACAAGGCGAAAGCCGCAATCTGAACGAACAAAAGCCTTTGAAAAAAGGCTTTTTTCGCGTACATTCATGATCATCCTATCCAAACAAAATCCGCTTGTTAGGGAGCTTGCATCTCTGAAAGAAAAGAAGGGCAGACGAGAACGTGGCGCATTTTTAGTTGAGGGCGCCAAGATGGTACGCGAGGCGGCAGCCTGCGGCATGAACATCCTGCGCGTCGTCATCCGCGAGGACTATGACGGCGAGACCTTTCTTCCGCCCGCGGCGGTTCTCGGAAAAGACGCTTTCAGCGCCGTTTCGGATGAAAAGACGCCGCAGGGGATCGTTGCGGAAGTTGCAATTCCTGTAAGGGAGTTGCGCCCGCCCGAAGGGCGCTGTTTGTTGCTGGACGGATTGCAGGATCCCTCCAATGTGGGGGCGATCGTGCGTACAGCGGTCGCTGCGGGATACGAGGAAGTGTATCTTTGCGAATGTGCCGATCCGTTCTCTCCCAAGAGTGTCCGCGCAAGCATGAGCGGCGTGTTTTTCGCCCGTATCATGCAGGGCACGCGGGAGGAATTGCTCTCCGTTATAGATGTGCCTGTCCTGGCGGCGGATATGGACGGACAAAACGTATTTGCATTTGCCCCGCCTGAAAAGTTCTGCCTTGCGGTAGGAAGCGAGGGCAGAGGACTTTCGCAGGCGGTACGGGAGCGCGCGGAGTACACCGTTCGCATTCCGATGGACGCACGCACGGAGAGTCTCAATGCGGCGGTTTCGGCGGGAATTTTAATGTACGCTTTGAGAGCGGGAACATACAACCAAGGGAGGTAATCATATGTCAGGTCACAGCAAGTGGCATAATATTCAGGCAAAGAAGGGCAAGGCGGACGCCGCCCGCGGCAGGATCTTCACCAAACTCGGGCGCGAGATCGCCGTTGCGGCACGCAACAATCCCAACCCTTCCACCAACTCCAAGCTCGCGGACATTATCGCCAAGGCAAAGGCGGCGAATATGCCCAACGACAATATCGAGCGCTCCATCAAGCGTGCTGCAGGCGAGCTCGGGGACAAGGACTATAAGGAACTCACCTATGAGGGATACGGCGTCGGCGGTGCGGCAGTTATCATTTCCACACTGACGGACAACAATAACCGCACGGCAGGCGACGTCCGCGCGATCATGTCCAAGCACGGCGGCTCGCTCGGAACGACGGGCAGTGTCTCTTATATGTTCGACAATAAAGGACTCATCGTTGTAGAGCGTACGCCCGATCTCGACGAGGATACGCTGACGGACTACGCCATCGAGGCAGGTGCGGATGACGTCGTCACGCAGGAGGACGTATACGAGGTGTATACCTCCGTTCCCGCGTTTTCGGAAGTGCGTAAATTCCTGGAAGAGAAGGGACTCAACTTCCTTTCCGCGGAGCTTTCCATGATTCCGCAGAGCAAGATCACGCTTCCCGAGGACAAGCTTGAAACGTTCCAGAAGATGCTGGACAAGCTCGAAGAAAACGACGACGTCCAGACCGTCTGGCATAACGTCGAGCTTCCCGAGGAAGAGGAAGAAGAGTAAATTTATTTCGGCCGTTCCGTTATGTTATTTTTTCATAGCGGATAACGGCGGAAACAATTCAATAAGAGATTTCAAGGTACGGAATTCAAACCGTACCTTTTCTTTTTACAAAAAAGAATGCTTGTTTTTACGAATTTTTGCAAAAACATTAAAAATCTTAAGCGGTTGGACGGTTTTTGGTACAATTTGTATGTTATAATTAATATGAAACAGTTTGCAAATCAAAAACGTTGTATTTTTCATATACTTCTAAATTTAATAGATTAAAAACGAAAAACTGGGGAAAGGGACGATGCCGAAGAAAAAATATTTGATTATTTTAATCCTTAAAATATTGGAGACAAATACGGATAAAGAGCATCCGCTCACGCAGATCGAAATTGCCAATCGTATTTCCGATGTGTTTCCGTGTGACAGAAAGACAGTAGGAAGGAATATTACATTTTTGAAAAAGATCGGATATCCCATTGTCAAGACAAGTGCAGGATTTTATATGGCAGGGAAGCAATTCAGTGTCGATGAAGTTGGTTTTATTTTGCAGGCGGTCCGAGATGCGGACGGCAAGTCGCAGGAGGAAAAAGAACAGCTTCTTTCGCGGCTGGAAAAGCTGCTTTGCAAAATTTACAGGCAGACCGAATGAAGTTTTTTGCAATCAGAAAGCGATTTTTGATATACATTCGGCATAACAGATAAAAGAAAAAGAGGAGGAGAAAGATGAACGGCAACTTGACGGAATTGGTCTTTGTGCTCGACCGAAGCGGTTCCATGGCACAATTAGAGGAGGACACGATCGGCGGATTTAACAGGATGATCGCGCAGCAACGTGACGGGCCAGGGGATGCGCGGGTGACGGTGGTGCTCTTTGATACGCAGTACGAGGTGTTATATAACGGTATGAAGATCGAAGATATTCCGCCTATGACGAACAAGCAATATTATGCGCGGGGGCTGACGGCGCTTTTGGATGCCGTTGGAAAGACCATCGACGATGTTGGCGGACGACTTTCGGCTATGCCCGAAGAAGAACGTCCCGGCAAAGTGGTGTTTGTCATCACGACGGACGGGATGGAAAATGCAAGTCATAGTTACAGTTTGGAAAAGGTCAAAGCGATGGTCGAACATCAAAAGAGTAAATATGCATGGGATTTTCTCTTTTTTGGCGCGGACATCGATGCGATCGGCGAGGCAAAGAGTATTGGAATCTCTGCCGATAAAGCTATGCGCGTTTGCGCCGATGCAGAAGGGATCGAGTGCAGTTACCGATGTATGTCGAAATTTATTACAGATCTTCGCAGGAAATAACTGGGCTTTGCGGTGATGGCAAAATCAAAAACTGTATACGTTGTGAAACGCGAAAAAAATTAAGAAATCAAATGATTAAAAAGGAGATAACAAATGACTGATCGTGATTTAATCGGAGAAAAAGTTGTATCTACATATTATGGTGAAGGCGAAATTATTGATGTTTTTGAGAATAAAGTTGAAATTCAGTTTTCTAATAAAAAATCCCAGTTTCATTGGGAGGCATTTAGCAAATCAATAATGGCAGCGCGGCCAGAAGTACATAAATATATTGTTTCTAAGAATTATGTTACAGTGACTTACAATTATGGGAATTATGTAGCGGGTGGTGTTAACGCCGTAAATTCGATATCTGTTCTCAAAGCTCAAAAAATAATCTTACCGGATGCTCCTTCTGGACGGGAAGGTTATCATTTTATTGGATGGAGCGATGGGGTCAATGCTTTTCATCCTGGAGATAGTTATGTTGTGAGAGAAGACACAACATTTCAAGGACTTTGGAGAGGAGAAAATCAATTTCGCAGAATTTATTTTGTTTTTCAAGGAAAAACATGGCAAAGAGAGTTGCAAGAAGGTTTTATCTTTGCACCATATTCTAAAGATCGTTATATTCACCATTGGGAGAGAATGGATGAAGTTCGATCAGGAGATGTTATTTTACATGGCGTAAATGGTCAAATTGTTGCAATAAGTGAAGCGCAAACTGCTTCATATAGGATTTCTATGCCTATATGGGCTGGAGAATGGGTACATTATGGCCCCTATGCTAGGAGAGTAGACATAAAGGGAATTTATCCTTTGTACGGATTGACAACCAGAGACTACACAGATATGATTATTGAGTGTTGTCGGGGAGCGGATTATCCACCCTTTAATCGAAATGGTGGAGGGAATCAGGGGTATTTATTTTCATGTCCTACACGGTTAGCTTCTTTTTTCATCCGTATCTTGTTGCAAAAAAATCCACGTTTGAAAAATGTTGCTTTTATTGATGAATTGATGCAACAATTGGAAAAGAACAATGTTTAACGTTAATTGATCGGTGTGATAACTTTTAATTCAAAGCGGCGCGTTGACAGCGCCGCTTTTTCGTGGTATAATTTATGAAATCATACGGGAGGGATTTATATGACCATTTCCGAAACCTGTCAGCTTGCCAAGGAGCATGCGGGAGCCGTCGCGTACTCCTCGGAGTCGGATAAAAATAAAATGCTTTCTCTTGCTGCGGATGCGCTTGTCTCGCATGCGGGCGAGATCATCGATGCGAACGCAAAGGACGTTGCCGCTTGTACGCGCGGCGAGCAGTTCTGTGACCGACTCATGCTCAATGAAAAACGCATTGAAAATATTGCGGAGGGGCTTCGTCAGCTCATGAAGCTCTCCTGTCCCGTGGGGGAAGTCATTGAGCATCATACGACGCCCGGCGGGCTGGAAATTTCCCGTGTCCGCGTTCCGTTCGGCGTAGTCGGAATTATCTACGAGGCGCGGCCCAATGTCACCGCGGATGCAGTCGGGCTGTGTGTTAAGAGCGGAAACGCAGTTGTTTTGCGCGGCAGCAAGGATGCATATTCATCCAACGAGTGCATTGTTCGCGTGATGAAAGACGCTATTCGTGCTGGCGGGTTCGATCCCGAATTCATTCAGCTCATTGCCGATTGTTCTCATGACGGTGCTCGCGAGTTTATGCGTCAGAAACGCACTCTTGACGTGCTCATTCCTCGCGGCGGAGCCAATCTTATCCGCAGTACGCTGGAGAATGCGACCGTTCCCGTCATTGAAACGGGGACGGGGAACTGTCATGTCTACGTAGAAAAGACTGCAGATATGAAAATGGCATCCGAAATTCTTGTCAATGCCAAGACACAGCGCACGAGCGTGTGCAATGCCTGCGAGAGTCTGGTCGTGGACGAAGATTTTGCGCGCGAACATCTGGATATCCTGCTTTTGCCGCTTTTTGAGCGCGGCGTGGAGGTCGTAGGTGACGAGAAAGCACGCAGGTATATGCCTGCTGTAGAAGAGGCGACAGACGAGGATTTTTACAAGGAGTATCTTGACAAAAAGATCTCGGTGAAGATCGTCTCTAACACGGACGAGGCGATTGCATGGATCAATGAACATTCCACCCATCACAGCGAGGCGATCGTCACGCAGAACAAAGAGGCGGCGGAAAAGTTTTTGAAGCAGATCGACTCCGCTTGTGTCTATGTCAATGCGTCCACGCGCTTCACGGACGGATTTGAGTTCGGATTTGGCGCGGAGATGGGGATTTCGACGCAGAAACTTCATGCGCGCGGACCGATGGGACTGCGCGAGTTGACTTCCTATAAGTTCATTATTCGCGGCAAAGGGCAGATCCGCGTTTAGTTGCGCATATTTAAGGAAAAAAACGCCTCAATCGGGATTTAAAAACATAAAATAGAAAAAGACACAGCGTGGCGGGCTTGCCATTCGGCAAGCCCGCCACGCTGTGTTCGTTTATATTCATTGTGCTCGGATATCATTTGCATGAAATGGATTCCGAGAATGTTTCGGATTTTTCAAAAAGAATCAAAATATGCAGTAAAGGCAACGCCTGCAGGATGCGCTTTATTTGGCTTTCATACATATCCGCAGGACGCACTTTATTGACTTTTAGTGTCGTATGTTTGCAAAGGGGGCGCTATGAACGCTTTTCCTCGGATTTTGCGTCATTTCCCGTGATTTTCTTTGCTTGGCTTTTTGTCATGCGTGCAGAATGCACTTCCAATCATGCAGATCGGGAACTTTTTTACAATCGATAAACTCGGAAAAAAGATTTTTCAGTTGTTCCGCGCTGTCCGTAACCTTTTCGTACATCTGCAGTTCTTCCCCGACGTACCGCGTTAAAAGGAGATAGAAGCGGTTTTCCTTGAGTGTCTTCGAGAAAAGTGAACGCCGCAGACGATGGACGGCAGAAATCTCCGCTACTCCGCAAACATTGGGAAGGGCGACAACTGTAATGCTGCCTTTTGCTCTTTGTCCCGATTCAAGTGCATGTTTGAAAAGATCAAGCTGCTCTTGCAGTTGTTCGGAAGAGGAGACGGGCTGCAAACGGTGTCTTATGTGCTTTTCATCGCTCAGATCGATGCCGACATTGCCGAAATCGCAGAAGAATTCAACGCTCATTTTTTTCTTCCGAGCTCATTTAAAGCGCCAAGCAGGAAATATTCCGCCGTGGAACCGGAAATGATATTCTTTTTTGCCTCGTCAAGTGTAAACCAGCGTGCCTCTTCGATCTCATCGTTGAGCACAATTTCGCCCTCGTCTGCCGTCACGATAAAGTTGAGCATGAGCACGTCTTTTGCGTCATGATAGCGCGATGCATGGTAGCGCCACTTGATCGCGGTGAGGGATGTTTCCTCGCGAAGTTCGCGCGGGATAGCTTTTTCGGCGCTTTCTCCCTTTTTGATGTAGCCGGCGAACAGCTTGAAGTCCTCATCTCCCGTATGCCGTGCAAGCAAAATTTTGTTTTCGGCACGGTTGACAACCGTCATGGAGACGGCAACGGGGAAAAAGGGGAATTTGAATGCGCCGCATTGTTCGCAGTAAGGGATGAGTCCTTCGTTTTCCAAAAAGCGCAGGGTGAGTTTTGTTCCGCAGTCTCTGCAATACATAATGATTACCTCACATTTTCAATTTTCTATTTTACGCTCTAAAAAAACGGTTGTCAACTCTTTGGCGTGAAAAGATTGTAAAGATCTGTCAAAAAGCGTAAATCGGAAACGAAAAGAATTATAAAGGAGTGAATGAGTAGACTGCAACTTTGCCTGTAACTTTGCCTGTAACTTTGCTTTTGCTTTTTGGAGATGAGAGCTTGACAAGCGCCGTGATATTATAGTATAATATCAACGATTGTTCAATGGCGCCTGAGAAGACTTTTCCGGCGCGCGCAAGGAGGAAACACATGCTTACTTCGATCTGTGGGATCAACTGGGGTGACGAAGGCAAGGGCAGAATGGTCGATCTTCTGTCCGAAGACTACGACATCGTCTGCCGCTATCAGGGCGGGAACAATGCGGGGCATACCGTCATCAACGAGAGGGGGAAATTTATTCTCAATCTTCTTCCTTCGGGCATTCTGCGTGAGGGTGTTGTCAACGTGCTCGGCAACGGGATGGTCGTCGACATCAAACATCTTACGGAGGAGGCGAACAAACTGCGCGCACAGGGGATTGCGATCACGCCTGAGAATCTGAAGATCAGTGACAGGGCGGTCATCACCATGCCGTATCATGTGCTTATGGACTGCCTGGAAGAGGAGCGTCTTGCGGACAAGAAATTCGGATCCACCCGCCGCGGGATTGCGCCTGTATATGCCGACAAATACATGAAGAAGGCATTCCGCATGGGAGAACTGCTTCATCCCGAGCGTCTGTATGCACGAGTCAAGGATATTGTGGAGTGGAAGAACCTCACGGTGGAGAAGGGGTACGGACACGCACCCATCACGGCTGAGGAAGTCATCGACTACTTCAAGACGTACGGCGAGCCGCTCAAGGAATACATCTGTGACGTCGGCTACTATCTGCATGAGGCAAACAAGGCGGGCAAGAACATCATGTTTGAGGCACAGCTCGGTGCGCTCAGGGACATTGATTTCGGAATTTATCCTTATACGTCCTCTTCGTCGACGATCGCGGCATATGCTCCCATCGGGGCAGGTGTTCCCAACCTGAAGCTGGATAAGTCCGTCGGCATTATGAAGGCATATTCCACCTGCGTGGGAGAAGGTCCTTTCACGGCGGAATATTTTGGTGAAAAAGCGGAGAAACTGCGTCAGGCAGGCGGCGAGTACGGCGCGGCGACGGGCAGACCGAGAAGGGTCGGTCCCTTCGATGTTGTTGCGTCCCGTTACGGGATCCGATGCCAGGGCGCGGACGAAGTAGCGCTGACCAAGCTGGATATTCTTTCGGGATACGAAGAGCTTGAGATCTGCACGGCTTACGAGATGGACGGCGAGCGCATTACGGAATTCCCGTTCCCCGATGCGCTGGATAAGTGCAAGCCCGTCTTTGAGAAGGTCATGGGCTGGAACTGCGATATCACGAACTGCCGAAAGTGGGAGGATCTTCCCAAGGAAGCGCGCGAGTATGTCGAGCTGATCGAGAAGCTCTGCGAATGCAAGATCACGTATATTTCGGTCGGCGCGGAGCGCGATCAGATCATCAGAAGATAACCGTATCATGCGTCAACATTTTTGGAAGATGCACGGGATCGGGAACGACTATATCTATTTTGATTGTTTCGACTGGTTCCCGTCCGATCCCTCGTCCATTGCAGAAAAGCTGTCCGACAGGCATTTTTCTGTAGGCGGCGACGGTGTGGTGTTCATTTGCCGCAGCGACGTTGCCGACGGACGGATGCGCATGTTCAACGCGGACGGGAGCGAGGGGAAGATGTGCGGGAACGCCATCCGCTGCATCGGCAAGTTTTTATATGAAGTCAAGGGAATCCGCAAGGATGTGCTCACGGTTGAGACGCTGAGCGGAATCAAGACGCTTGTGCTTGATGTAAAAGACGGAAGCGTTGAGTCCGTACGCGTGGACATGGGCGCGGCAGAGCTTCGGCCCGACCGTATTCCCGCAAAGTTTGCGGGGGAGCGTGCAGTTGACGTTCCGCTTGACGTAAACGGAGTGCAGTATCGTGTCACCTGTGTTTCCATGGGGAATCCGCACTGCGTGACGTTTGTAGACGATCCGTATGCCATAGATCTTGAAAAGATCGGGCCCATGTTTGAATGCAATGAGGCATTCCCCGAACGTGTAAATACGGAGTTTGTGCGCGTTGACGGGAGGAATGAGCTCACGATGCGCGTCTGGGAACGCGGAAGCGGAGAGACGTGGGCGTGCGGCACGGGCGCATGTGCGACGGCGGTCGCGGGCGTTCTGAAGGGGGTTAGCGGAATGAACGAGGAAATCACCGTGCATCTGCGCGGAGGAGATTTGAGAATTTGTGTTACCAAGGACGCCGTATTCATGACGGGGCCCGCGGCATTTGCCTTCGAGGGCGAAGCCGACATCTGACGACAGATAATCTTTAGAGAATATATTTTGATCGGCTGCGCAGGCGCGCGGCATCTGCCAAGGAGGAAGTAAGCGAATATGGCAAAATACGTCTTTGTCACGGGCGGCGTTGTCTCGGGACTCGGAAAGGGCATTACGGCGGCATCTTTGGGTCGTCTTCTCAAGATGCGTGGCTACAAAGTAGCTTCGCAGAAGCTTGACCCCTATATCAACATTGACCCCGGCACGATGAGCCCTTATCAGCACGGCGAGGTGTTCGTCACGGAGGACGGCGCGGAGACCGACCTCGACCTCGGCCACTATGAGCGTTTCATTGACGAGGACCTCAACAAGTTTTCCAACCTGACCACGGGCAAAGTGTACTGGAACGTGCTCAATAAGGAGCGCGCGGGCGAGTATCTCGGACAGACGGTGCAGGTGATCCCGCACATCACGAACGAGATCAAATCCTTTATCTATCAGGTAGGCAAGTCCACGAATGCCGATATCGTCATTACCGAGATCGGCGGGACGACGGGCGACATCGAGTCGCAGCCCTTCCTGGAAGCGATCCGTCAGGTCGCGCGTGAAGTGGGCAGGGACAATTGCTGCTTTATTCACGTCACGCTTGTTCCGTATATTTCGGGTTCCTGCGAATTCAAGAGTAAACCCACCCAGCACTCCGTCAAGGAACTGCAGGGGATGGGGATTTTCCCCGATATCATTGTGGCGCGCGTGGATGCGCCCATGCCGGAGAGCATCCGCGAGAAGATCGCGATGTTCTGTAACGTGCGCCCCGAGTGCTGTATTGAGAACATGACGGTGCCCGTCCTTTATGAGGCGCCCATGATGCTGGAAAAGAGCAATCTTTCCACCATTGTCTGCAACATTCTCAATCTTGATCCGAGATCCATCGATCTCACCGAGTGGGAAGAAATGCTCGCACGCATCCATGCCCGCAGCAAGACGGTCAAGATCGCGCTGTGCGGAAAATACGTGCAGCTCCATGACGCCTATCTTTCGGTCGCCGAGGCACTCGCGCACGGCGGGTTTGAGACGGGCGCAAAAGTCAAGATTGAATGGGTGGACACCGAGACGCTCAACGCCAAGAACGTAGACAGCGTTCTCAAAGACGTTGACGGCATTCTGATTCCCGGCGGATTCGGCGTGCGCGGGATCGAGGGCAAGGTGGCGGCATGCCGCTATGCCCGCGAGCACAATATCCCGTATCTTGGCATTTGCCTCGGAATGCAGGTTGCTGTCATTGAATATGCGCGCAACGTTTTGGGTATGCCCGACGCCAACTCTTCCGAGTTCTTCCCCGAGGGCAAGCATTCGGTCATTGACCTGATGCCCGATCAGTACGGTGTCAAAATGGGCGGAACCATGCGTTTGGGTGCATATCCTTGCGTGGTTTTGGGCAATAAAATGAAGGAAGCGTACAAGAGCGATCTCATTTATGAGCGTCATCGTCATCGCTTCGAGTTCAACAACGACTATCGCGAGCAGTTTGAAGGAAACGGCATGAAGATTGCGGGTACGTCTCCAGACGGGACGCTCTGCGAAGCGGTGGAGATTCCTGCGAACGACTTCTTTGTCGGCGTGCAGTTCCATCCGGAGTTCAAATCGCGTCCCAACAACGCGCATCCGCTGTTCCGCGAATTTATCCGTCATGCGGTCAAGTATTCGGAAGGTAAGAATAAGAAATGAAGATCAACGGGAACTTCTTAAAACTCAAGGACAGTTATCTGTTTGCGACTGTCGGCAAAAAGACGACGGAATACAAAAAGGCGCACCCCGATAAGGAAGTCATCCGTCTCTCGATCGGCGACGTCACCCGTCCGCTTGCACCCGTCGTCATTGAAGCGATGCATAAGGCGGTTGACGACATGTCCGGTGCGGAGACATTCAAAGGGTACGGACCCGATCAGTACGTGTATGCCTATGACGTCCTGCTTGATTCCATTCGCGCAAGCTATGCCCGTAAGGGCGTGACGCTGGGTGCGGACGAGATCTTTGTCTCGGACGGCGCCAAGTCGGATTGCGGAAACATCCTTGATATTTTCTCGGTGGACAACACCGTGCTTGTTCCCGATCCCGTCTATCCCGTCTATCTGGATACCAATATTATGGCGGGCAGGAAGATTCTCTTTGCGGACGCAACCGCGGAAAACGGATTTCTTCCCATGCCCGACGAGAACGTCAAAGCGGACATTATCTATCTGTGTTCCCCCAACAATCCGACGGGCGCGGCATATACGCGCGAACAGCTCAAAGTCTGGGTGGATTACGCGAAGAAGAACGATGCCGTCATTCTCTATGACGCGGCATATGAATATTTCGTCACGGACAAAGCCTGTGCGCGCAGCATTTACGAAGTAGAGGGCGCCAAGGAATGCGCCATCGAGCTGTGTTCCTATTCCAAGACGGCGGGCTTTACGGGCGTTCGGTGCGGCTATACCGTTGTTCCGAGCGCATTGGTGCGGGAAGGGACTTCCCTCAACAGACTGTGGGCGCGCAGACAGTCCACCAAGTTCAACGGCGTCTCCTATATTACGCAGATGGGCGCGGCGGCCGTATTTACCGAGGAGGGTGAACGGCAGATCCGCGAAAACATCGATTATTATCGCAGCAATGCGAAGATCATCTCCGATTGCCTCGATGAGCTCGGAATCTGGTATACGGGCGGAAAGAATTCGCCCTATATCTGGATGAAATGCCCGAACGGCATGACAAGCTGGGAATTTTTTGATTATCTTCTCGAAAACGCGCAAGTGGTCGGAACACCGGGAAGCGGTTTCGGAAAGAACGGAGAGGGGTTCTTCCGCCTGACGGCGTTCGGAACGCACGAGAATACGAAAAAGGCTTGCGAGCGCATCCGCGCCCTGCTTGCACGCTGAGGCTGGAACAGCGATCAGAGGGAAAATGATGATTACGGAAAAAGGCAGAGAGGCGGGCGTACTGTGTCATATTTCTTCTCTTCCGGGGAAATATGGAATCGGTTCGTTCGGGAAAGAGGCCTATCGGTTTGCAAAATTGCTCAAAAAGTGCGGTGTGAAGATCTGGCAGGTTCTTCCGCTCGTACAGACGGGTTACGGTGATTCTCCGTACAGTTCGGTATCCTGTTCGTCGGGAAACCCTTATTTTATCGATCTGGAACAGCTTGCGCAGGACGGGCTTCTTACCAAAGAGGAGCTTTTGGCAGCACAGCATGAACCCGGCGCTGTTTCTTATGGTTCACTTTATAACGAGCGTTTTGTCACATTGCGCAAGGCATTCGCGCGCTTTAATTTTGACAGCGCCAAGTTCCGTGCCTTTGTCAAGAGCGGGGTTGCGGAGGACTACGCGCTGTTCATGACGGCAAAGCGGGTATACGGCGAGAATTTCCTTTATTGGGACGATTCTCTCAAATACCGCGATCCGGATGCCCTTGAAAAACTGCGCACGGATTTTCATGAAGAGTATCTCTACTGGAATTTCCTGCAATACACGTTCCGCAAGCAGTGGAATGCGCTAAAATCGTACTGTAATTCTCTGGGGATCCGCATTGTCGGCGATATGCCGCTGTATGTAGCGGCAGACAGTGCCGATGTATGGGCGCACCCGGAATTGTTCAAACTGGACAGAGAGCTGCGTCCGACCAAGGTTGCAGGGGTTCCGCCCGATTACTTTTCGGAGACAGGACAACTTTGGGGCAATCCCATCTACGATTGGGAAGCGCACGAGAAAGAGAACTATGCCTGGTGGACAAAGCGCCTTGAGGACGCACTTGCCACATACGATATAGTCAGAATCGATCATTTCCGCGGGATCGACCGCTATTATGAGATCCCTGCTTTTGCAGAGACGGCGGTCAAGGGAGAATGGCAAAAGGGCCCCGGAGAAAAGCTCTTTGCCAATATCAAAGCAGAAGGACGCATCATTGCGGAAGATCTCGGAATTATCGATGAGGGCGTCACCGCTCTGCGGGATAAACTCGGCTTCCCCGGAATGAAAGTGCTTCTTTTTGCCTTTGACGGCAATGAAAACAACGACTTTCTGCCCAAGAATATCGGGGAAAACTCGGTATGCTATACGGGGACGCACGACAATGACACGGTTGCGGGCTATGTCGGAACGCTTGCGACGGAGGAATTTTTATTGTTCCGTTCGCGCGTAGCGCAGGTGTTGCAGGAAGAGGGCATTTTTGTCCGCCTCGGCGAAAAACCCCAGGAGTTTTCTCAGGCATTCTGCCGACTTGCACTTGCAAGCAAGGCACGGCTTGCCGTATTGCCCATGCAAGACATCCTCGGACTTGGCAATGAGGCGCGCATGAATTATCCTGGCATGAGCGAAGGCAACTGGCAGTTCCGCATGCAGAAATTGCCGTCGGGAAGCGCTATGAGAAAACTGCGTCATTGGATTAAAACGAATCGAAGGTAGAAAATGGCTGAAACACAGGCGACAGAAAAGAAAGAAAAAAAAGGATTTTTTAAGGAATTTAAAGAATTTATTACGCGCGGAAACGTCCTTGATCTGGCAGTCGGTATTATTATCGGCGGTGCGTTCACTGCGATCGTCAATGCACTGTGCAATAATATTCTCAAGCCCATTATCAATTGGATTATTGCGGCAATGGTCGGCGCAGATTCGCTCAATGAGATGTATACCTTCCTGAAGACGGCATACATGACAGATGAATCGGGTGCGCAGGTGATCGATCTCGCCAATTCTATCTATATTGACTGGGGCACCTGCATCAATGCGGTCATCAATTTCCTTCTTACGGCGCTTGTGCTTTTCCTTATCATTAAAGCGGTGATGCGTGTAAGCAAGATGCGCGCCGAAGCAAGAAAAGCGATCGAAGAGGCGGCGGAAAAGATCAAGGCGGCAAAGACGATTGTTATCTCTGAAAAAGATCAGAAGTCTGACACAGCGGAGAACGACGAAAAGACTGTCGGAAATGACGGCGATGCCCCGCCTGAAACAAAATAAGAAGATGCAAAAAAGCCGTTGGACACAGCCGATGGCTTTTTCATTTGGTATGAGTGCGATCATTGAAAGAAAGGCTTGGAGTAAACTTTGGAAGAGATGCGATTGTTCAGATGATTTCTGTTTTGATCTGCACCTTTTGGGGAGGCTCGGAAATGGTGTTCTTTTGGATTTCGTAGAGGACAAAGATTGTTTTGCTTTTGGAAGTTGAGGCGACTCCGCAGTCATAGGCGAGAGATACATGCCATATGCCCCAAAGAGAGTAAACGTGAGAATAGACGATCGTTCCATTTGTTGCGGGAGCGGAAAACTGGCATGCAAGCAATGACTTTTCTGCAAAATATTCGTCATTGTAGTCCTGAAGGAATGTCTCAGTGGTCGGGTGCTCTTGCAGGAATGCCTGCCATTCCTCAAAACTGCCCAGATAGGTTGCAGAAGGCGTTTCGGATTGTGCGGAAGAAGATCCTGCAATCATCTGGCTCCAGACATTGATTTCTTTCAAGTTTTGCAAAATCACGGAACGATAGTCATCATTGTCCAGATAGACCGAAATGCGTCTTCCGTCACGGTAATGGAATGTAACGCCGCCGACATTGATATCATGGGCGGCGGTGTCATAACCGCTGAAAGCATCCGTCACCATCACGGTATAGACGCCGTTATAACATCCGTAGAAATCATTGATGAAGACGTCTTCATAATCTGCCTGCGGAACAGGGGAGCTGTCGGTGCGGAGGGCGTAAGCCTCCGTTTCTCGGATTTCCCGCGCAATGGTTTCGTCGAGGAGCTCAGCTTGCTCGGAGGGAGCGTTTTCGTTGTCGCTTTGAGTCCATTGATTTTGGATTTCAGCAATGCTCATGAGATGTTTCCGCGTGAGATATCCGAGATCATAGGCAACTTCAAGCGAACAGAATATGCCGTATGGGGCATTTATTTGAAACTCAATATCGGCGAACTGTTGTCTGAAAGCCTCGTTTTCCTGTTCCAAGGTATCGATTCTTTGCTGTTGCTCTTCAAGTTGCTTTTGAAGCTCTTCAATTTTTGCCTGATCGTCATGCGGCAAACCTGAAACATTGTTCTCACATGCGGCCATCGGCGCAAGAGAACAGACAAGAAGCATGAGGCACAGCCCTGCACTAAAGTATTTTTTCATATGCATTCCCTCCGCTGACTTTATTATATGATTAGGTATGATATATGTCAAGATGGTTATAGTGAGCGAACCAACAAAAAAGATGTTGTTGATTTATGGACTGGGACGGGGAAATACATGGACAAAAATATTTTTTCATTTCTGAGACGGAAAAATGGAGAAAGCGTATAAAAAGAAGTTGCATTTTTGGCGAAATTGTTGTAAAATAGCTTTCGTTCCGTGCAGAGATGTCTGAGTGGTTTAAGGAGCACGATTGGAAATCGTGTGACGGGGGTGACTCGTCCGGAGGTTCGAATCCTCTTCTCTGCGCCACACAAAGCCACCCTTTAGGGGTGGTTTTTTTGTGGTGCAGAGAAGAGGCAGGAAGAAACGACGCAGGTTCGCGCGAGGCGCAAAGCGCCGAAGCTTTGCCGAGGGGACCCCTTTGGGGTTTCGGCAAAATCCTCAAATGTGATAGGCATTATGCTGAGTCTGCCACACAAAGCCACCCTTTAGGGGTGGTTTTTTTGTGGTGCAGAGAAGAGGCAG
>ERZ1643246.1144-NODE-1144-length-29977-cov-20.066640_pt1 | contig 29977 bp, 22 predicted proteins | sample MGYA00579265_ERZ1643246 | MGnify/ENA primary metagenome ERZ1643246 (study PRJEB29033, sample SAMEA4952261) | chicken gut metagenome | biome: Broiler Chicken; feature: Gastrointestinal Tract; material: Caecum | place: Ireland | collected 2018 | study: Broiler...
CCTTCCACACACGGGCATCCGTAGTCTCGTTGATCAGCTGCTCCGCCTTCCACACACGGGCATCCGTAGTCTCGTTGATCAGCTGCTCCGCCTTCCACACGCGGGCATCCATAGTTTGATTAATCAGCTGCTCCGCCTTCCATACACGCATGTCTGTAACTTGAAGAATATTCTTTTCGCTTTCTTCTATACACCCTTTAATCTGATCCAGCAGTACCTGCCGTGTAAGATTTGCCTGCTGTTCCAGTTCACTTCTCAATTGTCGTTCCAGTATACCAACGGTTGTTGTCAAACTCTGCAATATTTGCCCAATTGTTTGCTGGAGCATTTCAATTTGGATATTTTGTTGCTGAATTTTCACTTCTAAATCGTGATAATAATCATAAAGGTGTCCATCGACATCGTGCAAAGTCTGAAGGCTCTCCTCTAACATCCCACCTTGACGCCAAACGCTATCTTGAATTCCCATTATCCGATTTTCATATCGGATTCGAAAAGGTCGATATAGTGGTTTCAACAATTTTTTTATCATTTTTTTTAAGAATCCTCCGGAGTCCTTTTTCTCTATAGCGCGTGACACTCGATTCATTACGCTCTCCTTTTGAATGCCTGCCCATACTCTCCTTTCATCAAGAACCTTGGAAAAAGCCCTCTCGTCTATCGCCTTAACCTTTTTGTTTTGCTCCTCAATCTGATCTAATAATGCAGCTTCTCTGCATCGCAGGTTTTCCTGATTCAAGTTTCCCTCCATAAACGGGTTTTTCCACCCCGAGAGCAAAATCAAATCTTTATCCGGAATTTCAATTCCTATTGCCTGTTTCAAATTTCGTTGCACTAGTTTCTGCGCTTCAATATCGAGCAAGTCCATCTTTTTTGCTGTAATATTTTCGCCATTCCAACGGTATTCACCTAACACTTCAGGAATTGTCGCAAACCACATTTTATTTGCGACTCTTGACCACAGTTCATAGTCCTCGGATAAATATCGATCATCATAAATCACATCAAGGGCTACAAACTTATCACGCCGCAGCATAACAGTAGAATGGCACACCTCACATTTGAATATGAGATTTGCCCGCATCTCTTCCTTGGATGCAGGAGGTTTATGAATATAATTACGTTTTCCAAAATGCCGCTGCCAACTGCCGCAGACATCAATTTCCGGATTTGCATCCAAAAACTCCACTTGCTTTCTCAGACGGTTCTTCGGATATACATCGTCTGCATCAGCTCTCGCAATATACTCTCCTTTTGCCAACTGAAAGCCCAGGTTTAAGGACTTTGCCAATCCCAGCTTTGTCTCATTCTGAATAACCTGAATTCTAGGGTCCTCAAAGAATGCAATACATTCTTTTGTGCGATCTTCAGATTCCTTTTCATTCATAATCAGGACTTCAAACTGGTCATAATCCTGTTCCAATATGGACCAAATCGTATCCATAATATAGCTTTCACTATTATAGGTTGGAATCACTACAGAAACTCTTGGAATTCCATTTGTCCTTTGTGGCCTCGGTGTATAAAATTCTTCTCTATGGAAAAATCCTCGATCAATTGCCCGCTGTACCTGGCCGTCATCCATAATTTCAGGCCGCCATCTCACAGATTCATAAGCATCCATCCACCGACGGTGCAATACCTGAAACAGCGTATAAATTCCAAACTGGTTTCTCAGATTCTTACACAGAAAGACTTCCTTTAAAAGCAAATCCAGCTTCTCTAGTAAATCCTGTGCTTCGTCTGCGGAAAGCGCATAAGGAAATGTGTTGGGAGAAAGTATGCGAATCTCGTCCTTAGTAAAGTGCAGATCCCAACGTTCAAACGCTGCCGCCATCACTTTATTCTGAAGCTGTAATCCCTGATTTCCCCCCACATTGGTTGCATTTGTGGATAAATATCTGTAAAAATACGTCCCCGGCACTTCCAGATTGGTAAATTGAAGAACATGGGAAGCGCGCTCGAAAAATTCATAGTCTTCCGTATAAAAAAAGTCTTTATTATATTCAAGCTGATGCTTCTGAAGAGATGCTGCACGCATCATAATCGTAGGATGCACAAAAGGTGTATAAAAAAGGCATGTGCAACTGAGAAACGCAGGATCTGTGTAAACATTCCATTCCCATGTGTTTTCGCCAAACATATCTACTTTTAAGCCGCAAATATCAATTTTCGGATGCTGATCCATATAAGCGACTTGGATAGCTAAACGCTCTTTACCCGCAATATCATCTGCGTCCATTCGGGCAATATATTCTCCTGTTGCCGCTCTTAACCCGACATTGAGTGATTCTGCAATGCGCAAACGAGTCTCATTTTGAATGACATGGATCCGTCTATCTCGCTTTTCGTAATCGTATAAAATACTTGTCACAGCCTCACTGGAGCCGTATTCATTCACAATGATAAATTCCCAATCCTCAAATGTCTGCGCTATAATGCTGTCAATTGCCTCATTGATATATGCTTCCCCGTTGTAGACGGGCATAACAATAGATACTTTTGGCATATTATTTCCCTCGCAATATCTTTAATTTCGCAGATGCTCTTTCCCACACAAATACTTATAAAAAATACTCATCATCAAGTGATCAAAGATCATATGAATATCTTCTGTTACCTGCATGCTGTTTACAGACGCGTGTAAAGAAATGTCCGAAATTTCCCTTAACTTACCACCGGAAAATCCAGTCAAACCGATAATTTTGCAGCCTTGCTCTTTTGCGTATTCCACTGCGCGGATAACGTTGGGGGAGTTTCCGCTGCCAGAAATAGCAACCAACACATCGTTCTCCTCCAAGTTGTTCCGCAACTGAAAGCGGAACACTTCCTCATATCCGATATCATTCGCAATGGCCATCAAAGTTGCCACGTTGTCATTTAAGCAATGAAACCGGAAGGGAACCTCGATGTATTCAGAAACACCCTTATTAAAATCATTTTGGAAGTGAGAGGCAGTAGCCGCGCTACCCCCATTTCCGCAGATATAAATGCGTCCTTTTCTCTGACGAGTTTCATTCAACAAATTCAGCGCAGCATTGATCTGCTCCACATCAAGCTTTTTTAGGACTTCAATCTCCAAAGCAATATAATTTTGAATGTCATTCATATAATTCATATTAGCTCTCCATTTGTTTCGTAATTTCTTTGACGGCTTCCAGCACGTCCTTTGCGATCAAATCGGGCTGCACATTATACTTTCCATCTTTTCCAGCGTCTCCGGTCAGTACTAGTGCTGTTTTAGTACCCGCATTTTTGCCTGTCTGGATATCCACGGTAGTATCGCCAACCACCCAAGATTCAGCCAAATCAATGTGATACTTGTGGACACAGTCTTCCAGCATTCCAATATCCGGCTTACGGCAATGGCACGGAATTTTATAAGCCGGATTTTCCTCTGGATAGCCCTTGTCTGGATGATGAGGGCAATAGCAGATATCATCCAAATAGACACCCTCCTGCCCTAAGAGCGTTTCCATTTTTCTATGAATTCTCTCTACATCTTCAATCTGACACAAGCCCCTGGCCACCACAGGCTGGTTCGTTAAAATGATCGCCAGATATCCAGAAGAATTAATGGCACGAATAGCCTCCACAGCACAGGATTCTAATTCAAACTGATCTTCCTGATATACCAATCCGTTTTTGCGGTTAATTGTACCATCTCGATCCAAGAAAATTGCACGCTGTGGCTTGTTCAAATTTCTACCCGAAATAAAGCCACTGGTCAACTCCTGTTCTGCCCGGCAAATCCGCTCCACTGTGCCGACATCTTTGATGTATTCCGGTGAACGATATCCGTAAACGGGGACACCCTCAGCAATCATTGCACTTAGGATATCCTTTTCCAGATCTGTTTTTTCTCCCACAGGTACACGGCTGCAAATAGACTGATCCATCAAATAGAATCCAGCGTTCACACAATTTTGATACCAGTAGTCCCGAACATTATGCTTGGAATCAAACCGCTGTACCCGTCCTTCTGCATCACATACTACCAAATCCGAATCAAACGGATGCATATTTGGATGGACAAACAGTGTTGCAGCAGCCTTTTTCTCCTCATGGAACCGCCACATCCGCTCCAAGTCAATATCAAACAGGACATCGCCGAAAATGAGAAAAAATGACGAAGCTCTTAACCGCCCCAGAAGCATGGATAATGCTCCCGCTGTTCCTAATGGTTCGGTTTCTTCAATGTATGAGATCTCCACACCAAAGGCCGTACCATCTCCAAAATATTCTCTAATTTTATGGCCTAAATGACCAATAATTAAGATAATCTCATGGATCCCCTGCCGTCGAAGACATTCGATCTGCCATTCCAAAATTGGTTTGCCGGCCACCGGCGCCATAGGCTTGGGGATTTCATCATTGGTAATCGCCCGCAGGCGGGTGCCTTTCCCGCCTGCCATAATCACTGCCTGTATCTGCATCAGAGCACCATCTCTACTGTTTTTGCCACCGCTTCATCGCTGGTCATAGAAGCTCCCCAACCGGCAGCGTGAATCTTGTCCAAATTATAGGCAAACACAGGAACATCGCCCTTCCAGCCACCACGGCCACCGGTATATTCAAAAGGAATTTCGGGCAGACCCATTTTTTCACAGACAATTTCTGCAATCCTTGTCACAGAAGTCTGCGTTTCAACACCCACATTATAGAGGGTGACCCCCTTTTCCACATCTTTAAAGCGCATAATCGCATCCACTAGATCCATCACATAGATATAGGGCTTGCTTTGTGTTCCATCACCTAAAATCCTCAGATGGGTGGGGTCCGCCTTCAACCGTTTCACAAAGTCAAAAATCACGCCGTGAGTCAGCCGGGGACCAATCACATTGGGGAAACGGAATACCAGCACGCTCATATCGTTCATATACGCAAAAGAGGAAATAATTCCTTCAGAGCCAAGTTTTGCTCCACCATAATAAGAAATCGGCTTGAGCGCCACAGCATCTTCGCTGACCTCCACACCCATCTGTTCTCCATAAACCGCAGAGGTAGAGGCAAAGAACAGTTTTTTTACTCCACACAACCGCATACATTCTAAAAGAATAAACGTGGTAGAATACGTATTTTTATATTCAATCATCGGGCTCTGAGCGCTGGCCTGAATATCAGAATTTGCAGCCAAATGGAATACATACTCCACCTGCTCCGCCTTAAAAATTTCCAGCATACGTTCCAAATCTGTCAGATCCTGCTCATAGAACTTAAAATGCGAATTCCCGTGCAGATGTGCAATATTCTCCCTCGTCCCAATAAAAAAGTTATCTACACATACCACATCGTTGCCCTCGGCCAAAAGAGCGTCAATCAAATGGCTGCCAATAAATCCGGCACCGCCAGCCACCATAACTTTCATAATCATAGTTCCTTTCTTAGTTCAAAGTTTCCTAATCCCAATATTTATCGCCAATATAAATTACAGATGTTCCATCCTTTTCAAAAGAGAACTGGAAGCGGCGCAGACGGAGTGCGACCCGCAGCCGCTCCTGATCCTTAGGTCTGCAATAAAACAACAGGAACCCTCCACCGCCAGCTCCCAATAGTTTTCCACCCAATGCACCGTTTTCCATTGCGATTTCATACGCCTCATCGATTGCCGGATTAGAAATTCCGCTAGCCAGCGTCCGCTTCAATTTCCATCCTTCATTCAGCAGGTCTCCGAAAGAATCCAGGCAGTTTTCTTCCAATGCCTGCCGCATTGCTTCTGCAAGCGCACACATTTGTTTTAAATTTGCCGCCTTTTCCTCTGAACTTATATTCTTTTTTTGTTCTGCAAGAATGGAATTTGCAGAACGAGTATCGCCAGTATAAAACATAATCAAGTTTTCCTGAAGCTTCCGGTATGTCTCCGGCTGCATCATTACCGGGGAAACCGAAACTTCTCCATCTTGGTGAAAACGAATAAAATTCAAGCCACCAAATGCCGCAGCATATTGATCCTGCTTTCCAATAGGGCTCCCCAATTTTTGAATCTCGATTTCACAGGCCTTCTCTGCTAGCTTTCCTTTGGACATGTATTTGCCCTGATAGCAGTTCAAGGTGTTGAGCAATCCCACCGTAAAGGTGCTTGATGAACCCAGTCCCGTTCCACCAGGAATATCAGCCGTAGAAGTAATTTCCACACCTTGAATTTGCCGTTCATTTAAAACACAGTTAAAAATACGGTGCTTAATATCCGACAGATTATGCACCAGCTCATTTTCAGAGTATTTCAACATGGTGCTATTCTCATCAAAATAGGGATGAAGAGAAATATAGCAATAGCGATTAATGCTGGTACTAAGCACGCAGCCGCCGTATTTTTCGTAGAAATCCGCTAAATCGCTGCCGCCTCCAGCAAAACTAATACGGAATGGCGTTTTAGTAATAATCACAACTCTTTCCTCCCCAAAATTCCATATAAATTAATTTATCTTTGCAAAGCAGATCGAATTTTTCTATATTTCCGATATATCCCACGGTAATTTTTTTGAAAACTCATTATTTTCCACATCATAACTTTTAGGCAATTTACCTTTTGGAATAAGCAGTCTGGGGAAACCTCCTGATCTGGCAGAGAAAACGGAAGCCGATATCGCAATCTTACCCATTCTGCACGAAGTATCTTAAGCAAAGCAACTTCACAATAATAGCCAATTTTTTGGTTCATTTGATAAATATTAAGGAATAGCATACGCAAATCACGCCACACTTCTTCTCGTTCACCTATACAGACACTCATTCCTTTTTCATAAAAGGGGTTTGTCCATCCAGTAAAATATTGTTTTTGACTATCCGATAACACGATCTGCAAATTTCGGCTTAGCGTTGCTGCAACGATTTCTCCATTCTGCCGAATTAGAGTTTCCTTTTTTGCAGTTGTAATACTTTTTCCATCTTCCCGATAATATCCCAAAATCTCTGGTAAGTTTGCAATATCGCCCACATCCAACACCCGTGTCCAAAGTTCAAAATCTTCTGCCGCAAATGCAGGATTATAAAAAAGATTATGCTCGATTAAGGCCGTTTTTCTCAGCATGATCGTTGAATGACATAGATCACATCGAAACAGTAGGTTTGCACGGCACTGTTCGGCTGATGCAGGTGGGGCATGTAAAAAAGTGCTTAGCCCAAAATACTGCTGCCATCCGCCGCAGACAATTACCTCTTGATGCATATCTAAAAAACGCACTTGTTTTTCCAGACGTTCAGGTACCATCAAGTCATCTGCGTCAATTCTTGCAATATATTCTCCTTGTGCGTTTTGGATTCCGAGATTCAGCGCATCTGCCAACCCGCAATTTCTTCCCTGAATAATTTGAATCCTCAGCTCTGGATATTCCTGAAGAATATCTAGTGTTTGATCTGTAGACGCATCATCCACTACTAACAATTCAAAGTCTTGATAAGTTTGTGCTTTTATGGAATCCAACGTATCACGTAAATGTGCCTCGGACTGATGTGTTGGCAATAAAATTGACACCTTTGGCATGATATCCCCCACTTCTTATAAGCCCCGGCGTTCTCGCTTTCTTTTCATCCACTTTACTGCCGCCAACGCCTTCGCTGTAAAAGGCACCCCAAACAGTTGTATAAACTTTGCAACTTTCCGGACAATTTGGTCTTGCGTAGGAGAAATTACCTGATGATAATTTTCAAATAAAATCACTGCTTCTTGTCGTCGATCTTTTGACAGTTCCTGAATCAGCGCTAAATTTAAAATGTATTCGAATTGGAAGCCCCCCACGAGTGCGTGGCTCCACGCAGTATTGACTCCCCGCAGCTTTAGAATGCTCTCTTCCAGGATATCAACCGTCTGTTTTACTCTAGAAAGTGAAGTCGAGTTCATCAAAGAGCCACCACGTCCAATCCGGTAGCAATAAAACGGAGCATTTACCATCCACAATTCAGGATTAGAGAGAAATACTCGTGTTGTATAATCTATATCTTCTGCATAGGTATTTTCTCGAAAGAGCAATTTATGCTCTATCAAAAATTCTCTTCTGTAAATATTTCTCCAAACATTCCAAAAACACGTGTGCCTTTTTAGAATATTAGGAAGTTCATTCAATCCTTTCAAAGAACGTTGACCTATTTGTTCAACCTGTTGTTTCTTCCCCGTAGCTTCATAATAGCGGAAAAAATCTGTCATCACAACATCTGGTAATCTCGCTAAATCTCGCAGCTGTTGTAAAAGCTTTTGAAGTGTCACCGTTTCTATAAAATCATCGCTATCAATAAATAAAATCATGTCCCCAGACGCTGCGTACAACCCACAATTTCGAGCATTGGACAGGCCTTGCCCATCCTGATATATCATCTGGACTTGTGGATATTTTTCTTGATAGTACTGTGACAATTGACTGCTTTGATCGGTCGATTTTCCTTGAATAAGAAAAATCTCATCCCTGCTCCCTAAAATTGGGACTACAGAGTCTATACAAGCAGGCAAATAAGATTCAACATTGTAAACTGGGACGATTACACTCAAATTCATGGCCACAATTCCTCCCAGCGGTAACAACTTAGTTCCAAATTTCTATCTGAAGTCTCTTTTGGTTGACTTAGATAGCTGCTTTCACTCCCAATAAACTTCTTATATAAATTTTGTCACTTGATCCACATAATTCCTATACATTCTATACCCAGTTTGCATCTCAAAACTATTATCATTAGGAGAAAATCCACTCGGTTTCCTAAACCTTCCACAACCATGTGGAACACTGTGTTTAGTTCTCCTCTGGTATGGTTAGTGCCCTTGCCTACCGTCCATCCCTCACTATTAATCTGTCATGTCCTTTCATGCAAGCAATCTCTATATTGAGATTTTCCGCATTCATACCTTATCCCGGGTAACTCTATTTATAAAAGTATGTGCATATTGTCTCATTATAAAAGTGCCCCCTGATATCGTGCATTTTCCTGTATCAGGGGGCACTTTACCACTTCCTTCTTATATTCTCCTATATAAAAAGGTTTTGTTATTATCCGATTTTACTGAAATAGTTTACAAGTATTAGCATATTGTTTTGACTCTAATCTTTACAAAAGTCCAAACTGCTCCAGCCAGCCCATGGTGACGTCGGACAAGCTCAGGATACCCATATGCTCCGCATTCCAGTCCAGCATCTTCTGATAGAGTGCTGTTACGCCCTCCTGACAGGTTGGATCATCCTGATAATACTGCATAATGAGATTAAAAGACTGCTGCCAGGTCGCCGGGTCAGCGGCCACATAGTCGGTATATTTATTCAGCATGGCAAACGCCTGGGCACTGTCACCCTGCTCAAAATAATACTGGGCCAGATAATAGGGGATAGTGTTGGAATCCACCCCTTGCAGTTTAGCGGCACAGTCTGCCGCATTGCTCTGGACCTCCTGCGTCGGCGTCTCCATCTGCATGTAGCTGAGTACATAGGACAGCGCATAATCCGCCCATTCAAACCGGTCCAGAGACATGGCGCTCTTCAGCGAGGCAAAGCTCTGTTCCCGGTCCACCAGGGATTTTGCATAGAGATTACAGCCCAGCAGCACGGTATAGGCCAGTATCAGAGCCGCCAATACCCAGCTCACACCCTTCCGCACGCCTTCCTTCACAAAGGACAGAGGCATGGTCTGGCCGCAGCACAGGGCAATCAGGCCAAATACGCCGAAGGCCAGGGGGAGATAGGCATAGTAGGAAAACACAACTTCCACAGCGGCATGGCCAGCCATAAAGACCAGCGCACCGCCCAGAGCGGCAGTCAGAGGATTGGATTCCTCCTCCGGCTTGCGACAGGATTTGATCACAGCAATCAGCGCGGTAACCAGCACCCCCACAAAGAGAATCAGACCCACAACACCGGTTTCCACCAGGGACTCGATATAGTGATTGTGGGCGTACTTGGTCTCATAGTAGAAGGACTGCACGCTGACAATCCCGTTTTCAAAGGCACCCATACCAAGGCCCACGATGGGACTGCGCTGGAACAGCTTCATACCGTCCTCAAAGAACACCACACGCTGGATAGCGTTCTGGTTGGCCCACAGACCCTGCATACGGTTGGCAATAAATTCGGGCAGCAGTGTATAGCCCAAGGGGAACTCGACAGCACCGCTGCTTCCCTCTAAAGCCACCCGCTCCAAGGTCACGGGAGTATCCGCAGAGAAATTAGCATATACCACAATGCTGTCCGCCGGTACTTCCACAACCGCCCCATCAGCGGGTCCGGAATAGATCACCGTACTGGTATGCATCATGGTATCCTCTTTGTTCTGGCTCTCCAGGGTCACATTGACCGGTCCGTCCGCTGTAACAGACATAGTGTAGGAGCCCGGTTCGGGATAGGCCGCCCGGCGCAGGGTTTCCCCTGCATTCAGGTTCGCCAAACCGGTCAGCTGCATGGCCACAGCCGCAAAGAGCACCAGCAGCGCTACCGCGGCTCCGATCAGGACCGGCACCACACGGGCACGCCCCTCCAACACCTTACCCAGCCGCTGGCCCACAAACTGATCCGCCACGCACAGCAGGGCGGCCCCGACGATGACACAGAGCAGGGGCACCGGCTGGAAGCCCGTCCACTCTGTCAGGGAAGTCGCGGACACCAGAAAACCTGCAGCCGCTACCAGAATCAGCGTCTCCACCATCAGTACCAGTGTGGCACCTCTGGCATTCTTCCGCTCTAACAGCAGGTAGACCAGGAAAGCCACCGCAATGACGCCGCTGGCACCCATACTGAAGGCCAAAAAGAAAGACAGGGCATTGATGTAGAGGCATACCAGATGGAACCGGCGGTGGCCCTTCTGCTGAGAAGTGCCTGCCAGACCCAGGGAGAGAAACACGCCAATGCCCATACAGCCGGCAAACACGTTGGGGTTGATAAAGATGGAGGTCATACGGACTCCCGCTTCCACCCCGCCCAGGTTGTTATAATCGGAGGTAAACAGGCGCAGCAGACCCAGAACCGGTGTGCTGATCAGATGAGTAGAGAGCAAGTCAATGCTGACCAGGCCGGCAACAGCAGCCGCCCCCTCCAGCACCGTGGCAAAGCCCCGGCCCAGCTGCCGGTCCTCGCCCTTGGCAAGCGCCAGCAGCAAAATGACGCAGCAGAAGGAGGTCAGAACCACTACGAAGGCCCGCAGAGCGAACTTGCCGGAAACGGCATACAGGGTTGAAACGCCGTTCATGATCACCCACAGGCTCAGCGCCAAAAAGGGCACGGACAGCCGCGCGACAAATTGCTTGTGCCGAAGCACCAGGGCAGCTATGGCGCAGATAGCCGCCACCATGGCAATTCCTTTCGCAGTAGAAACACTGCTCAGGCAAATCACCAGGAAAAAGGCAAGGATCAACCCGGCTGTCAGGCCGGTCTCTTTCCAGTTCCAGCTGGCCTGGGCCAGAGCCGGAGCTGGCTTTTGTGTTTTACGGGTTGACATACTGTTCCTCCCAAACGCACATGATAAATCATTTCATTTTACCACAGTTTTCCTGTTTCGTCCATCTTATTGGAACATTGCAGTTACAATTTTTCCTGATTAACCACGCCTTTGACCAGCGTCATAAACAAAATCTTCAGATCAAAAAAGAAGTTCCAGTTCTCAATATAGTAGATATCGTACCGCACCCGCTCCTCAATGGAGGTGTCTCCCCGCAGGCCGTTGACCTGGGCCCAGCCGGTGATGCCGGGGCGTACCTGGTGCTTGACCATGTACAGCGGGATCTCCTCCTTGAACTGTTGGACATAGTGGGGCACCTCCGGCCGGGGACCCACCAGACTCATATCCCCCTTGAGGACGTTGAAAAACTGGGGCAGCTCGTCGATGGAAAACTTGCGCAGGATCGCGCCGAACTTGGTTTTGCGGGGGTCGGTGTTCCGGCTCCAACCGGTATCCTGTGCAGCATTCACCCGCATGGAGCGGAACTTATACATCATGAATGTCTTTTTATTACGGCCCACCCGCTCCTGCTTGAAAATCACAGGGCCGGGGGAGGACAAACGCACACCGATGGCCGCAATCAGCATAATGGGAGAGGTGCAGATGATAAGCGCCAGGGAACCTACAATATCAAGGGCTCGTTTGGCGGCGGCATTGACCCAATTATCCAGAGGGATGTGCCGAATATTCATTAAGGGTATCCCCTCGATATTGTCAAACTGGGGATTGGAGGGGATATATTCGGCGTAAAAGGGAATCATGGAGAGCTTGATGCCGTCCTTTTCACAGGCCTCGATCACTTCTCTGGTAAACCGGAACTCCTCCGCCGGAAGGGCCACCACCACCTCATCGGGGCGTCTGCGCTCCAGCACCTTTTCCAGCGCCTTGACCCCTCCGAAATAGGTGAGTCTCGGAATGGAGTCATGCTCCGCCAGGTAGCCGTCGATCAGATAGCCGTACTCCTTCTGCCGGTTGATCACCTGGACATACCGCACCGCCATATGGCTGTCCCCCACCAGCAGCACATGCTTCTGGTTAAACCCCTGCTGCCGGAAGTGGTGGAGCACCGAGCGGAGGCAGGCCCGCTTCGCGCACATCACCAAAAAGGACAGGCATACGAAAATTGCCAGCACGCCGCGGGAGAAATGTATCCCTTTATAGAGGAACAATCCCGTCAGTGCCAAAATGTAGTTGATGAGGCATCCCCAGAACACCCGGGTAAGCTCCCAGCTGAGGGTCCGCTTCCGCAACGACTCATACAGTCCCATGGTGGCAAAGGTCACCAGATGAGAGGGGATCAGAAAGAGCAACAGCAGCATATAGGCGGACAGCGGCACCGCGATGATGCCGTTATGCAGAATATGAAACCGGATGTAGAAGGCCACCGGCATGGCGATAAAAAGGATGAGTGCGTCCAACAGCACATTGATGGAATTCAGGGTGCGCTGGTTTTCCTTAATCATGTCAAAGCTTTCCCCTCTATTACACAGATCCCGCAGAGGCAGGCTGACCCAGCGGCGCCAGCGTCCCATACTGGGCCATCACCATCGGCTGTACCCGGTCCAGGGTATAGGCCTCCACCGCCTGACGGCCCCGCTCTCCCATCCGGTCCGCCAGCTCCGGGTCCTGAAGCAGCTCCTGGATACATTCGGCGCAGGCCACCCAGTCCCCATAAGGATAGAGCAGCCCGGCCCCCGATTCCTCCAGCAGGTCGGTGTGGCCCTTCACCCGGCTGGCCACCACCGGCAGACCGCAGTACATGGCCTCCATAATATTAAAGGGCAGACCCTCGCTGCGGCTGGCCGACACCGCCAGATCCGCCGCCCCGTACCACGGGGCCATCTGGACCTGGCCGGGGAAGAGCACCCGCTCCTCCACCCCCAGCTGAGCCGCCAGGGCCATATATGCCTCCCGCAGGCTCCCCTGGCCGGGCAGGGCCAGCTTGACCCGCTCCGGCAGCCGGGTCATGGCCCGGATCAGTACCTGCTGGCTCTTCCGGCCGGAGAACTCGGCGGCGTACAGCAGAAGGATCTCCCCCTCCGCAATTCCCCACTCTGAACGCAGAGCCGCCCGCTCCTCGCCGCTCACCGGCCGCAGGCGGCCGGTATCCAGCCCGATGCCCGGCACCTCCACAATTTGTCTGCCCAGCTGATGGGCCTCGGCATATTGGGTATCCCAGTGGTTCATGGTCATCAGCAGGTCGGTAACCGGAGCCGCCAGGCCCTCCGCTGTGCTGAGGAGCAGATTCTTGACCCCGGAATTCTCCTCTCCAAACAAGTAGCCGTGGGCTACACAGGCCACCTTGGGCCGGTTCCGGAGCCCCCGTACCGCCATTCTGGTGAAAAAGGAGGCCAGGGACGTGTGGCAGCTCACCAGATCATACCGTTCTTCCTTCATGAGCCGCCGCAGCTGCCGCCACGCCGTTATATTACGGGGGGACAGCATCTCTTTTTCAAAGGGTATGTATACCACCCGATGGGCCTCCGGGATCTCCATGGGCGTACCGCCGCAGGCCACCTCCACAGTCCAGCCCAGCTGCCGGAAGGCCGCCAGATAGGGCCGGTGGAAATTCACAATATGGGAGTAGGTGGACGCGGTGAAAAGAACTTTGGACATGTTGGACCCCTTTATGTCATCATTGCAGAATTTGTCAGGAATTCTGTCATTTTTTGATTATACCACACACTTTATAAAAAGGAAAGCAAACAATCCGCATCCTCTTTGTATCACAGTTTTTCCCAACCGCCCCGGCCGGCCAGGCGCAGCATGCCCGAGCAGTACCGCTCCCACCGTTCCAATGTGTTCTGTGACGGGTCGCCCTCCCGGATACGCATAGTTCGGCGAATTTCCTTTGGGATGACCACCCGGCCCAGATCGTCCTAATGTGTCAACTAAAACATAAAATGTAATTTATCCGCTTTAGTTGCGCCTGTTTTACACAATATATCAGAATATCCTCGACTTTTCAATCAACTTTATTACCAGAACCGCACGCTTAAATTCTTTGAAAATCATGAGGAAAAATGTTCGCTTTTCTGATTGCCAAGTGAACAAAAAGAAGGACTCATGGATTGTCATGAGTCCTTCTTTTCATTTACTTGTGCCTAAGTGTTCTGCTGTGACGGCGCTGATAATAGTCCTTCCTTAGGGCATCAAAAACCATCGTATATCCTGAGAGAACGTCTCCAGACTCACCAGAAGAAAAGACCTTGACTCCGGAATTTTCGAGGGTCTCCGAAAGCGACAATGCGAGTGCGGTCTCCCGTACAAGTCTGCTGAAACCATGCACGGCTACGGCTTCAAACCGATTCTGATTTATTTCACTGAGCAGAGCCTGAAGACCAGGACGGTCCAGCGTATTTCCTGGAGCCATATCTTGAAACACCGCCACAACCTCATGTTCCTGTTCCCTTGCCCATTCCCTCAGCCTGGTTTCCTGCCATAACAGCACGTTGTTATCATTCTGGTCCGCACTTGCGACTCTCAAATATAGGGCAACCTTCATACAGCTCTTCTTTCTTCCTTGTGGAATTTTGCGAACAGATCTTCAAATTTCCAGCGCACCTCAATATGATGGTTGCTGAATACGGTTACCCGGTCGATTGCATCATACATACTCGCTTTGAATGCCTCACCGCTCACCGTGAAGGCTGATAAATACTTTTCCGCTTCACCCTGGACTGCACGTCGTTCAGACTGTTCCTCTTGCTCTCGCTGCCGCTCTGCTTCGATTTTTGCACGCTCCGTCTGTAGTTCAGAAATGCGGTCTGCCAGCGCGGTTTTCCGCTGGGAAAACAGGTCACGGCTCATTTCTCCGCTCCGGTATTCCTCGTAGTATTGGATCTTCCGGGCATTCTGCCGGGCAATTTCCTGGTCGATTTTCTCCAATCGGTTATCCCAGTTGATCTTAGGCTGTTGCTGAAAGGCAGCCTGGAGGTTCCGGGCCTGCTCTCCCATCAGAACAAGCTGTGTACGGTAGATGGGGAGGAGAACCGCTTCCAGGTCGGTCTTACTCCACCGGATTCCGGCGCAGGCGGCCTGCTCCTGATAAAGCTGAGTATCGCAGGCAAAGTATGTGTCCAGCCCAAATGATTTTCGCAGCTTGCGTCCGCAATGGCCGCAAAAGAACACGCTGTCAGAACCATCCGGCGGTTTACGCCCATAGTTTTTCACGGTCCTGATTTGTGCCTGGGCTGCTTCATATTCCGCTTTAGTCACGATGGCCTCGTGTGTCCCTTCTGTGACAATCCACTCTTCCTGGGGCACTCTTCGTTGGTTTCGGTCTCGCATATAGCGGCTTTCTCTGGTGTGGTTGGTCATAACCCCGGTATACTTGATATTTCGGAGGATATTGAGGACGGTCACATGGGACCACATGAGATCCCGCTCCCGGCAGGCCGGCTTGAGGCGGTGTTGCTTATACTCCAGGGGGGTAAGCACGCCGCGCGCATTGAGTTCCTTGGCGATTTGCGTGGTGCTTTTCCCAGCTATGATGGAGAGAAAGATTTCACGGACGATCGGCGCCGTCTCTTTATCCGGCACCATCTGGTGCTTATCCGATGGGTGCTTCTGGTATCCGTATGGCACATGGTTCACAAAACGTCCCTCCTTCATACGCGCTTGCATGGCGGAGCGGACTTTTATGGAAAGGTCTCGGCTGTAATTCTCATACATGAAGTTCCGAAAGGCAACATCCATGCCGCCGGTCATACCAATATATTTCTGGCTATCATAACCATCATTGACGGCAATGACCCGCACGCCCAGAAACGGGAATATGTGTTCGAGGTAGTCACCCACATCCAAGTAGTTCCGCCCAAAACGAGACAGATCCTTTACAACGATGCAGGTCACCTCTCCCTGGCGGGCCGCCTCGATCATAGCTTGGAATTGGGGACGGTTGGTATTGGTACCAGTCAATCCGTCGTCGATAAATTCAAGGACAGAATAGGTAGACAACTCGCCACTTCCACGCAGGTATTCCATGATGACTTTTCGCTGATTTTCAATGGATTGGCTCTGGTTGGCCAAGCCGTGAGCACGGTTAAAATCTTCCAGCGAGGTTCGGTAATAGGCCGCAAGTCTTTCCGCCACCTCACGCCACCTCCTCTCGGAGTAATTTGTGTTGGGCCTGAAGGGCTTTCAGCTCATTATCAAAGAGGAATGTGATTTTGATGGAACCATCCGCCCAGACCTGAATCCGGTCCACAAAAGCAGAAATCAGCTCTTGTGAGATCTCTTCGGCGTATCGGTATTCCTCGAACCGCTTTCCCCACTCTTTAGATTTCTCAACGGCTTGGGCAGCTCTGTCCTCAGGGCACTCCAGACGTTCCACCTGCTCCCTCAGGGCCTCGATTTCCTTTTGGTACTGTTCCCGTGCCATAACACATTCTTCCTTTGTCAGGAGTCCGGATTTGTAATCCTCGTACAGTGCCAGGGCATATCCTTGCTTTCGCTTGATTTCCTGCTGAAGTTTTTGTATCTCACTTTTGGCCTGTGTGTCATGGTCACGACCCGACGCTTTCTTTTCTGCCAGTTTCATAAGAACCGCCTGGGTATTGCAGAAAAGTTCAATCTGTACCCGCAATGCCTGTAAAACAGCGGCATCCAGGTCATCACAGCGGATCGACTTTTTGGTGCATCGCAGTTCGCGATGTTCTTCATAGGTTGGGCAGATATAAACGAAATATGCCTTTTTACGGTCATGGCTTATGCTCCGATAGAGCTTCAGTTGGGTCCCACAGTCTCCGCAGACCAGCTTCTCTCGGTATGGATTGCTGCGTGTAGGCAGGTGGCTGCAAGTACCATAAGCCGCCTTATAAGCCTTTGCGTTGGCCTCATTTACCGCCTGAACCCGATCAAAAAGCTCTTGTGATACGATAGGCGCATGGGTGTTATAGACGATATCCCACTCTGACTCAGGGGTGCGGTGGACAGGTATTCCACGAATCAGGCTTGCTGTGCATTTTCCCTGTGCCAGATGTCCGATATAAGCGATATTGCGGAGAATATCAGAAAGAGCATGGCGGTTCCACAACAGTGCGCTGCCCTTTTTATTGTTGTTGGTAATGATCCCATGCTCAAACCGATACCGGCCCGGAGATGGGATATCCTGCTCATTGAGCATCCGGGCGATCGTCCCGATACCGAGCCCCTGGGCACGCCACTCATAGATCTGCTGGATCACCGGCGCTGTTTCCGGATCGACCAAGAGACGATTCTTGTTTTCAGGGTCTTTGCGATAGCCGTGAGGGGCATAATTGCCGATATATTCGCCATTTTGACGCTTGGCCTTCAACGCTGCGCCGGATTTCATAGAAATGTCCTTCGCATAATAGTCGTTTACAATATTTTTGACGGAGACCGTCAGTTCGTCCCGGGAGTGGATGTTGTGGGTGTCGTAGTTGTCATTGACTGAAATAAACCGAATGCCCAGATTCGGACAAATGCGCTCCAGAAAATTGCCGGTTTCAATATAGTTTCTTCCCAAGCGGGATAGGTCCTTGACAATGATGCAGTCGATTTTACCAGCCTTTACATCATGCATCAGTCGCTCCCACTGAGGACGTTCAAAGCTGACCCCGGAATAGCCGTTGTCCAGGTATTGGTCCACCAGTCTCAGCTCTGAGTGCTCCGAAAGGTACTGCTCCATGATCTTGACCTGGCTTTCAATGGGATCTCCATCCGCTTTGCCATTATCAAGCACAGAGAGGCGGGCGTATAGCCCAGTGTTGAATGTGATGGATGTTTCCTGGGCGGCTGCTTCCGCTGTCACAGATGCCGTTCTCTTTTTTCTTGCCATGGTCAGCCCACCTCCGCTTCAGGAATACTCTTTGTTGCATCCTGTTCCCGCAGGAACTCTACCATGTTGGCAAGCTGATCCTGATAGCGGAGAACCACCCGGATTTTCTTATCGGGATACAGCTCGATCTTATCCACTAGGTTGACAACCGAGGCGCGGCTCAGGCTCGGCAGATTCTGATATTCCCGAAACTGGGAGAGCCAGCCACTTCGATTTGCCACCCCGTCCTGGATCATGGCCCGTTCTTTCTTTAATTTGACGATGTCCTGCTCGATCTCGCTGATTTGCTGGGAGTAGCTGTCTTTCATCTGGAGGAATTCCTCCTGAGAGATCAAGCCGTCCTGCAGGTCCTCATATATGCTGACCTTCATCGTCCGGCATTTCTGCATCTCAGCCGCTTTTACCTCAATAGCCTTATCCAGCCGGGCTGTCTCTCGGTGCTCCCAGGCCAGTTCCTCAATCTGGTTTAGGGCCTGCTCCATATTCAAAATCAACTTGATCTCAGATTGTAGAATGGCAAGGACAGTGCTCTCCAGCTCCTTTTCGGAGATCCTGCGCTTTTCGCAGCTACCATCCTTTTTGGCATTTGGGCAGGTGTAATAGACATATTTTGCCCCATTATTGGTTACGGAGTACCTTTTTGCCAGGACGCCACAGGTTCCACAATAGACCCGACCGGACAGCGGATAGACGGTATCGGAGCCTGATGCCCGGCGACTGTCCTCCTGCATCAGCTTCTGGACCAGTTCAAATTCCCGTACCTGGATGATCGGCTCATGGGCATGTTCAATCCGACTCCAATCCTGTTCGTCTTTTATGATGGTGTGCTTTACCTTGTAGTTTGGTGTGGTGCGCTTTCCCTGGATCAGTACGCCGGTATAGACCTCGTTGGTGAGAATCCGGATCACCGATTTTGGGCTCCACTTGCTGCGGGCATTCGTTTGAAAGGCGGTCTTATAATTGATGCCGAGCGAGCGCTTGTGCTCGGATGGGGACAAAACACCGCGGGCATTTAGCTTTTCTGCGATAGTCACTGGGCTCATGCCCTCGACTTTCCAGCGGAAAATGTCCCGGACGACTTCACCGGCCACTTCATCTATGACAAGCTGTGTCTTATCATCCGGGGCCCGCAGGTATCCATAGGGGGTGTAGTTGGAGACAAATTCTCCGTTTCTTCTCCGGCTTTCAAAGTTGCTCCGTACCTTGATGGAGATATCCCGGCAGTATGAATCATTGAGAAAATTCTTGATGGGGACGATCAGGCTGTCACTTGTAGAAAATTTGAGGCTGTCATAATTGTCGTTGACTGCAATAAAACGCACCCCGAGCTGAGGAAATATCTTCTCAATGTAGCGGCCCGCATCAATATACTCTCGGCCAAACCGGGACAGGTCCTTCACGATGATGCAGTTGATCTTGCCTGCCTTCACCGCTTCCATCATTTTTTGGAATTGGGGCCGCTCAAAATTGGTTCCCGTATAGCCATCATCGGTATACTCCGCCACCAGTTCAATGTCTGGCTGCTGAGCCACAAACCGCTCGATGATTTTTCTCTGGCTGGAAATACTGTCACTCTCCGCTTTTTTGCTGGAGAAAGAAAAGTCGCCGTCTTCCTTAGAAAGTCTAAGGTAGTCGGCGGCTTTATAAATCTTCTCTGATGAGATTAGCATAGCTACCGCTCCTGTCGCAATATTGGTGGCCGGACCACCTAATGACGACCGGAGTTTCGCTGATTTTGTCCGTGTTTATCTTATCACAGCATCCTCAGAAAGTCCAGCCGCATCTTGTGGTAAATCATTACAGGATCGACAGCATATCCGCAAAGCAATCGTTCAGGGTAGTGCCCCCCTCCGTATAGGATACGTTGACGACAACATTGCCTACTTTGAAGCAGTAAGGGTTCTTGATCTGCCGGAGAAATGACCGGATGCGCTCCGGCTGTTCTAGACCACTGTCCAGCTTTACATCACGGATGTCCACCAACGGCTGCGAGTCTTTCTTATTCTGATGTTCCTGCTTCATGATTATAACCACCTCGCTGCTATTATTGCCATTTTTTGGACTACTATGCTTTAGAGAAAGCAATAAGAAAGGGACCGCCGTACTACGGCGATCCCCAGTTGCTCACAATGACATGATAACAGAAAAAAATGATATATACAAGTCCATATCCGTTGCCTATTTTATTGTAGGGTGCTGACATAAATGTCGCATAATTTATTGAACCTAGTTGGTTTTACTGGTTCCTAATTTGCTGGGCAAGGAAATTATTTTAGTCACAATATCTTACTTTGTTTCAAAAGCTGTAGCCTCGCTTGGCAATTTGAAGTTTCTAAAGAAGTAGACCTTACGAGTTCCTAGTCATATATATAGCTTTTGGTGCAAGGATTGCTGTGTGCTTATTCTGCTATGTGGTCAAATCCCAAGTACAGTTCAAAATAGTACCTCCCTCCAACTCAAAATGTGTAGTTTTGACCGTGTGGGTCTTCCCGACGCGCACCTCCTGAGTGCCAACCTTATTTGTTACAGTGTCGGCCACTGTAGCTTTAATTGTAAAAGTTAAATCTAGCAAATCTTGATCTAAGGGAACTACTAAAGTCCCGTCTTGAGTGGAAATGGTAGCATTGGCTGTATGGGGAGAACTGGTAATGTCCACGATGTAACTGCCTTTGATGATGGAGCCGGAGGCCATAAGCTCTTCACTCTCACCGGTATAATCCTTGATGTTGTTATAGACCTCTGGCTCCACACCGCAGACCTTGACTGTGTAAATTATAGTGGTACTCTGACTGCCACCACCAGAGAGAGTCCCACGTCCGCTCAATTTGAGGATTAGAACTACGGCGATAACCACTACTAAGAGAAGAACTAGTAGGTCGATGATGTTAATCTTTCTGAAGAGTCTGCCCTTTTTATCCATCATGGTTAAAGCCCTCCAAATTGAAAATTTCTCGAATTATTATGTCGTATATTTAAATTAACGTGTAGATAATCGGCTACGTTCTACAAGATAATTTGGTTCGGTGTATTAGAAGTTAGTATTGTAACGGCTCTTTGGACTCTTTAATTTTAACGCTTAAAGTATTTCTATCTCAGTTTTTTCCCTCTCTAATTCATTTACTTATTATCTTTCCTTTCTTTAAGAAAATGAAATGATCGGCACTATCTATGGTTGATGCCTTATGTGAAGCAACAATTACTGTGTGTGAACTAGCCAACTCCTTTATAATCAGTTTTATGTGTTCCTCCGATTCTTTATCAAGGGACGAGGTCATCTCGTCAAATATGTAAATTTGAGACTTCTTCAATATGGCCCGAGCAATCGAGATTTTTTGAATTTGTCCTCCTGATAAGTTAAATCCTTTATCCCCAATTTTTGTATTGTATCCGTCTGGCAGGGTACTAATAAAATCGTGTATATGAACTTTCTTACATATATCTATCATTTCACTTTCTGTTATAGATGTATTTGATAGCAAAAGGTTTTCTTTTATTGTAAAAGGAAACAAGAAATTTTCCTGAGTTACAAAAGAAATATTTGAAAAAATATCTTTTTCACTTAAATGCTGATAATCCAAGTTGCCAATTGAAATTTGCCCATCATAGTCTCGTATTAGGCCCATGATTAGATTCAGTATAGTGGTTTTACCTGCTCCACTGACACCTACTAAGGCTGTTATCTGGTTAGAGGGAATTACAAAATTTACACTATCAAGAATTTGTTGCTTACTTTCACTATAAATGTATGATACGTTAGTAAAAGTTATATCTTCTTTAAAACCATCGGTTTTTTTACTAGCTTGGCTATTATTATAATAACTACCTTTTTTGTTGCTATTTATCCTGCCTAATATTCTTTCTACTGAGACTGCAATTTCATGAAGCTGAAAGTTAATAGTTAAAACGCTTTGCATTGAACTCATAAATATCTTTGAGTACATATTAAAGGAAACAAGTCCACCTAAAGTTAAAAAGCCGGACATTATTTGTCTGACGCCAAAAGCAATTACTATAATGTAAATGATCAAATTTAATACTTGCAAAATAAATCCTGAGATGTTTTGAATTAGAACCTTATGTTGTTTTGCATCATATGATTTAGTTAAAAAATTCAAAAACTTGCTATTCATGAATCCTTCTGATAAAAAAATCTTAACGGTCTTAAATCCAGAAAGAAGATCTTGAATAAAATTTAAATAATTATCATCTTCTTGCCTGACTTTTTTTTCATTATGGTGAATTTTTTGATTTTTAATTTTTAGTAATAGTAATGTTGGCGGTAAGGATATTAGTATTAAAAGTGCCAACATTATATTAATCTTAACCAACAAAATAAAGGCAACTATTCCAGAGCCAATTCCTGTAACAATTGATACAATAGATACTGCCAGTGTAGAAAAAGCCTTAATATCCTGATGAAAGTTTGAGATAAATTCGCCCTTTTTGGAAATATTAAATTCATGCAAATTTAAGTTTAGTACATTATTCATTAACTTCTTGCTTATATCCATTTCCATCGCAAATACTACTTTGGACATAAGTTGTTTATTGAAGAAGCTAAAGATGATACCTAATAATGAAGTCGTAGTCATAAAAATTATATTGCAAATTAAGATATTGGTTTCTTTGTTAGAAACATTATCTATAATAATACCAAAAAAATAAGGCTGAAAAGAGGACATGATCATTCCTATGACTAGAAATGCAATAGATAAAAAATATGTCTTATTATATGGTTTGACATATTGAAAAAAACTGCGGAAAATAAAAACTATATGATTGAAGTCCAATTTTTCACATTTCAAAGCTAATCACCTTACCTCACTATGCTATGAATACACCACCCTAGGGCCGACACCTTAACCGCTCAAATCAGTCACCCCGCATAATGGAGACGCATTGCAAGATGTAATCCATGTTTTGCCGAGGAGAGGCTGTTTCTTCTGCCTCTCCCGGCCCAACACCGTTCGAGTTGAGCGTAAAGCACCTGAATTACTCCGTGCTGTATGAGTACATCAAGCAGCAGGTGGATGTGCGTTTCACCCGGACCACGGTGGAGATTTCTTCTCCAGTACCCGTATTGCCTCCAATTTGCGGGTCCATGGCCGTCCCAACCAGTACGGCACAGTGGAAGAGCATATGCCACTAGACCATCAGGCCTGCCTGCAATGGAATGGCGAGCGTTTTCTCCGCTAGGTGGTGCAGAGCGGCCAGCATATCGCTGCTATGGTATAGCTTTTCCTCTCCGCCCACAAAACAGAGCAGCAGGGCTACAAGTCCTGCATAGCCCTACTGAAACTGGCAGAGCGCTATTCCCCTCAGCACCTGGAAAGAGAGCTCTCTTACACCGCTTCTCCTAGTCTCAGTAGCGTCCAGTCCATCCTAAAATCGGAACAGAATACTCTTCCGCCTGTGGAGTTCCCGCCCCAGGAAGAGGCGCCTAGAGCCCATAAATTTACCAGAGGTGTCGGCGCTACTACAAAAGTGGGAAATAGCGCCATGCTGAGCAATGAAACGGTACGGAAACTTCATGAAATGCGCCTGGGCATCATGGCGGAAGTCTTTTCAGTTCAGCTGGAGGACGCACAATTCCAGGTGTTTTCCTTTGAGGATCGCTTTACCATGCTAGTAGATACGGAGTGGAGTGCCCAGAAAAGCAACCGACTGACCCGTCTCACCCGGAATGCCGGATATGCAGATCCCGCCGCTTGTGTAGAGAATATCGAGCATCTGCTGAAACGAAAGCTGGACCGGGAGCAGATCCTGCACCTGGCCTCCTGTGCCTACCTCCAGGAAGCACATAATGTCATCATTCTGGGCCCCACCGGGGTCGGAAAGACCTATCTGGCTTGCGCTCTTTGCATGGCAGCCAGCCGCATTTTTACTCCGTGAGGTACATTCGCCTGCCAGATCTGCCGGTAGAGATCTCTGTGGCCCGGGTCAACGGAACCTACCGGGTTTTTATGAAGAAACTCAAGAAGGACAAGTTCCTCATCCTAGATGAGTGGCTGCTCTATTCCCTCAGGGAAGCAGAGGCACGGGATGTATTGGAACTGGTAGAGGTCTGGAACAAGAAAGCGTCCATTATCTTCTGTACTCAGTATGACACCAGCGAGTGGCACGAGAACCTGTATGGCCTGACTCTGGCTGAAGCCATCTGTGACCGGATTATCTACAACACCTACACCATTGAGGTCGGGAGCAAGTCCATGTGCAAGAAGAAGGGCATCCCAGAGTAGTTCCAAGTATGGCGGCCCGTTACACCACGCCTGCGGCTACAATAACCATCCCTGCGGAGTCAGTGCACCATTGTGTTGGCGATGGACCAGCGATGAGGGTGTCTGGTGTAGGACTTTAAACGGTTATGGTGTAGTCTTGAGGCGGACACAAAGCTATGCCTCCCATTTATAGCCTATATTTTGCTAAAGCAAGAATAATCTGCCTTTGAAGAAATTGATTTATTTTCGGCGATCCGGCTGGTACTGTATTTTCTTTTAAAAGCTGATTTGTATAGGCGAAATTGGTTAACATTTCGTTCTTAAATTGATTCAATCTATTTTGAATATGAAGAAAAATTTTTTTGGTAGTTATGCAGCTAAACCCGCCAATATTAGTTAATCCGTTTTCAAGAATTGCATTATTGTTACATCCACCTTCACAATATCTAAATAATTCACATGACCTTTGACACTTTAAGTATCTTTCTTCTGCCTGCTGTACAAATGTTTGATATTTGGTAGTGTTAAAAACATCTCTAATATCATCAAAATGAATTATATTCCCTAATTTATATTCTTCTGGATAGTACCTACCGCAAGGATATATGCTTCCATCACTCTCAATGCCAATCCACTGATATTGACACCGTTTATATGTACAAGTTTTGTTTTTGTTAAATAAAATAATCCGAGCGAGTTCTTCAAAAGGTAAAACTGGGATCTTACAGTTTAAATCTGTAGACCAAATATCAAAAAGCTCACACATATGATAAACATATTTTTCTTCATCAAGTAGCAGCTTTTTATCGTCTTTTGCAGCTCCTGCGTTAAATATGTGACTAAATCGCACACCTACATCAATATCCTTAAAATAATTATATATCTCTACTAATTGCTCAATATTATGTGCGCCTACCACAGTTTGTACAATATTACGCCCCCCCAACTTGCGGAGATGCTCTAACCCATTAAGAGTTTCTTTTGTGCAACCACGTACTTGCTCATTATATGGACCATCAAATGATATTCCTATGCCAATATTTTTGCTTTTTATGAACTCAGCCGTTGCTTCATCGATAAGTGATCCGTTGCTTTGCATAAAATTATTTACAATTTGTCCTTCTCTGCGATACTTGCTTTGGTATTCAAATGCCTTATCATAAAAGCTTAAAGGGAGTACCAGCGGCTCGCCACCGTGCCATATATAAGTAACATGTTTATAATAGGGTAACACACTTGATATTGACTTTTCCAAAATTTCATTGCTCATTACTTCTTCGTGGCATTTTGATGCATCATAACAATATGCACACCTTAAATTGCACATAGTTGTAGGCTTAATGATTATCGATAAGCTATCATTTGTTCTATCCATAGTTATAACCTCCTACATTAGAGAATTTAAGTACCCAATCAAAGGTAAGCTGTCCTAGTGGATGTAAAATAGCAACATCACACTCAACTGCACGTTGGACAACCTGAAGATCGATATATTTAAGAACTCCTGGAGTAAAATACTTTTTAATAAAGGTTATCAGAGTATCAGGATATGGCCAATCACTACGGTACCGCCATTTTTTCTACCTGCCCCCTACAGTTCCAAAAACAAGGCATTTATACGAGGATTATGCTGGAACAGTCTCAACTTGGATTCTGCTGGTGTTTTACAACCAGTAGTTTCTATCCCTGAAACTAATATTAAACAGTTCATGAAAAACTGGAGGTATTCAACCACAAGCCCTCCAGAAATTGGAGGGTAGCTAGGCATCCTGTTTTACAGAAGAGACTCTTTTCCTCTCTGGAACCCATTGCTTCCTATCGGAGGACCCATGGCCATCCCCACCTACAATTTGCAGAAGAATATATGCCGCCCCAGACCTCAAAGCCTAGTAGAGTAGCCGGGCTACACATTCTGCATGGTTCTGCTGAAACTGGCAGAACGCTATTCCTCTCAGAGAAGTTGACTAAAGCACTCTTTTACACCTCTTGCCCGGCCTAAAGTCAGGGCAGGATGTCTGATGCCAAGGGGAACTCTTGCTCAAAAGGAGGAATATGGCTTCCCAAATTCATCAAACGCACCAGCTACTACAAAAGAAAAATGTAATTATGCTGTGCAATTAGATTTTTATGTATACTTTTCCTAGTGTGCGTATGTTGAAAAGAAGAGGCTGCTCAACCATCCCCATTTTTTTGCAAAAATTTTCCACAGGTGCACTAGCATTATTGGTTTTTCCAATACTATTTAAAATAACTTGATTGACCTGCGACAGATTTAGGTGCGATTTGGAAGTAAAACTGTCGCTTAGTACTAGAAGACCAGTAGTTTCTACGAAAGTAAAGATATTAAGGCTCAATAGCTCTTTAGCTAATTTCAAGAAAAAACGATTTATACCAATGGTTATTTTTAAGTTTCGAGTAAAGCCGATTGTCATAATTAAATCTGGATGGTTTTGATAAAATAAACTATTTATGCTTTGCTTTTCTAACTGTCTAATGTGTTCATTTAAATGCCAAAACTTAATTTTATCATACTGTTCAGGTTTAAAAAAAATAAAGCAGGTAGAAAATGTAATTTCATTGGTGGATTTGTCAATGAAATAGATCATACAAAAGTCATACATTCCGAAATTCTCTTTGATTCTATTGTCTAGAAATCTAGCCACAGCTGCTTCGTTTTCTAATAGCACACGCCAGTTATCATTGGTTACTTTAATAAGTTCATATGACGAATTGACGGACTTATACATTTCGATGTGCTTATCTATAACCTGATTTATCTTTTCTATCATTTCAAATCTCCTATAATATATCGCACTCAGTGGAAAGCTTATTGCTAATTATCGTGTACATATAGTATAACAATGGGTATTGGAATCATAAACAAAAAGAAAGAAGGATGGAGCCCCATCGGTTAGGGTTAAGTTTACCATACTTAACCAAATCCAAAGGAGGCCACATCCTTCATAAGCAAGAGTATAACACAGGACATGGCATAGGCAATCCCTGATGAAATACGCAGATACGCAGAGAAGTATGGCATAGTCCGTACCAACTGACATGAGCACAGCGAATAATTATATGCAAACGATGTTTGATAAACAAAAGTATGTTGACACTAGATTCATAGCAATAAAGATATATTTTCAGCTCGCTTTGAGGTAACGGTGACAGTTAAATCAGATACCATTCTTTTGGTGTCTTTGCGGCTGACATACACAAATGTTATTCCCCCTATAGCTGGGATTGTGGCCGTCTATAGTACTAGAAAGCACCATAGACGGCCGCCTTGTTCCACACAACGATAAGCCTTCTGCAACCTGTAGCGAACAGCACTTATAAAGCAACGGTAGGCAATTTGCAAAGACTGGCTTTGCCAGATTCTCGCCTAACATAACATTCTTCGAGATCTGGCTTACCAACTCTAGTCGAAGCCTATCCGTCTTGTTTAAAGAGAGTGTACAAGTGTTTTAACAAGCATATCTTACTTTGCATACCAAAGCACCATAGTTAGGCATTGCAAGCAGGGGAGTGAATCAGTTTCTATGTTCCCTGTCACTTTTGTCCTTTCCTTAAAATTTCTCGCTCAGCTCAACGACCACAATACCCCGTTCCAACGGCCAGTACAATAACTCTATTGGTATTTTATAGAAGATGTTTTGGGGCGGCCTGTCACTCTATGCTATGAACTAGCCACCAATGGCCTTCATCAGGGTCTGGATTTCGTCACTTGTTAAGGAAGCATAAATCCTTAACGAACACTTGATTAACTCCTTTGTGTAAAAACAATGAATGTCACTGATTTGCTTTGTATCTCCGCATACTGTATATGCAGCATGATAGCAGCCACCACCACATAGATTTCTGGCCCAACAATTTTTACAAGACTCATTTCGTACTGTTACATGGTGTTCTCTTAAGTAGTTCTCGCGCTTCTTTATATCAAGCCCTGTTTCTACATCACCCCATTTAAACTGCTCTACATTATTAAACCTGTGGCACAAATACAGTTCACCTTTTGGTGTTAACGAGTAATGCTTGGCACCCGCATTGCAACAGTATGTCCGCTTAATTCCGTTATGGAGGAACCACAATGTTTTTGCAAAAATATTATTTTTCAAGCCCCTATTTTGCTTAATTTCTTCCAGAATAAAGTCGCCAAAATCGCGGATTCTTCTTTGCAGAATTTCTGCATCTTTATCAAAATCAAAAGGAAATTCTTTGGAAGAAACAATTTCAAAGTTTGAGGCGCTAAATCCATATTCCACCAAATTTTTATAGAGAGCCACTAAGTCGGTATCAATATTTGTAATGGTTGGTCTAGCTTGTACCTTAATGTATTTTGATAATTCCTGCAAATTTTTAAGAATAGTATCAAAAGACCCTTCGCCATTAACAAATTTCCTGCTTTTGTTATGTACCTCTCTGTCTCCATCGACACTAACTAATACATTAAACTTGTTATCTACTAAAAGTTGTTTAATTTCTTCGGTGAAAACAGTGCCGTTGGTTGTAATGCTATAAGCGAATTTTACATCGTACTTTTTCTCAAACTCTTTAGCCAATGCAATAGACTCACGAATAAATTTAACATTTAGTAACGGTTCTCCACCAAAGTATTGTATTGTAAAGATCCGGTAATAATTTAAATTTTCAAAAATGTAGGACAAAGCTTTTTCAAAAACGCTTATGTCCATCTGTTCGCTTCTGTCAACATTATTCTCTTTGTTGTAGCAATAGGCACAATCCAAATTGCAATAATTAGTGATAAAGACAGTAAGTCCACTAATGGTTGGCTTATCTTCCTTATCAATGAGGAGCTGCTGCTTGGTTTCCCCGCCGATCAGAACTTTCTCAACTTCGCTATCTTCTGTTCCATTAAGAAAACTTTCTACCCTATCATCTACTTTCAGCAGGATACCTGTATAGGCTGAATACAAAAATTGGTCATCATTAACACTAAAGCGATAAAAATTGTCTTGATTATACATGACGCTCCCCCTATATAAGATTAATTCTAAACATAACTCTTTGGTGCAGTAAATGTTAAGATAAACTGGGAAAGGGGTAAAATATTGTTTTACAACTCACAATATGCTAAGCTGTAAGGAAAGCTAAAAGTATAGATAAAAATATTAGAAAATAGAAAGCGGAGCTCCCTGTCGGTGGTGTTAAGGTATACAACAAACCCTAACCGAAGGGAGCTACCGCAATCTGCAATGGAAAGTTATGTAAGGTTTCTTGCAATAAAATATAAAAATAGTATGTGAGAGAGAAAAAGTAAAGCAACTAAACTAGATGCGATACATAAGATTTGAAGAGCTTAGGAATTTGCTAAGGTTTAATGCGATAGTATTAGCCGGATGTGCAACAATCCAGGCAGTCGCCGCAGCCGTCACGAGGATATCCGCAGCATTCAGCGTACTCGCACAGAGAGTCGTTCATGCTCTCAAGGTGGGCTTCCAGAGCATTGGCGTTAAGGATGTTCAATTCCATTCTTTCACCTCCTCGTATAATAAGTTTCAAAGTTAATAAATTCAGGTATCAGCAGGCT
>ERZ1643246.1145-NODE-1145-length-29957-cov-36.428801_pt1 | contig 29957 bp, 41 predicted proteins | sample MGYA00579265_ERZ1643246 | MGnify/ENA primary metagenome ERZ1643246 (study PRJEB29033, sample SAMEA4952261) | chicken gut metagenome | biome: Broiler Chicken; feature: Gastrointestinal Tract; material: Caecum | place: Ireland | collected 2018 | study: Broiler...
TCAGCCGGATCAGTGTGTACCGGCGGTATTTGTACCCTGTTTTCGGGTTGATGCCCTCATGGATCCGTGCGATGTAATAGCCTTTTTGGGGCTTTACCTCTTTTGGCCAGCGTTCCAATCTCTTCTTGCGCGGCTCCGGCAGGGGCATATTTCGGGAAGTGCTGTAACTGGACTCTCTGATCCGCGGCGCGGCTTCTGATCCGTCCGCTTTCTTCTCCCGCGTGTATGCTCCTTTGGTGATGTAACTGGCCAGCTCCGCGAAATCCTCGCTATAATACTTGCTCTTCTTGAGCTGTGTGAGATATACTCCGCCGTATGGCCAAGCCTCTTCAAGGATGCGGGCGGTGTCTGGGATCCGTGTGATCACAAGATGGATATGCCAGGCTCCTTTGGTGCCGCGCTCGATATTCCGGATCCAGAAGAGAGGGCTCCCGCGCTTCTTGTATTCCTTCCGGACATACCTAATGAATTTTTGGAAATACTGCTTTGCTGTCTTCATGTCCGGTGGCCGTTCGCTTACCTTGCATGTCAGGGTTGCAAAGTAGTCTCCGGAGTTGAAATACTGGATCAGTCTGTACTGGCAGAGTCTCGCCTTATTCATGGCATTGACTTTCTGCATATCCTCTTTCGTGGGTTTCCTCTTTTTCTGGCGGGGCATCCCCGGAGCTCCATACCGCCCGTCATGATATTCTTCTACGGCGAGGACATCCCCACCTCTTAACCGTGTTGTTTTTCTCTTTGTTGCCATAATCCTGTCCTAAATTTAATATCTTTATCGAGTACATAAAACGGGCGAAATCCCCGTATTTTCTTGACTTTTCCGCCCGTATCATGCTATAATATTTATGTCCTAAATTTAGACGGAAACGTCATACCGGAGCATCTGATTCGAGCGGATGCTCCGGTATTTTATTGTCAGAAAATCAGATATGTATTTCCTGTCTCTTTTGCTTTTTTTCTCGGCATACGCCTTGGCCTCCTCGTAGGATCCCGATTTGCACTCTAATCCATACGGATCAATCCATCGAATGACCCATGCTGGATCCGTTACCTGTCTTACTTGTCTTTTCTCTTTCATCACTCTTTCGCGAATCGCAGTTCCATCAGATCCGCAAGCATCAGGTATTCCTTTGCTTTCTTTGTCTCTTTATGTGTCGCCCGAACCTTATCCCGGAATTCCTGAAGCGTTCCGTAAAAGCAACCGCAGCGCACACCTATACCACCGTCTTCGAGACGGAAGAACGTGGTTGTTCTATATACAGAGCCAAACCCGTGAGCGCATGCATAGTCCGCATCGCCGGAGACCCGCGCATTGCCGGAGACCTGCGCATCGCCGTAGACCTGCGCATCGCCGTAGACCCGCGCATTGCCGTAGACCCGCGCATCGCCGTAGACCCACGCATCGCCACAGACCTGCGCATCGCCGTAGACCCACGCATCGCCGTAGACCCACGCATCGCCGTAGACCCGCGCATCGCCGTAGACCCACGCATCGCCACAGACCTGCGCATCGCCGTAGACCTGCGCATCGCCGTAGACCCACGCATCGCCGCCCTGATCGAGATTCTCTTCCTTCTCTATGTATCCTCCAAGGTCTCCAGCTTTCACATTTCCGAATTCAACCAGAGCGCGGATCCGGAACAACTTTGTCCCAAAAACATTTGTTATAAATTCACTTGTCAATTCAAATTTCTTCATCTCTTTACAATTTCCTCGCTTTCGCTTAAAATAGAATCGGTTATTTATTAGTGCGCCTCGCGCCTTGCCGGGCTTTTGTGGGCGCGCTTTTCTTTTTCCGGCCGTCTGAGAGCGAGTATTTCGCTGACCTGAGTCGTAGTAAATACCGTCTCCTTCGGCATCCCGTCGAAGAATCCTTCTATAAACACAGCTCGTGCAATCTCGTCATATCCTTCGACATGACGTTCCACCCACTGTTTCCAATACCGGAAATCTTCATCTGTCATCCTTCTCACCTCCTCAGATTGGCCCTGCCTGCAGCACATATATGATTACTGCCTGAATCATGTTCAGCGCCAGCGACACCGCAGCTATAATCTCAATGCCGCAGATTGCTCTATTGCGCTTCTTCCTGATCGGCGCCGGATCACGCTTCGTCTCCTCGGCTGGTATCAGGCTTGTCCGCTCAACGGATATCAGATCCAACTCTGGGATCAGTTCTCTCATATCACTCATGCTTGTCCTCCTCTCTCCCGCTTACGCGGGTTTCTCTATGATGTAGTTTCTTTCAGACAGCACCCGCTTGTTGATGCTGTCTGCGAAGTCTTCTTTGTTTTCGAGATCCTTTATCTCGACCTCTTCTCCATTGATGATCACTATGCTTTTGATTGTCATATGCATCACCTCGCTAAAGTGTATGCTTCTCTGATTGTCCATGTTGCTATATTGTCTTTTCTTTCCATATCTCCTATACTTTAGTTACCGTTCGTGGTGTTGCGGAATACTAAAGAAAGGAGGGCTGTTATGGATAGCGATCTCGCATATATCGAAAACTTTAAAAACCTTGTGCGCAATGCCATGTTTTACGCTCAAAAGGCGCATGATTTTGTTTTCGATAATTCTTGTGAAAATTACGTTGCAGGTTTGTATCTAAACATAGCTGCAGCGAAATTTTCAGCCGCAGAAGCAATGTATTATTCTCGCATCGATATTCTCGAACGCGGAGAAGCCGAGGAAATATTCCGTTTGTTCGACGTGTTCATGAACGAATTCCTCACTAACATCCGCACAGACCATTCTCACCAATGGACTGATATAGAATTCGAACGATTAAAAGATGCATTCGATTGTTCTGCGTTCGCATTCGAAAATCATTAGTTTTTTGGGGGGCTCCTTTGAGCCCCCGCTCCTGATCAGAGCGGTAATCTCTTTCAGCATTTTGGTCTGCTGCCTCGTCTCTTCTAAAATCTGGTGCGCTATCGCCGTCTGATATTTGATTTCTTTTGCGATATACGAATCCGGATCTACACAGACAACTTTTTCTTCGCTTTCTTTCGCTTTTTCAGCTTCTTCTCTTTCGCGTTTTGCGAATTTTGTAATTTCTTCATGAATATCCACAGTCCTCACCTCGCTTTCTTGTGTTTCCGTTCCTTTTTCCTTATATTGTAGATACAGGCTCCTGCCAGAGCCGAGTAATTGATATAAGGAGTTTTTATGGATAACTTAACAAACGAACAGCGGTATCTTCTGGTTTCCATGTACAATGAGGTAATGAGTCGCCAGCCCGCCCTCTCTATGGAGGAATCAAATTACTTCCGAGATTCTGACGAAGTTAAAGACTTGTTCCTCCCGGATTTATCCTCTGATTATGTTTCTGCATTATGTTGGAAGTTGAAATCAAAAGGGTATATCTCCTGCAACCCAGGAGATAATCTTGCAAACGACATCCAGCTCGAAGACTCAACTATTATTTACATGGAGCATCGATTTTCTAACGGCTTAAAAAGTGTCCTAAACTTTTTATCGAATTTTAAAGGCATTCTTTTTTAGAACAGTATTTTTCTTCCTTAGGATTTTCACGGTAGCTTATGTGCCCATCTGTTTTTACAAAGTTAAGCGCATAAGCTACATTTGTCGTATGCATACACGGCTCGTCTGGCGGGTTCTCGCCTTTGTAGCATGTATGCTTTCCGCAATATGGCACTTCTCCATTGCATAGATAAAATACCTTTCTTTTTTCCCCGGTAATTAATATGTCTCCTTCTGGAATTGGTTTTAGCCCCTTTCTTTCGCGCAATTCGTTGAAAGAGATATTTCCCTGTAAAAAATCTTTTTCAGCTTTTTCGACTTCGGTCAATTACACCACCTCCTTCTCTGTTTCCTGCTCCCGATCAACGAGAGTCTTGTCCGCCTTAGCTTCGGCGTACCCGAGGAAGTACCCCTTGTCCCTCTCGCTCATGTTGGGAAGGGCTTCTGCGATCGTCTCGATGATTTTCTTCTCTTTTTCACTCATTCCTGTTATCACCTCCTTATTGAATCGTGGTTTTTTGTTCCTTATGCGACAATTATACGTCGCTATCAGGTTGTTGTCAAGAACTTTTTGTTCTGTTTGCGACACTTTTCGCTTTACATTTAAAAGTATGTGTGGTATCATTCAATTACAAGGGAGGTGAGATCAATGATTCCCGACATTAACCAACGGTTCAGGGAGCTGAGGAAAGCATGTAAGAAGAGTCAGGAGGAATGGGCTGATATAATGGGGCTCTCGAGATCCGGAATAGCAGATATAGAAGCCGGTAGGCGAAATGTAACAGAAAAGCATATCCGTCTTTTATCAATAGAACCTATTGACGGAAGATACATGAATGAAGATTGGCTCCGAACTGGAGACGGCGACCCATTCAAGAAACTGACTCGAAGTCAAGTCATCACAGATTTTGCGGCAGACTTAATAAAGGAAGATGATTCTTTCAAGACTCGTCTGATCGAAGCTCTCGCGAAACTGAATGACGATGAATGGGAGATATTGGAAAAGCTGGCAAAGGATTTATCAAATAAAAAAGACTAGGGGTATTTCCCCTAGCCCATGAGCTTTTTACAGAATCTATAGACAAGTTCAAGAAGTTCATTATCTGAGCACTTGCTTATAAGTTCTATGATTTTCTGCCTGTAATCCATATATGTACCCCTCCCGACCGCAAAAACACTTGTTCGAAATTCCTTGACGTTATGATAGCACACGTCTAGTCCAATTAAAAGGACTTTGCGAACGTTTGTTTGTATTATTTTGTTGGTAAGTATGTGGATAACTTGTTGATAACTTCTTCACCACTTACTATACCTGTTCCTGTTAAGTAAACAAATTAGGAACTGTAAACTTATGGTAAATCGTGGTGGTAATTTTTGGTAATTGGTATAATCGCTGCGGCGTTTATATATATGTGGTGTTTTCTCGGAAATACAAAGGAAAGAGAGGAAAAGTAATATGAAATGCCCTAAATGCGGACAAACGCTCAGACAGAGCAAAAAGAACCCTGACAAAATGCTGTGCGATAATTGTCGGAAAGGCTACTGGATCGATGATTTAGAGGATGATTACGAAGAGGACTACAGGCCAAAAGGAAGAGCACAGAAGAAAGAGAAGAAGAAAGGCAAGGCGCTCAAAATCGTACTGATTGTCATAGGAGTAATGGTGGTGTTAGGAATAATCGGTTCGATATTCGGAGATAACTCTCCCCAAAAAGTTGATAACAGTTCTCCTTCTGCTGAGAACAACGCAGAGAAACAAACGCAAGAAGAAAAAACAACATTTACTGTTGGGGAAACTGCGGAGATGAATGATGTGCAGGTTGCATTTGTTAATTACGAAGAAAGCTCCGGATCAGAATACAACACACCAACAGATGGAAATGTGTTTGTGCTTGCAAATTTTGAAATAACAAACAACTCAGATTCCGAATTGACTATAAGCAGTTTAATGAGCTTCGAGGCATATGCTGATGACTACGCCTTGAATTACTCTCTCGGCGCATTAATGGAAAAGGGAGACAGCACGCAACTTGACGGAACAATCGCTCCGGGGAAGAAATTGAACGGGTGGATTGGGTACGAAGTGCCGGCAGACTGGTCGAAAGTAGAAATCCATTTTACTGATAATGTGTGGAGTAATAACAAATTCGTATTTGAAATAAGCAAATAAATAAAAACCGCCCCGGTGCGCCAACACCAGAGCGGCAATAGACTATAGCTCCGAAGATACTACAGTACGTTCCAAAAATATTGTATCATCTTCGGGGCAGCCTTGCAAGCAACTGTTAGGAAATTCCGATAAGTTTGCTGGCTGTTATTTTTGTACTCATTTTCGGGCCATGCCCGGAATAAAATCAACCGAGGTGATGTCATGAAAACTAAATATGGTTATGGCTACGTCAGAGTATCTACCGATAAGCAAGAAGAGCTCTCTCCCGATTCGCAGGCGAAGCTCTTGAAAGACTATGCTCAAAAGAATGGGATCATTATATCCAATATCTTCTATGAGCTCGGCATCTCTGGCCGTAAAGCTGAAAAGCGCCCCGAATTCCAGAAGATGATCGCCCAGGCTAAGTCCGCCGATCATCCGGTGGATGCAATCCTTGTCTGGAAATTCAGCCGGTTTGCCCGTAATCAAGAGGAGAGCATTGTTTATAAATCTCTTCTGAAGAAAAAACATAATGTAGATGTGATCAGCGTCTCTGAGCCTCTTGCAGATGGACCGTTTGGCAGCCTGATCGAGAGGATCATTGAATGGATGGATGAATATTACTCGATCCGGCTTTCTGGAGAGGTTACCCGCGGCATGATGGAAAAGGCGCAGCGCGGCGGCTATCAGGCGCGCCCTCCGCTCGGGTACCGGATCATTGACCATGGGAAGCCTCCGGTGATCGTGCCGGAGGAAGCCGAGGTCGTCAAGATTATTTTCCGGAAGTACGCAAATGATCATTGCGGTATTTTTGATATAGCACGCTATCTAAATTTGCACGGGTTTAAGACGTCTCGCGGCAAATCGTTTGAACGCCGGTCTGTGGAATATATCCTGCAGAATCCAACTTACTGCGGTATGATCCGGTGGAATCGGACAGTTAATGAAACAAACGAAATCCGCCCAAAGGAAGAGTGGATCATCGCGGACGGCCAACAGCCTGCCATTATCTCTAAGGAACTGTTTGACAAGGCGCAGTCGCGCTATGAACAGGAATATAAACCTAAGGGCTCCCGTCCATCGTCTACATACAAACACTGGCTGTCCGGTCTCATGAAGTGTCCCGCCTGTGGGCGCACCATGATCGCAAAAACGATCAGGAACGGTAAACGGGCTTACTCCTATTTCACTTGTTACGGTTATACAAAAGGAAAGTGCCTGGCGAATAATTCCGTCAGCTCCCTCAAGCTTGAACCGGCGGTCCTGTCCTCTATCAAAGATGTGCTGGACACCGGACACATCATGTATCGATATGTACCGCCGGAGAATGAGCCTGCTGCCGATATGACTGCAATCCTTGCGGAGCAGCTCAAGAGAAATGCTGAAAAATTTGACCGTATCAAAGAGGCATATCGGAACGGTGTCGACACACTCGAAGAGTATAAGGCAAACAAGCAGCTTATCCAGCAGGAAAAGGAGCGTCTCGAAGAGCAACTCAAAGAAGCCGCCAAGGACAAGTCTGATCCGGAGTCGGCCGAGTCAAATCTCCTTGAACGTGTCCGAAATGTCTATGAAATAATCTCTTCCGATGCTGTGGACAATACTGTGAAGAATGGGATTTTAAAGAGCGTGATCGAAAAGATCGTGTACGACAGAGAGTCTGATGAATTAAAAGTCTATTATTACTACAAGCCGCAACCCCAGTAAAATCAAGGGGTTGCAGGTGTTTGTATGTTGTTACTATAAGGTCAACCTTATAGCAACAACATACAAGTGAAAATCTACCTATTTATAAGCACATTATACAGTATGTGCGGAGATGATACAATATTCCACCCCGGAGTGATGGCTCCGGGGTAAATCTTAATAGAGGGTACCGTCTTCATTGGTGTACATCAAATGCCCATCGTCCGGGCTGAGATAATACCATGTATTGCCGAAGGTGATTCTGCCGGTAAGCATCTTTCCTGTTGCGGCGTCGAACCAATATTTTTTGCCATCGATTTCCTGCCACTGAGTCTGCATGATACCATCTTCGTCGAAATAGTATTTATCCGAACTAAATGACGCCCATCCTACCTGAGCAGCACCGTTATTGTTTGGATTGAAATAATATTTCTTATCGCCAAATGATGCCCATCCCATCTGTGCGGCATCGCTTCGCTCTGGATTAAGATAGTATCTTTTCCCATCAATAGTCTGCCATCCTGACTGACGCACTCCATCGCCGTCAAAGTAATAGACTTCATTCCCTATCTTGTAGAATCCGACAGCTACGTCACCATTTGATCGACAGTAATATTTTGTAGATCCGAATGACAGCCATCCGGCGTGAAGATGCCAGTCTGGTGCAATGAAGTAGACCTTCTTACGTCCGTCAAGATTGTTCTGCCATTTGCTGAGCAGATATTCATTGCTGCCTGCATAATACCATTTTCCATTAATCTCGCACCACTGGTTTTTAATATATGACTTCGTCTGATTGTCGTAGATCTTCCTGCTCTCTCCAAACGAATGAAGCGCATATCTTGCAGATGATCCTGTAGAGATGCCAAATACGTTCAGAATTCCTTTGGCGATATCGTCTATCTCACGGTTAAATATCGCCACATCCTCCGCATTTGTGATAAATCCGCACTCCAAAAGCCTGTACGGATATCCTTTCGCTGCTGCTCGTTTTGGATTAGCAAGATTGTCACGCTTTACGATTATTTCAGATCGTCCGGGCAATATACCGGAGATAAATTCTGCTAAAGCAGTGTCGTAGCTGTCCGGGTCATATCCTGCCTTGATTATAACGTGACCGCCATGAGCAGACGCGTTATCATCTCCATCCATATGTAATTCTGCAATCTGCCAGTCCTTCGGGATATTGAGATTATTGATCAGTTTATCTTTATACCAGTCCCGACTTGTATCCCCTACTGTTACATCGTCCCCGCCGTAAGTCCCGATCTTTGCCGCAAGAGCCCTTACTCTTTCCGCCTCGGTATATCCGTTTCCGGACGCTCCGGGATCACCGTCCCCGTGTCCGGCAATAATAAATAAATGCGCCATAATCTTCTCCTTTCCGTTGCGATGCCGCAACACAACAAGGGGCGGACTCCCGCCCCTGATCTACTCTGTTTTCTGTACCTGCTTAATAATCTGATTCACATATGTGCTCAATCCTGCTACGAGGATTCCCTGTATAATTGCCGTAAATATTGCCATTGCGATATTCTGGCCAGAATCAAGCGGGCAGGTCGCAAGCACCCAGATCGCACACAGCACAATTCCGATCCCACCAAGGATCAGCGGGATATACTTGTCGGGTACCGCTTCTGCTTTTTTGAGCCCCATTCCGATAAAATACAATACAAGTGCAACAACGATCAGTTCCGGCTGTACATAGTTCATGATCTGCTCCATTATTCTTCCGCCTTTCTTTCCAAATCTTCTATTCTGTGGTTAGCAACTTTTATTTTCTCTTCGAGGAGATAAGTCCGCTCTACAACTGAGTTGTGCTTCTCGACTTTCTTCTCAAGCTGTTCTATCCGATATTTGATAAGCTGCGTTCCACCAAAGCTTCCAGCAAGCGTGCCGATCAGAGAAAGAACAGCTACTATAATTGTGTCTGGCATATCTGTCTCCCTTCTATAAATACGCATAAAAATAAGACCTGTTATGGTCTGTCTCGGATTGCCATATTCCCACCTCACTCTTTCAGAAAAGTGTATATCTCGGTTTTTCTTCGTCAAACAATAACCAGCGGATATAATCATCGAGAATGATCCCGATACTTGACAGCATGAACCAGTAGATTGTATGTTTTAGACTTATCTGTCCACAAAGGTTAAATGTTTCATGTGTGTAATCCCATATATTTAGTCCGAGCCAGATATTTAAAATACACCCGGATAAAAACTCTACTGCTGTAATGACAAACGCGCTCAAAAACATCTGTCGGACAAGTGGCATTTTAGGTGTAATCTCGTTGATCGCACCGATAAGGATAAAGCATATCCCTCCAACAAAAAACATTGTCCAGTGGCTGAATCCACGCGCCAGAAGTTCGATGCAGTAATATGCGCCGCCCCCAACCAGAAGCAATATCAGATACTTGTATAATCGTTTCATGCGGATTCACCACTTTGAGATAATGTCTGAAGAACTTCCGACTGATACTCTGCCGGTATCGGATCTCCGTACTGTATGGACTGAATGTCTTCTTTATCGGTTAATGCCCGGATGTAAATTCGCAAGTCGCGGAAATAAGTTACATGATACGTCACATATGCCAAAGCGGTAGTTATAATCAGTGCCATGTCTGCATTACTGTAGAATTTGCAATGTTCTTCCTCGTTGGAATTGTGCCACGGTATGCTTTCCTGTCCCGCATCTACGAGTGTTTGCAATCCCATCAGAGACTGCTGGTCATACTGAGTCAGCGAAAAATGCTCTGTTGTCCCGTTTGTGAGCTGAACATCAACGCCATACTCTATGGTTGACTGTTGCGCTGCATTCATTTCCAGCACTTTTGCTTCTTGTACCTCTTCTAGCGTTGGCTCGTATGGTTCCGGATCCGGTACCGGCGTTGGCTCTGGTTCCACATATACAGATCCGTCATTTGACAACTGGAATCCAGTCTCGAGAGTGCGATACAATGTTGTATAATCCTCATATTTTCCAAAGACATCTCCATTATCTGTAATAAGATGGAATCCGGAAATGTTTTGATCAACGCCGGTGATTTCCAGAATGTTGCTGCTGATTCTTTTTACATCTGCCTGCTTAATGGATTCTTCATCCAAAAATTTGATATTTATCATATTTCTCCTTTCTGGGCATGGCAAATGCGCCTGACAAATGCCAGACGTGATTGCCGATCCTTGAATCTATTTTTAGTTGCTTAAATATTTTCGATGATGATTCTTTACAGTAGTTTCGTCAACAGTGCAATAAATCATCGTCGTATCTAGTTTTGTATGCCCAAGAAATTTTGATACTTCCTGTACGGGCATCCCTCTGTTGAGTGCATTTGTAGCAGCAGTCCTCCGGAACCTGTGCGGATGCGCATTTTTTACGCCCGCTCTATGCCCGACTCTCCGGATCGCGTCCTCAATCCCTGCTTTTGTCATCCTATTATGCGGGGATCGCACACCAACAAACAGTGCCGGATTTTTATCCGTCCTTGATTCGAGATATTCTTTTACACACATATTTGTACGATCATTCAAATATACAATGCGCTCTTTGGCCCCTTTCCCGAACACAATCAGATCTTTCGTAGAAAACCTGATATCGTCCTTATTGATGGCTACAAGTTCCGAGACTCTTACAGCTGTAGAATATAAAAATTCCATCATTGCTTTGTCCCGTAGCGTCTTGCAGCTCCTGAGCAGCAGCTCCCGTTCTTCGTCCGTATACGGCTTTTTAATCCTCTGCTCCACCTTAATATCTTCGACCATGATCATCGGATTTTTTTCTGATTCTTTCGTGCAGATACAGCCATGTAAAGAAGCTATTATACACCGTCCGTACATTTTTCAAAGTCTGGTTACTAACCTGCCTGACACGCTTATACATTCGCATATATCCGCTGATGTCTTCCGACATAATATCTTTTACACCTTTATTGATGCAAGACAAAAGCCGTGTCAGTTCGTACTTATATTGTTTTATTGTCTCCCGAGACTTCCCTGCCAGCGCTTTCGATGTCAGAAAATCCTCTAGATCCGCTCTCCAGCTCCCATCTACCGCCTGTATCGCAGTAGTCTCAACCAATTCACAGCCTGTGAATACAATACGTAATGTATTTTTCAGTTCCCAAAGCTGTTCTTCACTGATTACCATCTGCATCCGCCGCAGCACTTCCATTATCTTTCGTTCCATGCTACACCACTCCTTTTTGTTTCTCAGTGTAGCATATATGTATCCGCTTAATGTTCCTTGCTTAATTGGTAATAACTATGAGCTGGACGAAAGCGAAGACACATACGAAGCCGAGCGAATCTGGTATAAAAAATATAATAACGGGTTGATTGAGTACTGGGGTCGTTGTAGCTCTCCCGCACAAGGCACCGGCGGACAAGGATTTGCAACAATAAATTTCCCTGTACCGTTCAAGGATATGAATTACATAGTTACAGCAACGTCGGAATACGCCGACTCGAGCACGATAACATTCGAAACAAGCGTACAGCGCAACAGCGCTAGTAGGGCATTCATATATACCAGGACCAACGCAGGAAGAGTTACAGGGGCATGGGTACAGTGGACCGCTAAGGGGTATTGGAAATAATCTGTTCATAGATGCAGCGGCATAAAGCGACATGTCAACGTACCTTTTGCGATACTTCTATCTGTTCGATAAGACCTTCCCGCAACAACAGGAAGTGTGTATGCAACACGTGTCCCGCTCTGACTTAATCCTGTTCCAACCGTCAATGACGCTTCAACATCAGTTGTAGAAATCAGGATAATAGTTGATGCGTCCGCTGGCGTGTAATTAATAGTTAAGAATCCGTCAACTTTAGGCGTATACGATGTACTTACAGTCTCTGATAGGCTAAATTTGGGTAAATTACCATTTAACTCAGTAATCTTATCATCAAGCGCTTTTCCCTGGCGGGCATCGATGGCAAACCCCGCTTCTGTAGTAAGCAGGTTGTTGACGACGTTTGCCTTTGCAAATTTATTATCATTCAGTACCTTACCTTGATACGCATCCAATACCGATGCCCCCGCTGCAGATGTCGTTAAATTATTTGCCACTGCACGAAAAGCAGCATCCTTCAGATCCGCAAAATACTTCCGAATCTTACCGAGCATAGTATTCAATGCTTCACCGCTAGCGATATTGGCGCGGCTTGATGGCGTCGAGAATGTAATCTTTGTGCTGGCGTCCACTGACCCTGCCGGACCTGTGGGGCCTGCGGGGCCCTGGGCGCCGGTATCTCCTTTAGGCCCCTGAGCTCCAGTTGCTCCAGTTTCTCCTTTTACTCCCTGAGGTCCCTGCGGACCGGTATCACCTTTCGGCCCCTTGATATTCCCTGTGTATACCCACTTTGCAGTACTTGCGTTTCCTGCTACCGTACAGCGATATGTGTTTCCCGTAGCAGTGTTCAGGTAATTATCGTTGACTAAGGCATCCGTAATTCCAGTTCCAGAAAATACCGTTGCCGTAGTGCTTGTTCCCGTGATCGCCGTTCCCTGATACCACCTGCTCCCTCGGGTTCCGGTTGCTCCCTGTGGGCCGGTAGGTCCCGTGGCTCCCTGTGGTCCTTGTGCACCAGTAGCTCCTTTTGGGCCAGTCGGTCCGGCGGGTCCAACCACACTTCCCAAATCAATTTCTTTTGTTGCCATCAGTTTCCCTCCTATTCATCGTAAATTGCGTATAGATGTCCACCGCGGATTTCAAAGCTCGGCGTAACGCCATCTTTTCCAGCCGGTCCGGTAGCTCCGGTGGCTCCTTTTGCGCCCGTTGCTCCTGTATCCCCTTTTAATCCCTGGGGTCCCTGAGCTCCAGTATCTCCTTTGGGCCCCTGAGTGCCCTGAGGTCCTTTTATGTTCCCTGTGTATACCCACTTTGCAGTACTTGCGTTTCCTGCTACCGTACAGCGATATGTGTTTCCCGTAGCAGTGTTCAGGTAATTATCGTTGACTAAGGCATCCGTAATTCCAGTTCCAGAAAATACCGTTGCCGTAGTGCTTGTTCCCGTGATCGCCGTTCCCTGATACCACCTGCTCCCTCGGGTTCCAGTGTCTCCCTTTGCTCCTTGAGCACCGGTTGCTCCTTTTTCTCCTTGTGGACCCGTTAGGCCTGTTGCACCGGATAGGTCTGTGATATAAGTATATGATGTGCTACCTTTTACATAGAGCTTTGCATTATCCTCGTCATTTACATTTCCTGTATCAATCATAACAAACTGCCCTTCCTTAACACCATCACTGGCAAATCCACTGTTCATTGCCGCAATGGATTTGAAGGTCTTCGCAATTGCAAAAGCATCTCCTTTATCACCTTTCGGCCCCTGGATACCCTGATCTCCCTTGTCGCCTTTCGGTCCCTGTACTCCTTGAGCGCCATCTGCTCCGGTTGCCCCTGTATCTCCTTTTTCCCCTTTCTCTCCCTTATCTCCTTTGTCACCTTTTAGGCTCGCCAGAAATTGTTCTTCACTTTTCCCTGAATTTTCTTCCTGCTCAAGCCAGATCTGATACGCAGATTTTCCATCTTCTCCGTCTGCTCCGGCAGGTCCGGTAGGTCCGGTTTCTCCTTGGTCTCCTTTTGGACCAGTCGCTCCTGTTTGTCCGGTATCTCCTTTTTCTCCTTTGGGTCCCTGGATTCCCTGTGGTCCCCGCTCTCCCTGTGGGCCTTCCGGACCAACGATGCTGCCCAAATCTACTTCTCTTGCTGCCATATTTCATCTCTCCTTTTTCTTTTATTAAAAATTCCTCCCATAACAGGGATTTTTCAACTTCAACTTTCCGGGTACACAGCCCATAAGTGGCCGTCTCTTACTTCAAATTCCGGTGCAATTCCTTCCTTTCCTCGGATATCATCCAGTAAGATCAAATCCGTCCACTCGTTGCTGTCCGTATACCGCCATTGGATCGCAGTACCACTGTTTTTCAGTTCGATTTCTCTCCCCGCTGCAACAGTCAGCCGAATCCGTTCCCCGACAGGTCTGCCCTCTGATGTCAGTTGCAGATATCCCCCGGATTCATCCAATTCTATGCTGTCCGCTTTTCCATTCACCCGTTCCATAAGCTGACGGAGCAGGTTCTTTTCGGCCGGAGCATCATAATCCCCTGGCTTCTGTCTGCGCTTCACAGGCAGTATGATCGTACGAACGGTTTCCCCACTGTCTTCATCAGCGATATAAATATATGCACAGAGATCTTCTCCGCTTTCCAGTAGCTTATTTGGCACCCTGCTACTCAGTATCCCGTCCTGACTCTTCGGAACATCGATAATAGCTTCTTTTCTCTGTCGGCATTCTGCATAGTGTACTTCAACTTTCCCCGCAGCCTCCAGTCCATGAATCACCAAAACTTGTCCATAATCCCATTGTGTCAATCCTGGAACCGTGATATTGTGTTCGCTGTCTTTAAAATAGGCTTTTACCATTTCCAGTCCTCCTCTATCCTAAGATATATTTCAGATGTCCATCCGCAATCTGAAGGGGTGGTGCAGGATCTGAATCGTTGTATGTCACGATCAGATGTCCTTCCTCATTAATGGACATGGCAAATACCCCTGGATCTAAAGACACAATCACACCGTTCCCTCCGTCTTTCCCCGGCGGGCCTTCTGGGCCTTCTGGGCCTTGTATCCCTTGAGGTCCGACCGGCCCGGCGGGTCCCGTGGCCCCCTGTGGTCCTTGTGCACCTTCAGGGCCGGTATCTCCTTTTGGTCCCTGAGCTCCATCCTTTCCTGGCGGTCCCTGGATTCCCTGTTCTCCCTGCGGTCCCGCGGGGCCAACCGCTCCCATGAAGTCCCCATTCTCCAGCTTTTCTTCCAGGGTTTCCCGAATCTGTTCCGCTCCTTTCGCCGCGTCTTCCGCTCGCTCTGTAGCATCAACCATGTTCCGGATATATCCGTCGATCCATCCTGCTTCATTCCCACTCTGCGGGATGTCCCCTTCCGTATAATTTCGATGTACCTCCACAGGCTGATCATAGGTTACTAAAGTCTTTTCATTCTTGATAATCTGGATTTGTATCATGCAGATCCCCACTTCAGCGAACATCTGATCTGTAGGATCCACATGTACTTGATTCCCATGAATGGAACACTTGTCATATACTGCCTTTTGGGACGGTTTTAAAACAAATACTTTTGCCTCCGCATCTTCTGGGATCTCGTAATCCTTGAAATTGAAGTAAATCGGTACAGCATTTGTTCCTCTCATATAATCAATCTTGTCTTTCAACATATCTCGCAGTACATATACGTCTCTGTTAATTATGTTCATTTTCTTATCTCACCTCCTACGCCGCTACAAATCTTACGATATATACCCCTCCGGATGGAGTTATGCTTCCGCCCCCTCCGGGATATCTGAGCACCTTGTCCCACGGATAGTTATAATAGCTCCTTGTGTAGATCTCTCTGCCTGTCTGATCTCCTGTCTGGCCGCCCGTTGTCTCGCCATGCTCATTAATGCTTGCCTGTACAATCTGTCCGTTTCCGATGCTCATTGCAGTGTGATGTACAATGTTCAGCAGTACATCCCCCCGGATCACGCCTGATCCGGAAGATAAATTCACCTGCGATGTAACATCGATAAATCCACATGCAATAAACGCATCATACATATTTTCCGTATATGATGCGCCTTGTGTTTTGACCGGAACTCCTGCGTTCTGCCATGCCTGTATTATGAGTGATGAGCAGTCGTAATCCGGCCCCCATCTATTTATCTGATCATATCCATGACTGTCGTCATTTGCAATTCCGATTGCCCACTCTACTGCATCTTCGATAACCTGAGAGCTTCCATTCTGCGCAAGATAGTCGTACCACTTCCGGGCATCCGAACGTCTTTCGCCTTCCGCTTCGACACCAGCACGCTCGAAGTTCTTCATAAATGCGCTCGCCAGCCATTCCGGTGACTGTGTGCTTTTTTTGAAAGAATCGAAACTTAAATTGTACTCGCTGGTAGCAATCCATTGCCCTGACGATACTGTCACCGTGTCGATCCAGATCATCTGTCCTTGCGGATCCGTAATGCTGTACCCGTGTGATGATGCCCAGTCCGTATAATTTGTCGCGGGCGTCCACTGGACAAGACCGTAACCCCCACTGTAGTTTCCATAGTTTAGGCTCTGCCACAGTCCCGGGTTGATGTTTGACTCCCGTTCCATGTTGCCGAGCATCCCGGCGATTGCATTCAAGGTCCATCCTCTAGCGGAGAAGAAGTTATATACTTCCACGGCGTTCCCCTGCATCTGGGATTCTGTCAGATAGTTATTACTGATTGTCCATGCCATCAGAATGCGCCTCCCTGTGCGTTTCCTCCGGTAATGACGCCTCCATTTAATGTCAGGTATGTACCGTCAGAGAACTCAACCCTTCCAGTCTTGCCTGGAAATCCATTCACGCCAAATGTTTCCGAATCAATAAAGATTGACTTCGAGTTTCCCATCAGTCGGATAAATGTATCTCCATTGTTTCCTGCCTCTATCCTCACAATGTCATCTGAAACAGCGAATATCTTTGCTACAGTTTTCCCGCTCCTGCTTATGATCTTGTATTCTCCCTCGGAAATCTCTACCGACCTGCCATATGCATCGCTATTGCACACATATTTGCCGCTTGCATATACACCTTCGTTATCCAGTCTGACGATTTCGTTCCCATCACCGTCAAGAACTTTTGCGACACCGTCTCCATTATTCTTTCCGCCAAGCTCCAGTGTGCCGCCCTTGATCCGGTCAGCCAGCATAGTTCCGGCGACGATAAAGTCTGCAAAGAATCCAGCTCCGGTGCCGAATGTCCTCCAGTCCCAGTCACGTCCATCTGCAGTGCGTTTTGATGCGATCTCAAACCCCATCGTTCCAAGGCACATCGCTCCGTATGTCGGTGACTCAGGATCAAGATCCTCAAATATCGTTGCCCGAATCTTCTGTTTCTGAGCGATGCTTGACTGCGCTTTAAGCTGTGCCCTCACGCCGTCTATGATCCCCTGCACCCGCTGCCCGATCACGCTGCCATCCGGTCGGATTGCGCTTTCGACACGATTCATCATTGATGCCGCATCATCTATATAGTTGTACTGGAAGTCTCCCAGTACAACAGAATCTACTCTTTTTTTGATGCAGTCCCATTCCATTTCAATTACTCTGGCATCTGATACAATGTCGAGTTTAGAGTGTCTGCAATGCACCGTATCTCCTATCGACACTTTAACCAGATCTTGAATGTCTTCATACAGGTCCGTTCCCTCGAGCAATATTATATCTGCGGATATAGTTACCTTTGGCTTGTCTACCCCAGCATCAAACTGCTCTTCGCATTTCTGCTTTAGCGCCGTTCTCAGCTCTTCCTGTGTATCACATACAATAATTCCGTCATCCTCGTCTCCGTCCTGCGCATCTTCCCGCATTTTGATATCTTCAAATTCCATTACTCCGAATCGTATCGTTGGATACTTGTCGATTAATGGTGAATCTATCCATGGCTCATCGCCCTCGATCATGTGCCCGTTATATGCTTTCGGTACAATCCTCGTAACGATATCACGCATGTCAATCTCTTCAGAGAATCCATCCTCTTTTATATTCTTCCCGTACAGTACCTCGACTCCATAATCTCCGCCTGCGCGTTCATTAACAATCACAGTGTAATTGTCAAATATTATTTCACCGCCCCATCGATTGATGAATGAGTTTTCATCGTCTCCGTTGAGTGCTTCGATTAGATTCTTGGTCTGATAATATGCTGTGGAAACCAACGAAATATTTGAGCTCGCTTTGTATTTTTTGTTTGGTGCGGTCATAATATCCAATGCCTGCTGCCCTGTCTTATCAGTTGGCCGTACATCCAAGAGGAAACAATCATCTTTTGCATCCATAAATATCGGCTGCAATTCAGCCGTGACTCTGCTATCATTCTTTTCTTTCTTTTTAACGCGAAAGAGCTGATTTCCGTTAAACGATGGCATTTTTACTACAGCCTCTTCTACAATATATTTCCAGCGTCCCTCCTGATCGATTGGATGTTCCAGATTGACTTCCCATTCCCCGTTTAATATAGGGTGAACTATTGCTTCTGTAGGAAATAATGTCATATCGCCGTTATGTTCAAAATCCGTATTTCCCGGACTGTACACCTGAATCATCAGCGACACCTCCAGTTTGGAATTATTTTGAGGTCAAATCCTGTAGAAATTCCTATATCTATTTCGCCCTCTGTCAGATACAGATCTTCGTATTTCCCGGTAACGGCCGTATTTTGTAATGTTCCATCCTGGCGGTATGCCACCATTCTGTCCGTATCTATCGTCAGATTCTGTCCGACATTTGCAGTCATTCGATTTCCATTGACCTCCAGAGTACACACTCCCTCTCCTGTGATCTTGTACAATGGATGTGATGTCTCGTACGGATTCCACTGTATTTCCTCTTTGCTGTGCTCCCTCAGTCCTGAATTCAAATAGTAAAGGCCATCCCGTGTCGTAAACGTAGCGGTAAAGTTTCCGATTCGTCTTGTGGTCCGTTCGTTCTCATCCAGCTCTACGTGGTCAATCCAGAAGAAATATCCGTCATCGTCTGAAAATCTCAGCTTTGCATTTTCTTTTGCTAGCCATCTCTGTGCCAGCCTCCACCTTTTTGCCCATTCAGACTCTTTTCCGATATAATTAAACTGTACTTCGATTTCCGTCGGTTCAAATGTATCGTCTGAATGATATACGGCCCCATCTCTTCCCGGTATTACAATCTGTTCTCTTCTAATCCGTGCGGAAGGAATGGCCGGCCGTTCTCGTGCATATATTTTTAGGCTGGATCCTCTGATCCCGCCATACTCTATGTCCTGGTACATTTACTTTCCTTTCGCTGCCTTCTTGCTTCTAACTTTAGCTGATATCTTTTTGATCACCATATCTGTAACTGTGGACTCTAATTTCTTATCTCCGATAATCACGTTGTTTTCTGCCACGATGCTTAATTCAGCTAATGCTTCTCGGATCATCTGCGCCAATGCCGTATTATTCGTCTGGTTCTCTTCGCGTATATACTTCCTCAACAGATTGATCGGAAGGACTGCTTCGGCTCCGGCTTCGCCCCCGGCGAGAAGTTCTTTTCCGTTCGTTCCGAACACTGTGGGACTATTCAGGATACCTCCGCGTGCAAACCATTTCACAGGCAGAGTTGGTGCGCTCAAAACGCTTCTCGCGCTTCTCTGTCTTGTGCTTGCTGCTCTGGCTCTACTGTTGCCCGAAAACAGATCAACAATATCCCCGATAATCGGGACATCCGATACCCAGTCAAATGAGAAAAACGCATCCAGCTTTTCTGCTACCCAGTCTATCGCGTCTCCGATTGCATCCAAGATTGAATTCACTCCATCTCTAAACCATTCGCATTTTTCATATGCAGTCATGAATGCTGTCACTAGCAATCCGACTATGGTAATAATCGTCCCGATCGGATTTGCCTTCATGATTCCCCATAGTCCCTGAAACAGTGGCATTAGCTTACTCACTCCTAGCGATATGCTCCCTATGCCTGATATTAGCGGGCTCGCCGCTGCTACAAGTAGAAGGAATCCTGCTATAATCTGCTGCGTTTCTGGGGGAAGCGCATTGAATTTTTCGATCAACCCTGCGACAATCTGTGTGATCTGAGTAATAATTGGAGCTACCGTCTCTGCTAATTCTGCTGTAGCGGCCTGGAAGTCTGCAGTCGCCTGATTTCCTTCTACTAGATTCTTATTGTTCTCCTGCCACTTGAGCCCCGCCTGTGTAAGTCCCTGATTCGCCATCTCCTGCATAATCAGATTTACACGTTCGCTTTCGGATGAGCATGCCGCAAGTTTTTCATTGAAAGCATCTTCCGACGTTCCTGCCCAGTTCAGCATATCCGCAAACGTTCCGGTAACAACTCCGGTTTTAACAGTCTCATTGATTGCCTCTGCCAGGCCATCGATCGGAATGCTGTCTCCGTATGTCGCCCAGGCTCCAATCGTTCCATTGATCATTGTCGTCAGGTTTTCTTGCGAAAGCCCGAGTGCCTGCAGGTTTGCCGTTGTTGTTGCGGCCGTCTGATCATCTCCAAGCACGCCATATAGTGTTTTATAGCTCTGTGTCGTCTGTTCTGCGCTATATCCGGCTTTTTCGCTTGATACCTCCAGAGATCCCATGATCTTGCGGTACTCTTCCGTGGCTGGTACTGTAGCCGCAGCTGCTCCGACAATTCCGGCTGCTGCTTTAGATACTCCGCTCAGCTTATCGCCTATGCCTTTTGCCTTATTCCCAAAGGAGTCAAGCTTATTCGTATAATCTTCAGTCTTCGCTGCTCCGCTTTTAAGCTTCTGTTCTACATCATAGAGGCTGCTCTTATATGTATTCAGCGCTGTTTTTGCCTGGTTGAGTTCGCTCCGCTTCTGGCTGATTGCCTGCTCGTTTCTTTCTTCGGCATTTTCTAATAGTTTTAACTGGCTTTCCAGAGTGTCAATCTGGTTTTCATAATTCTGTACTTGTCCAGTAAGGTATTTCTGCTGATCTCCGTATTTCTGCGACGCTTTCGTATTCTCATCATATCCGGATTTCAGTGCCGCAAAAGCTGTTTCGTTTTCTTTCGCTGCCGCCGAGAGGTTTCCGAGCGTCTGATCGAGAGATTTCATCTCTTCATCCGCCGCAGCCGATCCGCTCTCAAGCTGATGTGTTACATCTTCCAACCCTTTCTGATACTTTGTGAGGCTGATCTGTGCCTGAGTAAGCTGATTCTGTTTCTTTCGGATTGCCTGTTCGTCTCGCTTTTCTGCCGACTCTAGCTGTGAAAGCTCCTGCTGTAAGATCGTCACCTTGTCAGAGTAAGTCTCCGTCTGTCTTGTAAGGTATTCCTGCCGGTCTTTCAGCTTGTCCATGGCTGTTGTGCTTTCATCCCATGCCGTCTTCGCAAGATTGAATGCGTTCCGGTTTTCCTGCACTACGGTATTTACTTGTGCAAGACTCTTTTTAAAGTCAGCGGTCCCATCTGCTTTAAATACTAAGCCGACTCGCTTTAACTCATCTGCCATACAGAGCCTTCACCTCCTGTCTCCTGTCTCGCTGGAATTCCTCGTAACACTCATTAAAAAAGACGGGATCCGAGTTCCAGAATTCTTCTTCGCTCATTCCCATCTTTCTCGCCGCCGTCATGTACTCCGGCCAGTTTATCTCGACTGCTTCGGCATCGTCGAAGTCTTCGCTGCTTTTTTTTTATGATATTTCTCTACCTCTTCCTGGAATCCGTTCAGAACTCCTTCTAATCCGCTCGGATCCGGTGGTACGAGGCACATGGCCTCTTCCCATGTAACTGCCCGTCCGTTACTTCTTAGGATTGCATAAATCACATCTGCTGCCGCATCAAAGCTCTCGCGTTCCGTCAGGGCTTCCTTTGCTTTATCCTTGGCCTTTTCCGCTTTCTCGACTTTTTTCGATATTCTGTAAAATCCTTTGCATTTCTGCAGAAAATACAGCGTCCCGAAATTCACCTTGATTTCCAACCGTGTGCCATCTGTCAGGTCAATAAAATGCTCTTTCATTATGATCAGCTCCCTGAAATCGCCGCTGCGAGATCCTCTTTCGTCAGAATCGGCTTTGCAAAGAATTTATCTTCCGTGATTCCTTCTGGGAAGTTAGCTGCAGTCGAATCCACATATACCTTCTTGTTTCCATCTGAATCGAATGAATATGCTGAGATCGTAAATGTATCATTCTGCTCGGAAGGTGATTCTTCGCGTGTCGCTGTTTCGTCACTGTTTTCTGTAAGCTTACATTTCGGATACCATTCATACCGGAAATGGCCGTTTTTCATAAGTACGACTTTCCCATACGCAAAGAATGGTCTTGTCTTCGGGGCTCCATCCTTGATCAGGCCTCCCTCGTCCACGGTCGCCGCACGAGCCTTAGCCAGAGTATCGATCGGGAACGCAATCACTTCCACTTCAATACTATCCGCCGCTGCTGACTGATCCGTATCATACACTTCTCCGCTGGCATATACGTCTGTGCTTTCAGAATTTTCTGTAACTGATACACTCTTTACTGTCGCTGTACGTTCTACGTCCGCTTCATATTCCCCAGACCATTCGCCGTCCTCGCTTGGAGTTGCAAAGCAAATATACTGAGCACCCACGGTTTCCTTACGTGGCGGCCTTTTATTTTTGATTGCCATATGATCATCTCCTTAACCAAATATTTTTTTCTGCATGTTTTTATAGTATCTTTCCTTATTTTTCCTGAACGTTGGCGCCATATGGGCGACTCCGTCCATTTTGATTGTTCCATTCTCTACCATCGGTCCGTAATATTTCCCCCATCCGGTCAGTACCTCATCCTTTGATACCTGATAGGTTACTTCGTCAAGAAGATGAGTGTATCCCGGCGCGGTCATTCTCGACCTTGGCCGTGGCAGATTTCTTACATCTTCAACAAACTCTTTCGCTCCTGTCTCAAGCACTTTGAGGACATTTTTCGTATCTGTCTGCTTTTCGTATTCTTTGAGCAGATCAGAGAACGCATCAAACCCGTCAGTATATATCTCTGCATCACTCATCCGGCAGGTCCTCCGTCACCTCAATCTCGAAGTATGTATGCCATGTTTTTGCAAATATTGGATCATTTTCGACATATTCATGCCGGAACACCGGGTGGATTCCCTTTTCTCTGAGGATCTTTCTAAGTTCCCAGTATTTTGCATGCTGTGGCGTCCGTGCAAACAGCGATACTTGATATGTAGCGCGGTTGCAGTACCCTTCTCCGGATGCCATATCATCCTGCTCGATATAAGGCCAGTAGATCACCCTTGGATACTGATTCATGTTCTCTTTGCTTGAAATTCCCTCATTGACCGGAATATTAAGAGCGTGGAGTAATTCACTTAGTTCACTCTTCTTCATGTATCGATATCTTCCTTTCTGGACGGATCAATGTCAGCTCTGTCTCTGGAAATCCGTATTTGTCCTTGACGTGTGTGGCATTATATACGAGATGCTGCTCTCCATCGATCAGGCACACGCATTTGCTGTCAATGCGTTTGTACTGTGGAATCCGGATCTTCATTGTGATCTCCTTCCCGCCCTGATCGAATTCATACCTCACCTTGTCGTACACGGAAATTTCACGGAACCAGATATCCAGCTTCGTATCTTCCAGATATGTTTCCGGATAATCTTTCGACGTATCTTCCTTGATCCTGTATAACCTCAGACATCCGTCTGTATATTCAGGCAATTCAATCATTCCGACGCCTCACTTCCCAGCTGCCAGCTCAAAATTGTATTATCATAATTCTGCTCCCACTCGTTTACTTTGTGGTGATATGCATAATACACGTAATTTTTCAGGAGCATCTGGAAAGTAAAATCTTTTTCCAGATCTCTTCCCGGATTTAGTTTGTCCAGCCTTTCTTTTCCCTCTCTGATGTAATTCTCTAATGCATCGTCCGGGAAGTACGGCGGGATCTGGAACTCCCGCCGTATCTGAACGGCTAATACCTCAATCATTGACTCAGCCATGTTTACTCCTCAAATGTCGCTTTTGCGAAGTTAAATGTTATAACTTCCTCATCATCTACACTCACTGTAAAAGTATCCGATGCCGTTACGCGGAATACGTTGTCCGCCTCCCACGGAATATCAGTCTTTCCGGGCTCTCCGTTTTTCTCAAAGCTCATTGTCGTACCGGCCTTGGTCAGTTTGAACGGGAAGTAATAGCCTTCCTGCTCTTCCGGATCCTCGCCATTGAACCCAGTGTATCCTGTCACGTGTTTAAACGTTCCAGTAACGGTTCCATCCTCATATACTTTTACATCGTCCCCGATAAGCGAGGAAATCCGCTTACCGTACAGCGTCTGACCCTGGGACGGGATTGTTAAAATGTCAGACGCTATTATTCCCCCAGGCCTGGTCCATCCTTTGTGAGAACGATCGGGATATATTCCTCAAGCTTCGTAATGTCGAATACAACCGCACAGTTATCGTCTACAGCACGCCCGTTCGCATATGCTTTCCCGATGATAAGGTCCGCATCATCCATTGCCTTCGTCTGGTCATATTCATTCATCTGCGTAGATGTCGCGCCCATCACATATACGCCCGGAATCGTAAACACGCCTTTTCCCTGCGGGCAGTTCGGCTCCGGATGCTTGATGATCGGCATGAATGATGTGTTTCTGTATCCGCCTGTCAGCGCCTCTCCGTAAAGCGCGGGATCTACATATTCCGCCTCATCGAGCGGGTTGCAGATCAGATGTAATTCGCTTACCACTCTCATGCCGTTGTTAGTCAGTGTCTTGCGTACTTCCTTCAGTCCTTTCGGTGAGAATTTCGTCACCGTATTTACTACGGTCTTATCATCTGCCGTTCCATCCTCTTTGAACGTTTCGATCTGTTTCATGATTCCGATCGGCGCGTTCTTTCCATCGCCCTGGAGATACCCTTTTACCATGCCGTCCTGCATCGCCTCTGCCAGGATTGCCGTAAAGTACTTGTCTACGAACGGAAGCGCCAGGTCCCTGATCGCTTTCGGGATGATCAGGTATACGCTCAACTTGTGCTGCTCGATATTCATCGCCGTGAATGATGCTGACAACTCTCCCGTGATCGCAGCCGTCAGCTCTCCCCATACCGCCGTTCCGGAATGTGACGCTACGATCCACTTCTTGACATCCGCAGGAGCGAATTCGATCAGGGAAAGAACGTCGCTTGCTTTTTTCACATCATCCAGCGTCCGGTCGATAATAGACGTCGGAAGAATATCGATCTGGCTTGCTGTGATCGCCTGCTTGATATCCTTGAATTTCTCATAGAATTCCTTTTCCTCTTTTGACAGCACGTGAAGTCCGAGCGATTTTCTGTAGTCCTCATCGGCCGCCGCGCGTTCGCTCTGTTCTGTCAGTTCTCTGATCAGTTTTGCGTTTTTCGCGGCCACGATCATTTCTGCGGCCTGGTAGATTCCTTCCGCCTTGTCTTCCGCCTCATTCAGTACTTTCTTTACCTCTTCCTGCAGATTCTTATCTAATCCATCAAATACCATTTTTATTTCTCTCCTTTTCCTGAATTAAAAAAAGCACCCCATCCGGTGCTTGTTTCCTTGTTTTTCCCTTCTGCTCCGTAAAGCAGCATCGTTTCTACTTTTTTTGCCACCGCTTCAGCGATTTCATCTGCGTCAACCTCGAGTGTTTCTTCCGATGATTGCGCCGGCGCAATTCCCTCGATCAGCCTCTCGCGGATGCTTTTCATCGCTGACTGTTTCGCGCCTTCGCCGTCATCTTCCATGATTCCTGTTGCGAACCCGTCCGCCACAGCTTCTTCCGCAGTGATCCATGTTTCATCATCCATCTTCTTTTTCAGATCTTCTTCCGAGATACTCACGCGGCTCATATACGCATTAACGGATGCCTCTGTGATCTTGTCCAGATCCTCCGCCTCTTTCCTTAGGTCGTCTGCATTCCCGCTTGCGTATGTCCAGGCGTTATGGATCATCAGTAGCGACGCTTCATTCATGATGCGTTTATCTCCCGCCATAAATATTACGGACGCCGCCGAGCAGGCAAATCCGTCACATATCGTAGTGACATGCGCGCTGTGGTTTTTCAGCGTATTATAGATCGCCAGTCCTTCCGCGACTTCACCGCCATATGAATTAATATGGACATTGATATTTTTCGCCTCTGTACCCCGCAGTTCTTTCACGATTCCGTACGCGTCTTTTTCTTTTTCTTCCCACGGATAGCTCCTTATGTCTCCGAATATGTACAGATCTGCATCATCTCCAGACTTTTCGAGCGCATAATACTTTCCCATTATTTTCTCCTTTCTTTTCGTATTTGCTATTTAACCCATAACTGGGAGATTTCGGATCACTTCCTTTCTAGGGATCATTCAGTGCCTGTTTCCTGCGCTTCACCTTCTTCACCTCCCAGTTCGCTCATATAGTTCTTCGTCAGCGCTCTCGCCTGGCTGAATTCTGTGTTCAGTGCTTCCCAGCCGATCGCTTCACGGATTTCGTCAAAATTAAACCCGATGCCGCGTAATTTATCCAGATTTGCCGCGCTCTCCACCAGATCGCGGTGCTTGAACCTCGACATGTCGATCCAGATCTTCTCCCCTGCAAGATAGTCCGTTTCTCCTACAAGGCAGGCGTTCATCGCATCTTCAATTATTTCTTTCACCCAGCTAACCGCATAGGTGATGAATTCGTTTGTGCTATCTGCTTTTTCTGTTATTTTCCCGAGGAATGCTGCTTCCGGAATGTCAAATGCGAACGCGCATTCTGTGAATATTTCCGTTGCCAGTTTTACCATGTCTTCGCTTGTAGCTCCGGCTTCCGTCTTTAGCTGATCAATCTTCATTCCATTCTGATTCAGCAGGATCTCGATCTCTTCCGATTCAAGAACCTTTTTGATGCTCTTTTTGTATTCGTCAATCGTAAGGGTTCTCTCGCGCCCAGACCCGTCTTTCGTCCGCATGATCGGAAGCTGCCCAGGGATATCCATCGTAAATTTCGGATAGCTTTCAAGTTTCTTCGATGCCGCAATTGCATTCACCGTATCGTTATACAGCTTCAGGACATTTTCAAGATACTTCCTGATCTTCTTATTCTGCGCCCTGAGATGCATAACCTCATCCGACCTGAAGTTCTTATCCAGTCTGAAGGTTTCCCCGCCCGAAATAATCGTAATATTCTTATAGACCCTCGGCATGATCACGGCTCTGTCCGCTGTGAACGTATCTGCCATATACAACATTCCGGATACATTGCATACGAGGCATTCGCTTTCTATCAGCAGCTTCTTGATCACCGCGATCCAGAAATCGGTCGCCGTCTCATTCCGGTTCGGCCTGATATTCAATATCCAGTACACATGGTCCTTTTCCCGCCCATCTTTTCGCTGTACCACAAATTCACTTTTTGCTATTGCGTGAGCTATCATTCCGATCGCTTTCTCGATCGCCAGCTTTGACAGTGCCAGCTTTTTCAGTTCCACTGTGATCGTTTCGACAATCGAACTCGTTTCTCCTTTTTTATTCTTGAAAAGAAAATCAAACATACATCACGATCTCCTCTATTAATTCTTTCGAAAACATGGCCGCAAGAAATGCCATGAACCCGTCATTCTTCCTCAGTTTCGGCTCTATCTTTCCATATTGCTTATTTCCGAACTTGTCGGTTTTTACTTCCGTGTTATTCGTGTACCACCTCATAATTGCGGACGGTCCGAAATTAATCTTACCTTCCGCGAACAGTTTTTCGATATCCGGCGCAATGATCCCGCACACAGATGCGATCTTTCGGATCAGGCGCAGCGTTCCGTATGGGTTCTGCTTCGTCTCCTCTGTGATTCCGTATGATTGGAATACCTGCTTCAGCAGGCTGTATCTGTATGTGTCCATAGTGATCTTCACAACAGCATATTCCTTCATCCGCTCTACGCACCAATTTACAATCGCCTCCGGCGGAATCACCGGTCCGTGTACGACCGTATAATCCTGAAACTCCGGAAGTCCATAATTATTCCGTATTGGGAATTTTATCGATTCCAGGAACGGCGACTGATCGCATATCCATGTATGTTGTCTCCATATGTACTCTCCATCCTTCTTTGTCAGCACCCCGGCGCTCGCGAAGTCCCGGACATCCGCGTAGTCCAATCCGATTATCGCAAGCCTGCCTTTCGTGTCCGGAGTCGGTCTCGGTGTCTTCAGCTTGATGTCGCTGTAGCAGCATCTCAATATGTTCTCCCAGCTCGCCACGGTTTCCTCTTCATTTCTTGCCGGCCAGTTCATCCGCTTTGTGATGAACTCCGGCCGTTTGCTCGGAAGTTCCTGCATTTCCAGGTAGTCATGCATGATCTGATTTTTCAGGATCGGCATATATTCCATTGACGGGTTCGCTTTATTCCATGCTTCCATGTCGTCGACTTCGTCCAGGCTGTCAAGTTTGCAGATGAACGGGAAGTACCCAAGAGGATTGTCCCCGCTTTTCAGGATCTTCGCCATGAGATCCAGCAGCTCATCAAGCGGTCCTTCTCTTGTATAGCCGTTTGTCGTGATAATAATCTCTCTCGAATGCTTTACTTTTCCGAGCGCAGACTCAAACACATTGATCTGGTCATAGTTCTCATAAGCGTGGATTTCATTGAGCACAAGGCACCCCGGCCGTTTACCATCCTTTGTATCCGCCTTCGATGTGTTATACTTTAGTTCCGATCCTGTCTCGTAATTCGTGATCAGCTCTTTTGTCACCTGGAAACTCTTCTTCATCTTCTGATTGTTAAGAGCCTCATAGGCCACCTTGAATGTATCTTTCGCTTGATCCTCCGCGTTCGCGACAATCTCGACGTGATAATTCTTCACTCCATACAGCGGCGTCTGGAAGAAATTCGTCAGAGGTACTACAAATCCGTCCTTCCCGTTTCCTCGTCCCATCATGATAAATAGTTTCGGAAATATCGGTATATCATCTTTATACATAAACGCGAACGCGTAGATGAATTTTTGGTATGGAAATAATTTATAATACCTTTTTTCGCAGTATTTTAAGCAGTTTTGATAGGTTTTTTCATCAAAAAAAATGTCATTCCGCCTCATGGTCGGCATGACAATATTGTCAATTAATAGTTTTCTTTCCTCGTTAATCAGCTTCGGATGCTGCTCGGCGTACCTGAGATATTCTGCGATTTCTTTGCAGATGATCACAGATAATCATCCTCCATGGACGATTCCGGAATCGGCTCTTTCAGGTTCAGATCGTTCAGGATCTTGAGCATCGCGGCCGTGATCTTCGGCAGATTAGTAACCGATTCATTCGGTTTTTCCACTTCTATCCCATTTCCGTTTACCGTCTCATACCGCAATCCTTTTTTCCGGATATCCGCAATCAGCTTCTTTTTTAACGCCCAGTAGTCCATATAGTCGTTTACGAGGTCTTCGTAAAAGTCGGACGTCTTATTCTGCAACCTCAACTGATCCAAAAGTGACTCTCTCATCTCTTTCTTCGTCACGATGCCACCCCCTTTGCCTTAAAATTCCCGCCCCCCTTTTCACGCGCGCGAGGAAATTTCTCCAGAGTTATCGCCACATGCCCGTTCTCCATCGATAAAAAAATCGCTGAGAATTGACCCGGGGGAGTCTACCATTTTTCTTCAGTCAGTCTCTTTTTTCTCTTTACAAATCTTTGCGGATGCCTTCCATGCCTGATGTTGTGGCACTGTGTGCACAGGCTAATCAGGTTGTCATTATCAAGGGCAAGCTCTGGATGTTCTTTCAGTTCGCGTACATGATGCACTTCCTCTGCACGTCTTATCAGTCTATCTCTTCCGCTTAACTGCTCTCCATGCTCTGCAGCTTTCTTCAATCTTTTTCTACAGTCCTGGCATTCATATCGATCGCGCTCTAATATCTCCATGCGCTTATGCTTCCATGCACTCGAATTGTAGAATGCTTTTACTTCTTTATCATTCATAAGCCTTCCCCTGTTTATCAATGATCTGATATCTAATCGGAACGGAAGGAATCGAACCTTCGACTACTCTGTATAAGACAGGCGCTCTCCCTGCTGAGCTACGTTCCGCCATAATAAAAGCACCTGACTTTCGCCAGATGCTTTATATATTAAATGAGATTCAA
>ERZ1643246.1147-NODE-1147-length-29944-cov-6.327646_pt1 | contig 29944 bp, 38 predicted proteins | sample MGYA00579265_ERZ1643246 | MGnify/ENA primary metagenome ERZ1643246 (study PRJEB29033, sample SAMEA4952261) | chicken gut metagenome | biome: Broiler Chicken; feature: Gastrointestinal Tract; material: Caecum | place: Ireland | collected 2018 | study: Broiler...
TTAAGCTTATCTCTTCACCACTCGCTTTTCCTGTGGGGATTTGAGCTTTTAAGTTAGCATTTTCTGCTTGCAAATCCGTTATGTCTTTTATATTTTTTTCTATATTATCATTTTGCGTTGTTTGCTCTGCTTGTATATTTGTTATATTTGTCTTTGCAGTTCCTAAATCTGTTTCTAGTTCTGTTAATCTTGTATCTATATTTGTGTTATTCTCTTCAACGTCATCTTGTAAATCTCCTACTGCTGTATCAATTTTGTCCCAGTTTTCATTTAATGCTTGCTCTACATCAAATGGATTTGTGTTTGTAGAAGGATTATCGTGCTTAAAAAGTTTTAAATTTGTAGTTTCACTCATTTGCTACACCTACCTTTTGTTCTAATTTTTCTATTCTATCTTGTAAATCTTTTATTGTGTTATTTTGTTTTTCTATTAACTCTTGCTGTTCTTGTATTGCTTTATATGCCACAGATATCATGCTATATAAATCTACACCTTTATTATCTTTAGATGTTATTTGCTTAGAATATTTATACTCATCGCCTATTACAAAACCAATATGTTTTTTTGTACTTTTTTCGTTTTTTAAGTTGTAAGTATAAATATCAGTACTAAGTACTATGTTTAATCCATTTTTGAACTTTTCTATATTTTTCTTTTTCTCTTTTACAGAAGGATTTATAAAACTGCCTAAAACTGTTGCATCTCCATTAATATATAACTCTTGTCCACTAACTCTTCCAGTATCAGTTAGCATCGCATAATTATTACCAGCACCAACTCTTAAGCTATTACTTCCTGCTTGATTTCTAAAAAATGATATTTTATCTAATATGCTTATTGTTCCATAATCGCCTGATGCCTCTGGTGTTATTGTTAACAAATTTTGATGAGTATTGGCATCTTCAAACATTACTCCACCAAATACGCCAGCATTTGTTATATTAATATTTCCGCAAGTTATTGCTGAATTAATACCCTCTAATAAAAGATTACAAGCTTCAAGTACTAAGTTTCCACTAAAATCTCCTGCATCTTTGTTAGCCATATGGAAATCTTTTATATACAAGATAGGCCAAAATTTTCCGTCAGATGTTTGTATTCCCCAAGCCATTCCATCAGCGATATTATTTCCATAGTCACATGGTATAGCGAATGATATGTATCTGTCATTCTCTACATTGTTGACACCCATTTCAGCAAACTTTGTATCATTGTCATAAAAGCCCATTGTAGAATTTCCATTTTCTTGCTCTAATTTTATATTCTGTGACTCGTTGTTCCAAGCATACTGAACATATTTTGCATTTTGTTCTATCTTAGTACCAAATTCAAATCCTTTTACATCATCTTCAGGGGCAGGAGACCAAGATGTTACTTTATTCCCTTCTTCTAATTTTACAGAATGAGCATATAGAATATCTCCATTATTTGGCGATTCTGCATAAATGATAAAGTTCTTATTTGGCTCACCACAAACAAATTTATAACTATATTTTTTCCAATCTGTTGTAATATCAAAATATTGGTTTGGTGCTCCTTCGTGTCTAACAAGAACTCTCATTGCTTTGCTACCTTTTAGCCATAAACTTACACTATATCTTTTATTTTTTTCTAGTGTAAGATAAGAAGCTGTAGTATTATATACTCCACTAAGATTATCTGTATTTTTTTTTAAAACCATTTTTATGCATTTTCTGCTTATGCTCGTGTCTTCTATAATTGAAATAGTGCTATGAAAAGCTACCCAATTGTCCATATTATATGGTGCAGAGTTTCTAATTAAATTCGTACCTCCAACTTGTATATCTTCTATACTTTTAGTAACTGAACTAGTTATACTTCCTGCACTTTGTTCTATTGCACTATTCATTTCTTCTGTTGTACTATAATTTTCATCTATATTCGTCTGCACATCATCTACTGTCTGTGTTATCCCTTCTACTGTTTGCTCTATTTGTGTTACTTTTTGATTTGTCTTACTTATATTTTGATTAGTCTCATCTACTTTCTCTTCTACGCTACTTACTGTCTGTGTAATACCATCTATATCCTGTTCAACTTTTGTTAATTTGTTTCCTGTTTCTGTTTGTTGCTCTACAATATCAACTATTTGTCCATTTATTTTATCTACACTTCGTTCAACATTTTTAAATTTTGTTTTTATATTAAATGTATTCTTATAAGCTGTTTGCGTTTTAGTTAATGCTGTAGTCTCAATATTTCCACTAAAGCTACCATTAAAAGTAAATGTATGGTTAAATACATAGCTAATATATCCATTATCATTAATATCTTTTATATAAATAATGTCTCCTGAATCCAAATATGGATAACCATAATATTTAGTTTTAAAAGGTAAATATTTTAGCCCTTTTAAGCTATTCCACATTGGAACAATAACTTTTTCTCTTTCTTCCTGACTAGTTAGAAAATAATTATCATTTATTGTTATTTCAGTTAACCCATTCTCAGCGATACTAGATTTATCATCTAAAGCTGTATTTTCTCCTTCTATGCTAGATATTCCTAAAACTAATGAATTTAATTCTCCCCATTGGTCATTTTTTGAAAAGTCATCAAAATAATTATATCCATCTATAGTTTCGTCTGCATTACTTCGATTTCCTGATAATACCCTAACTTCCGTTAAATTTAATTCTTTAACAGTCATTGCATTAACATACTTTACTGTTAATAAGTTGGATATATTTTTTAGTGTCTTTATATATACTTTATTGTCTCTACCAATCTTGGCAAATCCACCTGCTAATTGAGCTATGTTACTTAATACAGTTCTACAATCTTCATTATTTGTAAATGGATTTCCTAATACCATATAATTTGAATTTGGAAATTCTGTATTTCCTAAAATTAATCCTACTTGTGAACATAAGTTACTTAATAAATTAACTAAAGATATTGGATATTGTACTTGATCTTCATAAGGAATATTAAACTTTATCATATAGTCATAACCTGTAAAGTTAGTTTTTTCTTTAACTTCTTCATTGTCAGGCTTTTGTATTATAAAATTTCCAAATGGCACATATTCTCCGTTTATTCCTGCAAAAGCTTGTATTTCTTTATTTTCTAAGTTTATTGAATTATTAGGGTTTAATATATTTACTGTTATTTTTTTAGCTACAGTTGTTCCTATAAATTTGTCATTAACATAGCAATTATCCTCTATTGTAAAATCTACTAACTGTCCATCGTAATTTTCTCCGACTATATCTATATTATCTTCAACAACATGTATCTTACCTTGTCTATTTGTTCCAAAATTTGATTTACAATCTTCTTTAAAACTATTACTTACTTGATACCCAATACTCACCTACAATTCTATTAAACTAATGTCGACTGGATTATATAAAATACCTTTATCTGTTCTATTCCATTTCATTGTTACTGTTCTATCTCCTCTATAACAATTAGCTGTTCTAACCGTTCCTAAATATGGATTGAAATATTTTACGCTTAGTTGTTTTAAATTTTTTATAGTAGAGAAGAAATCAACTAACTCTTCTCCCGTTAAGGCTCTAGTATGTAGAACAATCTTATACTTTTCTGCTACTGGATTATAATGCATATAACCTTTTGCATTTCTTCCACTGTCATAAGATACATCATACCATTGTACTTCGTATCCTTCGTCTTTAAGATATTTAGTTAAGTCTTTACCATCAACTGTTATAATTTGTTCTACATACCTATAATTTGCCTCCTATACTGGTATTGGAAAAGGTAATTCTCCTGTTTGCATTACATAGTTTGTAAACCCTTCCGATGCTTTCTTTACGATTACACCTTCGTCAGCTTTTGCTTCTATATTTACATTTACTTGTGTTTCATTTAATGCTTGTCTTACTGCTTGTGCTATTCCTTGAATTATATTACTGTCAATTGTCGTATTACTTCTTGCCTCAATTTGTCCTCTTATAGCACTATAATCAACATATTCGTTTGTATCTACAGCAAAATCTTTAGTATTTACTTCTATACCATTTTTTAATGTTCCAAAAGTATCGGTATCAATATTGTTTGTTACTGCGTTACTAACATCTTCTGCCATAGTCTTAGCCTGATTTACTGCTGTTGAAGTGTTTTCTTTAATACCTTCTGCTATACCTAGAGGAATATATTGAGCTAAGTCTGCCATTACCCTTGAAGGTGAGTGTATTCCAAATAGGTTTTTAAACCAATTCTTTATATTAGTTACAAGTCCACTAATAGCACTCCACAAGCTTTTATTATTCTTATTATCATTTATACCTTTAGTTACTCCATTTACTGCTTGTCTACCTGCTTCTGTTGTGTCAATTGTATTTACTCCATTTTCGACTGCGATAGCAAGTCCTTTAGCTGTTTCCTCTGCTGTCCATTTTTTATTGTTTATAGCATCAACACATGATTGTACTCTTTGACTTGTTGTAGTATCTAGTCCAGTTAAATTGTTTTCATAAGCTTTTTTATTATTTTTGGCTAAGTCCGCCCATTCTTGTATTAATTCAGGGCTAAATGTTTCTGTTGTACTTGTTATTGTCTGTATTAAAGTTTGTGTTTCTTGAGGAAGTGTTGATAATATTTGATTAAATTGGTCTTTGCTATTTGTTGCCATGTTCTTCCATACTTCTTGCATTGTTGGAGTAAGTCCCTCTGTAGTTGTCATTGTCTTTATTATTTCATTTTGAACACTAGGGTCAACTTGACTAATAGCATTATTAAATTCTTCGTATGATTTTTGTGCCAAAATTGACCAAGCTCCTACCATTTCAGTTGACATATTATCTACTGTTGATATACTTTCTAAGATTTGAGAAGCTACTGATGGCTCTACTTGAGAAATTCCTCTCATGAAATTTTCTCCTGAATTTTGAGCCATTTCTGCCCATTTTTCTTGTAATTGAGGGCTCCAAGTATCCAATGTAGTAGACTGTGCTAACATTGCTGATTGGGTTAAAGGTTCTAAATTATCAAAGTTTTGTTGCCAAGACTCATAATTTTCCTTAACCATATTTTGCAATGTATCAGAAGTAATATTTCCTTGATTAATCATTTCATCTGTTAAAATTCCTGTATTTTTTATTGTATCTTGTGTCATTTTATCTGAATAATAACTAACATCGTCAGAAGCTTCTTTTACTTTATCTCTATATTCTAATGTTTTTTCAGTAATATCAGCATAATTTTCCATTATTTGTTTACTGTTTTCATCATGATTTAACTTCCAAGCACTATAACCTTTAGACATTAAATCATCATACTCTTTTTGTGCTTTTGCTTGCTCTGATTCTAATTTAGCTAAATCTTTTCTTAATGATATTTCTTCTTTTAATGACTCTTTATATAATTCCAAGTTAGCTTCTTGTTCAGCCTCTTCTTTTTTCTTCTTTATTGTTTCATCTATACTTTGTTTTAAATCGTTATAGCTATTGACTACTTCGCCATTTTTAGTAATTAAATCACCATTACGTGATAATTCTAAGTCTAATGCATTGTTTAATTCTCCAAGTATAAAATCTACTCTTTCTTCATTGCCAGCTTTTACTCTACCGTTAGCATCGACTAAGCCATCTAATTGGCTAGCTAATGCTTGAGCATAGTCCATTTCATCTTGTGTAGCCTCACAAGTATCTTTTATTGATTGAATATTGTTTTGATAAGCTGCACTAGTATTATCTAAGCTAGAAATCAAATCATTTATACTATCTGTAAGTTGTGAAGCTTCTACATCAACTTCTTCAAATCCATTTACAATACCGTCTATACTATTTCCTAAGCCTATTCCAATAGTCAATCCTAAATTTAATGCTAATGTAGCAGAACCACCCAAAAGTGCTGCTGTAGGATTTCCTGTTGCAATCCATACTCCTAGTCCAACTAATAAAGCACTTCCTGTAGATTGTAGTAATGTAGCAATACTTGCATCTCCATCTAACAATTTTTTTGTTGCCCCAAAAGACATGATTACACCAGCCAAAGCTAAAGTTATACCAAATCCTATTTTTAAAGAATTTTTCAAATTAAATGTTTTTCCTGAACCTTTTGCGACTCCTTTCAATATAGTTACAATTGATAAGGCTGTTGCTCCTGCACCTAATGCTGTCTCTAATATTGTAAAAATATCTACATTACCTTCCAAAATATGCTTTATTCCTTTATATAGTAAATAAATTCCTACCAGTCCCAAAGTTATTCCAAAAGCTAATTTAAACGCTTGAGTACCTTTTAAAATTCCTAAGTTTTTAAGCAAATTAGTAATAGCACTTGATACTTTCCAACTCAAAATTGCAATTCCTATAGCCTTAGCTACATCTAATATTTTTTCAAAATTTGTTAAGCCTTCATTAAGTTCCCAACCACCTTCATCTGTTCTATGGAAACCTAACCATTCAAGCATATTGTCTCTTATATCCTGAGCTTTTCCTGAGATGCTATCCATTTTATTATCCCATTCATCAAGAGCATTTAATAATTTATCATCTATTCCCATAGAAACTCCTGAACCTGAGCCACTACCTGAATTTGTTTGCGGTGTAATATTATTTATTTCATCAAAGCCCATTAATTGTTTCTTTAACTCTTTTGCTGTTCCAACTGCTGACCCTAAACCGCTGTTTAAATCATCTATACCTGTATTTTCAACTAGATTTGTACCACCTGACTCTAAGTCATATCCAAATAAAGTTGCAAAAGATTTTAGAATTTCTTTAATTACCATAATAATAGCATTTACATATACTAAAATATTTCCAAATGTATTTACAATAAATGAACCTGCTACTTGTTTTAATTCAGCAATTTGATTTTTAAATATTCTTATTTGATTTGCACTATTATCCATAGTTCTAGCAAAGTCACCTTGTGCTTGTCCACCTTGTTGAACAATTGCTATATACCTTGCTACTTCTTTTTCAGCATAACTTAATTCTTGTACACTTCTATCAATTCCTAATTGATTTAATACTGTTTCCAATGAACTTTCTGAAACATCTATACCTATTTGTCTTAGACTCTCTACTTGTCCTGCCAAGCCTGACTTTAATTTATTCATTGCCTCGTCTATGCTTAAATTATAAAGTGACGCTATATCATAACCTGCTTTTGTTAGATTTTCTGACATAAAATATGAGTCAGCTTTGTTTATTCCTTGAGACTTAAGCATACTATAGTACATAGCTTGATAATTTTTTAATTCAGCTTCATTTGTTAGTAATTTTTCGTTCATTTCATCTTGAAACTTTGAGGCTTTTATATAATATTGACTAGCCTCTTCATCTAAATTTCCATATTGGTCAACTACTTTTCCCATTGAAACTTCAAATAAGTTATTTGTTTCAGTTAAATTTATATATTCGGAGCTTATATCTTTTATTAAATTAGCACCTTTTCTTAGTCCAACAATAACTCCACCAAAGTTTAAAGCCTTTTTTATTGCTCCAATGGAATCTATGTTCTTTTTAGCTTTTTTAGTATTTTCATCTAATTTATTATTTTCAGTAGAGCCTAAAGTATCATTTAAGCTCTTTTTTAAATCTTTAAGAGAGCCTATTAAGGTATCTATACTTTTTGTAGCTTTAGTTATTTGAACTTCTACTTCTGCTTCCATTGTTCCAACATTATAATCAGCCCTCTTTATCTACTCCTTTTTGTTTTTCTAAAATTCTTTTTATTTCTTTACTTCTTTCTCTTATTTGTTCTTCTACTTTTAGCCTTTCCTCTTGTTCAATTTCTTCTTTTGACTTACTAAAATCATATGGACTATTTGAATAATTTAATGCTGGCTTATTTCCGCTTCTTCCAAATGCATTATATAAGCTTTTACTTGTTCCTTCAAATACATATGCACCTATTAGCCATGCATTATAATTTGAAAGTTCATTATTTATTTTCATTTTGTCCATATATGATTTTCGGTATGCCCATAAAAGTTCTGGTTCATCGTTCCAAAATTCTTTTACAGCCATACCGAATTGTAATGCTAGAGGAAGTAGATAGTCATAAAAGAACTCACTTAATTTTTTATATTCTTTTTTATCCCCATCATTGGAACTATCTACATTTCTATTATCTTGGCTTTCTTCTTTTTCTTTCCAGTTGGGGATTTTGTAAAAGCCACATATTGATTTACTAAGAACTGTGTTATTTCTGATATATCTCCACCTTCTGAAACGTATTCTTCAAGTAATTCATCAGCTTCGTCCTTAGTCATTTTAGGTTGCTTACTTAGCAACCCTGTATAAAATAACTTGTCTGATAATGTTATTATTTTGCCTGCTTCTGTTACATCTAAACCATTATTTTCTGCTACTATTGCATCTTTTCTTGTAGGATAACCTAAATAATATTTCTTTTCCCCTACTTCTATTTCTAATAATTTACTCCTAATTCATTCCTCCATCATAATTTAATTATTCAGTTGCTAACATTTCTGTAACTTCTGTTGCTGTTTTGTCAGTTATTTCAGTTGCAACTATATGTAGTGTTGCTTCTTGAGCTGAACCTGCACTAAATTCATTTTTCCATGTTTGTGCTGTACCTTTTATATATGTACCTGTTCCGTCACTAAACTTAACTAAAAATTCGTTAACTGCTCCATCACATATTTCTTTTACTGCTTCATATTTTTCTGCTGTTCTATTGTAAGTAAAGTCTTGTGCTGGTAAGTCCATTCTATCTTCAATATATTGTTTTACTGGACTATCTAATTCTGTTACTTCAATAGTTCCACCTTCTGCACCACTAGCTGGTACTGACTTAATACTAATTAATTTTTCATAAGCTGATGCACCTTTTACATATAACAATGTACCTTGGTCATTAATAGCAACTTCTCCTGCCCTATTTTTTACCTCCTATAAATTCTCTTACTTTCATCTAATTTTCCCTCAAAACGCATATACCATCTATACACATCAGTATCCACATTTGGAGCTTCTTCATTTGCTTTTCTATTCATACCATAATGTTCATCAAAAACATCATTTATTAATTTCATTAATTCATTTGCAATAGATTGTTTCGCTATATTTCCTTCATTTACTGTATATATTTCTATGTCGTAAGCTAGGTTAAATCGTTGGTCAGTTTTATCTAAATTTTCATCATATATATCGTCCGCAATTTGTTTTATTAATATTACTGGAAACTTTTGATTAGGTGGTGTACTCTTTAATATTGTAGGTGAATATTCAGATTTTTCTTGTATATATTGTTTTGCATAATTAAATATCTCATCATATACATTTGGTAGCCTACAATCACCTCTATTTACTCATTTCTTCTTTTGCAATATTAGGAAATTCTCTTTCCATGTTTTTCATTGCATTATAAAACTTTTTATTAGCTGGAATACCTTTTGTCCATCTATAAGTTCCATCTCCTACTGGATAAACCCAACCTTTTTCTCCATGTTCATTTACATCATATTTCCAACCTGCCTCAGCGAGCATTTCATCTACATGAGGATTACTACTTCCAACTATACCAGTTCCAAATTCAGCATATGTTTCGCCTTCATCAGTAGTTCTTATTCCTCCACTTACTGTATCTCCAACTTTTTTAATTGGCATAAGTTCAGTAGATTTATGATTATTTTTTAATCCTACTTCTGATACTCTTCTTACAATATTTTCAGCTATTTGTGGCAAATTCTTTTTTTCTTCTTTAAGCATATTTTCCAATTCTTCTATACTATCTAAAGACAATGACATTTTGAATTTTGCATTTATATTCATAATCTACCACCCCACTTACTTTTTATCTGTAATCTTTTCAAAATAAATTACAATTACTTTATTTTGATTTCTTGGTGGATATAGTCTATAATTTGCATTTTGTCCATTTACTTTTTCTTCATTTGGGGTTGTACCATCTAAATAGGCAACATCAAATTCTTTAAATTTGCCATAATATTTGTTAAACTCTATTACTGCCTTTTGTGTTTGCTTAGCTCTTTCTCCAAATTCTGCTATATCTGCTTGACTAGATATTGGCTGTACATTCATCATATACATTTGTGGAGTATCATAAACAGCAATTTCGTTTCCATAATCATCTTCTTGTGAACCTATTTTTCTTGCAATCCATATTTTTTTATTCCATTTTTTTAACCTATTCTATTGGAACACCTGCCCTTGCTGGTGGTAAATCATTTAATAAGTCTTGTGATAAACCTGCTTTACCATAGGTTTCAGACAATCCATTTTCAGAATATGATGTAACATTTTCATTTCCTGTTAGATTATATAATTCTATTGCACATTTCGTTTGCCAATTTTTTGCTCTATCATTTGGCAATTCCTCTATTTCAGGATTATAAGGATAGACTAATCTAAGGTATATATATTTAGCATCTTCTAATTTTATTTTAAAAATTTCATCTTGACTATCATCATCAATGTTTTCTAAAATTTCTAGTCGCATTTTCTTTAATTGTTCATCTTCTGAAATCGCCCTAAATTAGTCCTCCAATCTATTTCTTAGCTTTTATTTCCTTGCCCACTCCTGCATCTATCAATACTTTGCCTCTTTCAGCAGATACGGTTAATACCGTACCTACTTTCATTAGCTCTTTATTTCTAGTTGTATCGTAATATTCTTTGATTACTTTTATTTTCATAAGCTATCACCTACACACTTGGAGCTGTTGGAAAATCTTCTGCATTTGCAACAATAACTTTTCTTCCAACAGGTTTTGTGAATGATGTGCTTAATCCAGTAATTTTACCATGTAATAATTCATTACCATAATCCAAACCAATTTGACCAAAGATTTGATATTTATCTCCTGCACCTTCTTTTGCAAGTGGCTCTAAGAAGAAGTTTCCTTTTCCTGGTACTGGTTGTTCTACTGGACTTATTGCATCAAAGTTAAATGCATAAGCTGTTCCTGATGGTATAAATTCACCTAAAGCTGTTCTAATTCTTCCAATAGGTAATAATAAATCTCTTACTTGAATACCATATTCATTTGAATATGCTTGTCCCATTTCTACGCCTGACTCCACAGCGCTACCATTTAATTGATTTAAAGTTACAGTGTCTAACCATAAAACTAAATTTGAAATATCTCCACCATTGTCTCTTATTTTTTGTACTAAGTCATTTACTAACCAAATATCTAATGGAGCATTTGATGCTGCTATAACGTTAGTCTTTATAGCTTCGTCCATACCTCTTGTTTTATTTATTGTTGCATCAGTTGTAGCTTTATTATATTTACCTTGAATAAATGTTTTTTCGATACTTCTTGCTAATTTTCTCATTTTGTTTCCAACTTGGAAGTCTAATTCGTCCATTGGATTAGCCTGTTGTCCTGCTATATTTGCTCCTGATAATGTTCCCATATTGCTCATTTTTGCGTAACTAATTGCTACTGAGTCTTGGAATATTTGTGTAACGTTAGTATTTTGACTTCTTGTAATATAACTTGGGTCTGGAGCTGTCAATGATGCTGTTTCAGATATAGCTGGTATATCCCCATCTTCACTTTGATATTCTTGTCCCAATATAAATTCCACACTATTTGTATACTTTGTTTTTCCACTTATCATACTCATAAATGGTGTTCTTGTGTTACCTTTATTAAATAACATTCCTGAATAATTTAAAACACCAAAACTTTGAATTGTTCCTTCTTGTTCTGCCCTATTAATTATCTCCTTTATTCTTCATTATTTTTTTCTGCTTCTTGCACTAATCTTGTATAATATGCCATTTTTGTATAATCATTTCTTTTTTGTGCATCTGCATATAATTTTTTATACTTATCTATTTCACTTTCATTTCCTGAACCGTCATCATTTCCTGCTGGTGGTTTAGGATTGTTTTTTACTATTTTGTCAGTAATTGCTTTCTCAATATCTTTCTTTTGCTTTAACATAGTATTACATATTAACTCTGCTAAATCTTTTGTTTTCTCAGGATCTACTGTAACTATATTATCTAATATTCCTTTATAATCATCTTCTTTAAATCCCGCTTTAGCAAAAGTATTTTCAGCATACATTTTACTTATTGTTAAATTAGCTTTTTGATATTGTTCTTGCATTTGCTTTTCTTTTTCTGCTTGCTTTTCCTCATCTGTCATTTTACTTTGCTTAAATGTTTCATATTCATTTTTCAAAGTATTGTAAGCATCAATTTGTGCTTTAGTATTTTGCTTTTCTGTATTGTACTTACTTGTTGGCACAAAACTTTTTCCTACTAAGGTTTTTATAGCCTCTGCTTTTTCAGCATCGTCTAATTCATTGTTTGTTAAAATTTGATTTAACTCTTCGTCCCTAATTCTACTCCTTCTCATACTACCGTTTTTACCGTGTCGTTCACGTAATTGTATGGCTAGTTATTAACCCCACTAGCTGGATTATTTTTTTGTTTGCTATCCTTATTTTGGTTATTATCTTTTTGATTGTCATTCTGATTATTTAAAGTATTAAGATTATTATTTAATTCTTTACTTTCAGGCTTCCAAAAGCTATCACCAAAATATTTCTTAGCTTTTGCATATACATCGTTAGGGTCACTAAACAACCCACAAATTGTAAATGCTATATCTGGACTTACTTGTGCCTCTTTCATATTTAATAAGCCTTGAGTTTTAACAAGTAAATTGTCCGATTTATTTCTTGTAAACTTAATATCTATATCACTATTTTTTAAAGACTTGATTTTTCCTTCATATTCGCATATTCTCAAAATCAACTTTAAAAATTGTCTTTCTGACTTTTTAAATGAAAGTTCATCTTGTTTTGCTCTTTCATCTGCCATAGTCCAACCTTCACCCAATAATCTTGCTTGTCCAGTATCTCCACCCGATGGCTTATCATTAAGTCTTGGAACACCGCATATTGTTAAAATATTATTATAAATATCATCTGTGACTATTTTTGTTTCACTATGTAACAATTGTGATGTTAAAAGCTTAACATCTGCTGGTTTATTAGGGTCACTTGAAGTCACCTCAATAGCCCCTGCTTGAACTAGCTTTTTAAAAGTTGGTATATCTATTTCTTGATTTATAAAAACTAATAAACTTTGTACGAACTGGTCAATACCATCAATGTCATCGCTTTTTATTCTATTTAATGCGTTTAAACCTGTCATTACTAATTCTATAAGTCCTAATCTTGCTTGATTTAATGGATACTCAATAATTCTTTGCCCTTTAACTTTTAATGGATACTCTTTTACTTTTATAAATTCTGTATCATTTATTGGCATATCCATATCTAATAATTCAAAATTACCAAAGCTTTCTTTATATTGACACATAAACGTATCTGTATATACAGTTATAATTCTATATTTACTTACATACTCATTTCCGTCCTCTGCCATAATCCTATTGCTAAAGTAACTATAATATCCACAAAATAGTTGTTCTCCTCTAATTCCTGAACTATATACAACGAATGTTTTTCTTGGGTCTGCTGTTCTAATCTCAAATGGTGCTTCATCTTCATCATCTTCATTGTCTATATCTACCCATCTATATGCAGTTCCACAAATATATTGCCATTCTGCAATTTCTTTGTCTAAACTTGCCTTATCTTCACTTTCCATGTACTTATTGAGTTCTGAAATTTCAGGATTAACAGTCTCATTGTTTTTTTCACCTTTTTGCACATACTGTACTGGTTCTCCATAAATATATGCTTTTTTAAACTCAACAATCTCAAATGCATGATTTTCTAATACCTTATTATTTATCTCAGGTCTTACAACCTTTTGTTTCTTTAGAATTGGTTGCTTTCCTTTGTAATAATTGTATAAGTATCCTATTTCATTTGCATTTTTTTCATGTTCTCTTAAAACTTGAGGTAAAATTTGTCTTATTTTTTCCGCTGTCAATTCTTTTTTTGTAAGTGATGTCCTTAGAACTCTTCTACCAAAGAAAACTCTTTGTGGTTCGCTAATTGGTGTTACTATTTCAGGACTATCCGTTGTTCTAACAGCTTCACTATTTTGTTGTTCAATTTCTTTTACTATTTCTGCCCTAAAATCCTCCAAATACAAAATAAGAAACAATAAATAAAGTTAAATATTCATTGCTTCTTATTAAGCTGATGGAGTGAATTAGCGTAGATACGTATTCCCTCCACATAAATTTGTATCTATAACCCATTACGGCAAGCGTAATTCTCACTTTACATATTATAACACGATATTCTAAAATCTCCAAAGTGGTTTACATAAGTGTGCCTTGCTCTTCATATTTATATTTTTTACATGAACTCACATATATTACATCGTTCCCATAACTATCTTTTTCTCTTGTAATCTCAGTCATATAATCTTTTCTTTTGTTATAATATCTACTATCAAAACATTCCTGCCAATGTATACATTTCCAACAAATATTTTTCCTAAATATCTCCTTTTAAATACCTAATATGGCTCTAGCAATAGGTTTAGGCTTGCTAGGCTTTGCTCTATCTAATATTATTTCTGTCCTAAACATAGCCATACTGTCAGGCGCATCATCAAATTTATTGGGATAATCAAAGCTATAAGTGGTAAAGTTTTTCATAAATCTTCCATAATCTGAATTTGGCTTATACATTTTTTTATCTTTAAATACAATAAATTTTCTTATATCTCCTCTTGCGTCTTTTATTCTTTGCTCTTTGTTAACAGTATTATATTTCTCTATAATTTCACAAATATAGTATCCTTTGGCTTTAAGCCTTTCTTCTATTACTACTTTCAAAGAAGTATCTGTATTATTTTCGATTACAAATTTTGTTACTGTATATTCGATTATTTTCTCAACTATCAAATCATACAATTCTGTCATAGCCTTCTTTTGAAATATGCAGTCCACAAAATAATATTTATCATTGTTTTTTCCTATCTTAAATATTGGCATAGAAACATTATCCTTACCTTTTCTAGCTGGGTCTAATACTGCAAATGTATAGTTTAAGCAATCTTCATTTCCGTCTTTATCTCTAGGTAATTCTTCATAATGTTGTAATAACTCATCTGCAAATTCAAGTCCTGTTGGAGCTATTGGGTCTTGTTGATATACACAACTAAATAAAAACTCATCTGTAGTATCTCTTAATTGCCTAGCTTCTTTTGTACTCATTACATCTTCGCAGGTTGTTTCATCATTTTCATCAAGTAATGGCACTCTTATAAACACTGTAGAACCGTCTTTTGTTTCCCATGCATATTTAAAGTTTTTACTTCTTACAACTTCTGACAAACTTTCTCTATCTACAGTTACACGATTTAAAATATCCTCAGGAGACCACATTGTCCCTGCAAATATAAATTTTGTACTACTTCCATCACGTCTGTTGTACCATTCTGTTTTCCATTTATCATATAATTGTGAGTGTAATGCACTATTAGTTGCCTCACTTGCACCTTTAGTCATATCATCAAAAATAATTGCCTTATTAGCTCTAACACCTGTTACTGAACCATCTCTTGTTCTAGCAATATGTGATGTTAATGTTTCTGCACCTTTAATTTGCCAATCGCTTTCTTTTTCTTTTGAAAATGGCTTTGTTCCATATACTTTAAATCGTGGAAAAACATCACTATATCTAGGATTTCTTATTATTTCTTGTATGCTTCTACTAAAACTTAGAACTAATTCGTCTGAATAACTTAATCTTAGTACTGAATTATTTATATCCAAGCCAAATAACCAAGCCGTAAAATAGTTCAAACTGAACGATTTTCCTGTGCTTGGCGGATATGAAGCTATAATATATTGTAATTTATCTGAAAAAGCTATTTTATTAAGATAAAAAATAAAAGGTTTTAATACTTTTCTTCTACTGGCTAAAACTCTTTTGGCTTTTTCCATTTCCATATAATCAATAAAATGTTCTAGCGACCTTCTACCTGCAAAAGCGTATGATTTTGTCCATAGTTCGTAATACTGAGGCATATATTTAGGCTCACATTTATATACTCTACTTTCAAGAATAGGAATTAATTCTGTGATTGCACATCTGCAAGCACTCAATTCAATCTCTTGTTTATTTTTATCATCTTTTTTAGGACTATCAAAGTATTGTAGCAATAGCATATATAGGTTATTGCACATTTCAAGCCTACTATATTCATCAATATTCTTCTTTTTTAAGACTTTAACAACTTCATCAATTAGTTTTTTATAATCTTGCCTATGTTAAATCTCGCTTTCCTTTAACCACTCTTTAATGCCACTTAATTTATATAAAACTCCTCCTGATGTAAATCTAATACCCTCAATTTTATGTCTAGTGCTTTTATGCCACACCATTTGTCCGATAATATACTTCAATCTATACATTTATCTACCTCCATAATTCTTTTCCATTCTGCTCTTGTAGGCTCTCCCATCATTTTTATTAATGAATATTTAGGCAAATTTAATGCTATTTCGCAACGTCTAGCCATAAGGAAATTATTACCACCTATACCATTTAGGAAATTATTTAATTTTTGTTTTTGTACTTCGTTTTCTTTGTATAAATGTAATCTATTTATTTCACTTACTAAATCAATTTGTCGCATATTTCTTTGTTTTAATATATTTCTTACATAATTTCCAACTGTTATCATTATTACTCCTTTGGCGATAAAGTGAGGTGCCGACCCCCAAGCAAATTATGCTCCAGTTGTTTTCAAAACAATGCTTACAGCCGTGTAAGGTACTTTACCATATGTATGGGACTTTAATTTTATTTTCAACGCAGGTTACCCAAATTTCTACTGACGCATATCTGGGAGCGACCCAGCCACTGGCGATAATCTATGGACTTGCACCATATACCTTTAATAGGTACGCAATTCTTAGCAGGAATGCTCCAAGCTTTTTGGATTAGATTACCATATGTAAGCATGCTTTTTGCCAATCTTTCTTAGCCTCTCATGCTCTGCTAAGTTCAGTATATTTAAGGTTTTCTTAACTTGATATGGAAGATTACCCTTCAACTTCCATCAAGTTTCGGATTGTCATATACTACAATAGACCGTTGGCTGATGCAGAGAGACTTGAACTCCCAACCCTTAAGTTAACAGCTTAACGCTCTACCTCTTGAGCTATGCACCAATGTATGGCTGGAGAAACTAGACTCGAACTAATAATACAAGAGTCAAAGTCTTGTGTGTTACCAATTACACCATTCTCCAATATGGCGCGGAACTAAAGGATTTGAACCTCTACAAATAGTTTTGGAGACTATTGTGCTACCAATTACACTAAGTTCGCATAGGACACCAATTCCCACTTAGGCAGGGTGTGTGGTGACAACTCGTCCATGGTTACTATAATTAAAGTCTTTGAAAAAAACTTGTGCACGTCTGCACTGGTGGGCTATCTGCGATTTGAACACAGGACTTACTGGTTAAAAGCCAGTTACTCTACCAACTGAGTTAATAGCCCATATAGATGAGGAATATTATAATACTCCTCAAAATTAAGCTAACAATTGTTTTGCTTAATATAATTCAACTGGTTGCAGGCGAACGACTCGAACGTTGTCTTTGGGCTAGGATCCCAAAATGCTACCATTGCACCACCCCTGCTATATATACAGATGATGACTAGCTTAACCTAGGATACATAGGCTTCCGCCTACTTATCTAATCATCATCAGAAACCTTTTCTACTCATGGTAGATAGGTAAAATATGTTTATTACTTTAATTCTTTTATAAACTTACCATATTCTACTGCTGTCATATGTTCTATACGACAACCTCTAGCTTCTTGCCAACCTTTCATGAATACTACGCAATCCGCTTCATCAAGTAGTTCTAATGATTTTGCTAAGTAAAATACTGGACTTCTTCCTTCTGAAATATCTAATATACTATTAATAACTTCGTAGCCTTGTTTTTCTAATTCTTGTACTATTTGTTCTCTTTCTTCTTTTATTTTTTCTGTTGTTTTACCTCTCATTGGTTGACTAATAAAAACTTTCATTCGTTATTCCTCTACTTTCACTACAAAATTTTTCCACTTTTTATATGCATCAACATATATTTCTTTTTTATCTCCATTATATGTAAGCTCATAATACATTCCATCACTTACTTTTGTACTTGCAAGTGCTTTATTATTTTGCAATGCTTTTACAGCCCATACTATAAAAGTATCATCTTTAGTTATTTTTCCATTTTTATCAGTTGAGTCTGCCTGCGAATTAAAATAATCAACAATTATTTGCTTACATTTTTCCATAAATTTATCGTTCTCCATTATATTTACACTTCCCTTCTTGCCATGCTCCACATTCTTCTTTTGGGCACTTCATATTTCCCCAATATTCTCCTATTACATAAGAGTCTATCATATCAGGATATTCTTTATTTCTTACATTCATTTGTATATTTATATGTGAATTTTGCACATATGGACATATCATAACTTTTATTTCCTCCATGATTTTATAACTGTTCCTATCAAACTAAGAAATATTGATAATGCAACTCCATTCCAAAAAGTCCATACAAAATTTATTCCAAAACCCCATATTATAAAGTTGCCAATTCCCCACAATATAAGTCCTTCTAATCCAAATACAATAACTACTGCAAAACATATTGCAATGACTATTGTTAGTATATTCAAAAACTTATCCATCTTTCCCTCCTATAATGTGGATATACATTTTAATAATGTTAAACTTAAAACAACTAATAAACTAAATATTAGTAAACTTAAGCCTGTAATCAGAATAAATCCACATATACTTATAATAGTTTTCTTTATATATCTAATAATTTTTTTCATTCTTTTAAATCTTTCCACATAATACCATCAAGCATTCGTATTTTATAATTTTGAAACATTGTTTTTAATACTTTACTTAGTTTGCTTCCTCTTGAACATATCCACGGGTTAATGAAATACTGGACATTCCTACTATTTTTCCCTTTGTAAAGTATATCTTTGTGCCTTAAACTTTCTACTACTTTTTCTACTGTTGACACGGATAGACCCGATATTTTAGAAATGCCTTCGATATTTAACTCTTTACCATTCATATATTTTAGTAAACAATCATCATATCCTACATAAGGCAATAACGAAAATAATACAATTCGTTCATTTTTATTTAGCTCTAGTAGCAATAGTCTTAATTCGTCCGTATTTACCTTAGAATAATGCTTTAAATCCCAACTCATATACTTACTAATGTCATTAACTTTTCGTTGCTCTATAGCTTTTCTGTTTCTTTTATAGCTTTCTATAGAGTTCTTCTTTACATGCATATCCCCTTCATCTAGTATTTCTATCCTTTGCTTGGGGCTTACTTCAATATACTCTCCTGTGTCTAAATCAACTATTCTTTGTATTTTATATTTATTCCTGTCTCTTACAACCCTTCTGACTGCTATATTCTACGTGATTACCAGTAAACCGTACGGGTAATTATTTTCGTCTGTATCCCTTGTTGCTCTAAGCTTTGAGACCTATTTTTTGCATTTCTATCCCTCTTACTATTAATTACATTAATAGCGCTTTACTTTTAGAAAAAGTAAAACAAAAAGCAATGCCCTCGAACTTTTACGTTCAAAAACATTGCTTCTTATTAAGCATAAAATAAATATTGACTGCAATTATATTATCATATTTTTTAGCACTTGTCAATAGAGAGTGCTAATTGCTGTTAAATATATCCGTTCCAAAATTTAATGAAGTCCTTTTTGTTTATTAGGCATATTTGAGGAGGTAACAGAGCCCCCTGCAATAGATGTCACATAGGGGTGGGGTACGCTCTGGGCTGATGAAATGACTTTATACACCAGTTACGCAATATTCAAAAAAGCCTAGATTTAAGTATTTATTGATGATTTCAAAACTAAAGTAATGCAATAAAAGTATGCAATAGATATATTTTAACAGATAGACAAAAAAGTGCGATAGTTACTATATATCGTAAATGATAAATAATAAATAATACATCGTAAGTCATATATCATAAATAATAATAGATTGATAAATCAATATAGCAGATGATATATAGTATTGATAGTAGTATATAGTAAATATAAACTATATATCATAATATATGCTATAAAGTATTGTATATAAAACAATATATATAGCATATCCCCTGCAATAGAAGAACTATGTCCGCATGAATTAGTAAGTATACATAATAGCATATATTTTAATAAAAAAATAAAATAATTTTAAATTTTTTTAATTTACTGAGATTTAAGTATAAGATGATTAAATAAACTTAACTAGAGCCATCAAGAGTAAAAAAATAAAATGGCTTAAAAACGATTTATGAGCTTTTGAAGGGTATTATAAAGGCAATTTATTTTTATGTGATAATCTCTGAAAGTCTTGAGGCTGTAAGGTTTGAGTTGACAAACATTCAATAATTTAGTATAATATATATAGTTAAAGAGAGATAAAAAAAGCTCTCGTTAGTGCTTAAGTTTGGCGACTATCACTAACGAGAATAACACCCCACAAAGGGCTATAATTATAATAACATAAATAAAGCCTTTTGTAAAGTGTATTTTATCTTATCAAAATATATTTTATAGGAGGTTTTTATTTATGAAGAAAACGTTAGATGAAGTTTATGAGGAAATGAAAAAAGAAGCAAGAGAATTTGCAAAAAAGGAAGGTCTAAAACTAAGTATTACAAGACAAGATTATGACTATATTACAATTACAGTAGTAGCAGGAAAAGAAAAAGTATTAAACAATAAGGATAGAAGCGACAACCTATTCCATGATTACGACTTGAAAGAAACTTATAAAAATTATTCAAATAAAATCGATGAATATGTAGACCTTAAAAGATATGAAAACACAGATAATTCAAACGAAGTAGCACAAAGATTATCAGATATGAAAATGACTGAATATGGCTTTAAAATTGCAAAAAAACTATTTAATATTATGCACAAAAATTATTGGAACGAAAGCGATATACAAACAGATTATTTCAATCAAGCATTTTATGGCAATCTGTATTTAGGAAATTATGGCAAGCCATATCAAGTAAAGGAGGTGTAAAAATGTTATATTCAGATTTTATTGATTTTCAAAACAAAGACACTAAATTAGATTATACTACACTATCTTATAAACTAATAAATACAAAAAGATTAACTGAAAATAATAATCAACTTGTAAAGCAAATAAAGCAATCGGATTCATTTTATAAAAAAATGGATTTTGAAGAAGCTCTCATATCATTAAATGGAAAAATATTTAATGTATTACATCAGCTTAATAGTAATAATTATTTTGAAATTTAGGAGGTAAAAAAATTATGAAAAAATATGAAAACGCTTATATATTAAAAGGAAGTTTAACAGAAGAACAAGCAAAAATGGAAATTGCAGAAATAACAAAATACTTTGATAAAGTAAGAATATTTGAAAACAAAGAAACTTTTAACGGATATCAAGGCTTAAAACATTTAGCTTATGCAATCAAAGGTGAAAAAACAGGATACTATTACATAACAAACTTTGAAGGAACAGACAAAACAGTCGAAGAACTAGAAAACAAGCTAAGACTTAATGATAGTGTACTTAAGTTTATAACAATAAGAATATAACACATAGCTTGACAAGTCCTAGTAACGAACACAATTAAAGATTATATTTGAAAGGATAAAAATGAGATGAGAAAAACAAGAGTTAAAAGAATAAAAAAGTTAATCGGAAATTTGATTGAATTAGTTGGGATAATTGGAATAATACTTATAATAGCCTTATTTATAAAGTTATTTAGTACCGCAAATACTAACTTCATAAAAGGCTTACGCCCTCTAACCCAACAAGAAATGATAGAAGGCGTTGAATATACAAAGACACATATTGACTAGGTAAAATATAATATAAAATTTTGGGCTTGTCAAGTAAATTTTTAACAATACAACTTTACACATAATATCAATGATTATAAAATGGAGGTGTCAAAAATGGGCTATAATGATTTTATACAAACAATGTTTAGAATGGGATTTAATTGGAATGATATTGAATATTATTGGAGACATCAAGACGAACTAGACGAATTACTAACATCTGATGAAGAATTAACAGAAGATAAACAAAAAGAAAGAGATTTAAACGAATATATAGCAAATATATAAGTATATAAAAAGGGTGGTAAAAATGGAAGATATAAAAAATAAAATAGTAGATTTTTATAAAAACTATAATATAAATATTTCAATTGAAAAAGTAGTTGAAGCTTATCAACTCTACAGATACTTCATAAAGCTTGATAGGACTAATAAAACAAGAATTGTAAATGTAGAAAAATTAGTTGAAGATTTATCAATTGAATTAGGAATAAAAAATATAAACTTTACTACAGATTTTGAAACAGGTAAAAAAGTATTTGAAATTCCAAGAAAAAATCGTAAGAATTTGTATATGCAAGACATTGAGTTCACAGCAGAAAGTCAAGAAGGCTTGCAAATATGCCTTGGTAAAGATTTAAACAATAATAACTATATGGTAGACTTATGTGAAACTCCCCACTTGCTAATTGCAGGAACAACTGGAAGTGGTAAAAGTGTTTTCATTAATTCGATTTTAATCAATTTATTAAACAACTACAAAAAAGACTATTTAGAACTATCACTAATTGACCCTAAAAAGGTTGAACTAAGCATATATAAGAACTGCGCACAAGTTAAAGAAATTGGCAACACATTAGCAGAAAGTAAACAAATATTGAAAAATGTATTACTTGAGATTGATAGAAGATATAAACAGCTTGAACTTACAAATTGCAGAAGCATTGAAAGTTATAACAAAAAAACGTCTAATAAGATGCCATATAAAGTAATTGTTATTGATGAGTTAGCAGACATTATATTGCAAGATAGACAAGAAATAACAAGCAATAGAAAAAATCCATTACAAGAACAATCACTTGAAAGCATTATTTGCAGAATTGCCCAAATCGGTAGAGCTTGCGGGGTTCATTTAATAGTAGCAACCCAAAGACCTAGTTCAGACGTAATCACAGGACTAATCAAGGCAAACTTTCCAAGTCGTGTAGCATTCTCTGTATCTACAAAAATTGATAGTAGAATAATTTTAGACACTGCAGGAGCTGAGAAACTTCTTGGTAAAGGTGACATGCTTTTCAAAATGGTTGGAGACAAAGAACTACACAGAATACAAGGCGCTTTTGTAACAGATGAAGAAATAGAAAAAACAGTTGATGAGAATATAGACTACGAAGAAATAAAGAAGCAAGAAGCCTTAAAAATGGCAAATATATTGAAACAAAAAGAAGAACAAGAATTGATAAAGAAGGAAACTGAAAGACAAGAACAAGAAAACATCAAAGATGAACAACTTAAAGAAAAACAACAAAAGAGCGAAAAAAGATGGTCTACATTTGAAAAAATTCTACATATAATTGGGTCAATATTCAAATGGATTGGTTTAATATTATTCGGTGGTATATACTTTATATTCAGAATCATTTCAGGATTAGCAAAAGATATGTAAAATAAGGCAATAAAAAGCCTTATTTTTTTGCATATTGTTTAATTCTTTTGTAAATCAATTTTAAGCAATTTTACTGCTTATTAATATAATTTCATTATTCAATATTTAAAGTCCTTTAAAATCAATTCTAGTGCGTAGATTTTAATTATATTTTGTAAAATTTAACTAAATTTGAATGTTATATATATTTTATGTTTTTTTTGTTGGAAGTTATTCTTTATACACCTCATACCTATATAAATTTATATGCAAAAATGTCCGTTCCAAATTTTTGAGAAAAAAATTTTTTAATATACACATATCCGTTCCAAATTTTTATAGCAATTGCCGTTCCAAATTTTCAATTACTTCTTTTCTACATTCACTACATTTTGTTGGTGCTATAAATTACTCATTATTTAAGTATTTTTCATAAGTACTTTCATAGTTGTTTTGTTTTTGTTGTGATTTTTCCCATTCTTCATTTGCTTCTTCTGCTCTCTCAAGTAAATTATCTTCTCCGTTTATTGTATTTGAAATAATTTCTCCTTCAAAATACCAATGTTCAATGGTATTGTCAACTACTTGAGTCTTAGGATTTATATTAAAGATTGCTTTGTATTTATCTTTTACATTCAATCTTATTTGTATATTCTCATATTCTTTAAAGTTCGATAAATTACTTCCTACAATTTCTCCAATTTTATACTCTTTATCTTGTTCATCATTTTCATTTTCAAAGTCACAGTCAATAATTATTTTTTTTTGACTAATTGATTGATATACTGTTATATCTTGATGATATTCTTGTAATTCTTTTTCTAAGTTTAATAAATTTATCTTACCCAAATTTATTAATATCAATATTATTAAAATAACAAGTACAATACATACCCAAAACCACCATTTTTGATAAATCTTTACATTATTTTCTTTCATTTAATTATCCCCCTTACCAAAAATAATACATCATATTACAAAATTTTACAATAGAAAACTAAAAAATAGCCAAGATTTCTCCTGACTATTGTCTCCTCATACTCTTTTTTCTTCTAAGAAAGGTGGTCAAAGTCCTATGTTTCATCTAAAAAACTGGCAGATGTTAATAACTTTATTGCTGTTAGGACTTTTCTATTTATTTACATTATAAGTATTTACAAATTACAAAGTTCTATATTTCTGTTGGATTTGAACCAACTCTTTTTAATTGTTTTAAAAATCAAAATTTAACCAATGTTTAAAATTGCTGTAAGAACTTTTCATTACAAGATACTAAAAATATATCGTTGCTCTACCAACTGAGCTATATCTAACTTCGTTAGATAATTGGACTCGAACCAATGACAAACGGCGTTCCCAATGTGTTTTAAAGTTGCTGTATGTATCTTTCTTAACTGGTGCTAATCATATCACAATAATTAGCACTTGTCAAGTTAGTCTGCTAAAATTTTCGCAATTCTTTTATATCGTTCCGTTCCTAATTTTTCTAGTAATACTTTATATGGGTCTAATTCATTTGACATTACCATTTCAGCTATGTTTGTACTAAAGCCTGATACTAATGCTATACCAAGTTCATTTTCCTTTAATGGTATTGTTCCTGTTCTGCTATTGACGTTCCAAAATACTAATCTTGGTAGTTTATAGCCTGCTTCACTATACTGTCTTCCAATAGTTTTGAATAACTTTTCGTTGACTTCTCCATCTGTTGCATAATCAAATTCCATATCAGATATTATAATTATATTAGCTGGCATTTCATCTTGTGATAAATTATATTGTCTAGCTGTTTCTAAAATTAAGTCAAATACTGCCTTGATATTTGTGTTAGCAACTTCATCATAAGCTAATGCTTTTCTTATTTTATCGTGTAATGATGTACAACCTTCAAAGTCAACAAATTGTGGGTGTTCACTAAATGTTATATATTTGTCTTTAAATTGTCCTTTGTTATGCTCTGCAAAGTATATTGCTAAAGAGTTTGCGACATCTAATGCTGTAACATTTGTATTTCCTATTGTAGATGTCATACTTCCGCTTCCATCTGCTACAACTAATGTATTTGATATGTCTTTTTGAGGTAATGATTTCCATAATTGCTCTAATGTCTCATCTTTAGTTTTTACCCTCATATTCCAACCTTGTTCTTTCATATATTTATGTACTATGTCATGTGGATATAATTTTCCTGCATTTATCTTCTTTTCGCCTTTTTCTACTTTACTTAAAAAGTCTCTTCTTCTTTCTTCATCGTGTCTTAAGAAAGCATTATTATAATTTAAGTTAGCTCTTGAAGGTACATTTTCATATTTAATTTTGTCCCATTCATTACTACACATTTTTCTTTCAGTTACATCTATATGTTTTCTAAGTTTTGATAATAGCTTTCTATAGTTCTTTTCTGTTGTATTTAATGATTTTATTATCTTTTTTGCCCTTTCTTTTTGTACCTTACTTGATGCATTTATAGATGGTAACCATTTTGCTAATAATGAAATAGGTTTATTACTGTCTGCATCTAAATCATCTGCAAATAATTGATTTGCAAATTCATTTAATACTTCTTTTTCTACTGGAGTATCAAACAATTCTAATAAATCATCATATCTTCCATATTCAGCTATTATAGGAATAACCTTTTTAATCATTTCTGGTTCAGTATTAGCAAGATGTTTTATTATTATTCTAAATAATCTTCTTTCTCCTAATCCTTCTTCTCTATCTCTAATGAAAAATAAGAATTTCATTGCTAATATTTTATCATCTAGCCATACTTTATCAAAATCATTTATTATTTCTTCCTTTGATTTATTTCTATAGCTTGATACTTTATAATTAAAGTCAAGTATAGCTTTTCCTGTAGTTTTATATCCTATTGCTCCATTCTCTGTAATATTTTCATTAAATTCCTCATCTAGAGTTTCTTTCATTTTATTTATAAATTCCATATTAATATTCCTCCTATTCCTCAAAAGCTATATCATCTGCTTTTAATTGTTTCTTTAATTCTTGTTTATTTAAAATTGTGATACGATTACCACATTCATCATAGTAACTATATCTTTTTGGTATCTCTATTTTTAAATCTTCTTGAAATTTTCTTTTTAACAATTCGTATTTAACCTTATCAAGTATATCAATTGCTTTTTGATTTATCTCGTCATTTGTTTTTATGCTTATATCTTTTATATGTCTTGTATTAGCATCAATTGTAAGAGCTAATGTTTCTGCCTCTAATTCAGGCAATATTCCTTTTTTTACTTGTATTAACCATTCTTTATTATCAGGTATTAAGCATTCTGAATAAGGCTTATTTTGAATGTATTTTTTTATGAAATCGTTTATTCTTAGTATATGATTTAATTGTTTTGGATCATATCCATACTTTTCTATTTTATCCTTTGTTGCTGGATATGGGTGTTTAAGTGCCTTTAATTTTTCCATACTCATTCCTGACATGCATTTTAGTGCTTGATTATAATTAAGATGAGCTATTTCTTCTCTATTTGCAAGTAATAATTCTACTAAATCTTTATATTTAGGATTTATTATCATGTATTTTGTAAATAATGTCTCTACAAAATTTATATTTTGTTTTTTATAATTTTCAAACATTGGTCTTACATCTTTTACGTCAATATGCTCATTATTATCTAAAACTATAGTTTCACTTTCAGGACGTCTGTTATATACAAAATCTTCAAATGATGGTAATATAACAGCTTTAGTATCAACATCTGACATATATTCTTCGTCATACACATCTAATCCATAATTTTGTGAACCTTGTAATGCTAAGAATACTATTTCGTATCCTTTTTGTTGTAAATAATCATAATGCTCTTTTACTCTCTTCATAATTTTTTCATCTTTATTCATTATTCTTTCACCTTCCTATCGAATATAGAAATCCATACAAAGTCCCTACATACTGGACAAATAATAAATTTATTATCAAACAAATCTCTAACAATATCCTGTGGAGTATAAGCAATTAAGCTTTTACAATTTGGACATTTGTGAATTTTTTCATAACTTGTCTTTTTCAATACTCTCATTAATGAGCCTCCTTATCCGCTTCATGTAAAAGCATTAAATCATTCCAAGTTTCTTCGCCTAATAATCTTTTATATTTATTAATTGTTTTTTCATTCATATTTGAATATGGTAACATATGCCATTGTATCAAGTTTAATGTATTTATAATCTTATCTATCTCTCCATCTACATACCATTGTTTTATTGTAAAATTAAATAAACTGTCATAGGCACTTACTTTTTCATGATTATAATAATGAGCTATTGCTGTTTTTTCCCCTTTATTATTTATGAATGTCTTTGTTTTTAATTTTCCAATATCGTGTAATAATCCTGCTCTATTAAGTTCCGTTTCTTCATATGCTGGCTTTTTATTATCTAAAATTTTATGAACTTTATCACAATGTTGTTTTACAGTTAATGAGTGATAAGGATTATCTTGTTCCATATCCTGCAAATCTTCAAATGTAAAAATATATGAACTATTATATTTGATTTGAATTTTATTAAATCCCTCATAATATTGAGGAATATATATGTTATTATACATTCTCTTTATCACTGATTCTGGTACTTTTCTTTTTCTTTTCATATTTCTCGTCAAACATTCTTCATAAGGTGTTGCTATTAATACTGCTATTTTTTGTAAATCTTTTATATAATTTAATTCATGTAACATACTCATTCTTCTTTTATAATTTATATTAGTAGCATCTAATATTACATTTTTATTCTTTAAATTTTGTTTTACTCTTTGCATAGCTGTTCTGAATACTAAATTATTGTTTTCCTGATTATTAACATCATCAAATAATTCTTCTCTTAAATCATCAGTTGATATTATTATTGCATTCTCTATCTTTGCAATTTCTTGTGCTATAGTTGATTTACCACTACTAGGTATTCCTATCATCATAAAGAATTTCATTTGTTTTTCCTCCTAAAAAATTCTCTCTTTTCTTTTAATCTTCTTACTTCTTCTGCTTTTCTTTTTGCATTATCTTCTAATATTTTTTCTTGTTCCAACTTTTTAAATTCTTTTGCTGTAATATGTCTTAATGCATTCTCTTGCTTCACTTTTTCTTTATCTAAACTTTGCTTATTTATCTTTTGCATATATTCTTTATTTTTCAATCTTTCAATTATATCTTCCAACCTACTTTACTAACTCCTTTCAGTTGTCGCATTTTTTACGACAACTTATTAATATTCTATATTAAGTTTTTTATATCTTATAGGATTATCTGCTTCTATTTTTTTAAGTTCATTTGCTTTAAAATCAATGTGGTTTCCATCTTCAAATTTAACTCCAAATATATAATCCTTCTTATCATAAGATATTGATGTTACTATACCGAGCTTTCCCTCATATTTTGTATAAAAGTTTTCTGTTCCTAATTGGTCTTTTAATTTTTTTACTTTTACCATATCCCCATATTCAAATTTACCTTCATTTCTTATAAAGTTTATTATTCTCATAAATTTATTCTTATACCTTTTCATTTTCTACCTTCCTTTCATTTTTAATTTTCTTTTTAATTTTGTTACGTTTACATAATAATTGTGTTGATATTCTTTATAATGTTGTTTTCTTTGTTTTTCGCTAGTTTTTCTTTTTATTATTGGTCTTTTAACTCTTTCTGTTTTTATTTCTTTAAATATTACACTATTTATAAAATCTTTTTCTTTAGTTGACAGGTGTTGCCCTTTTCTTGTTTTTCCAATCAAATTAAACATACTAATATTATCAAGTGTTAGCTTACTTATATCAATTATCATATATATTCCCTCTAACCTCTAAATCTTTGCCATACCAATTATCAAAGTCAGTAATTACATTATCATATTCAACTATAAACCTTGCTGTATCCTTATCCCATTTAACTTCTCCTAATTCATCTTCTGGAAATATATATACTATATCCCCCTCATATATTTCTTTTCCGTTTTTATCTTTTAGTCCAGTATATTGTTCTACTGTTTCAGGAATTACCTCAATCATACATATTGCATAATCATCTCGTTTTATATTATCTATAACTTCTAAAACTATATAATATTTATCATTATCTTTTATCAATGAACCTTCAACAAATCCATCTTCTTTATCATAGCTTGTGTTATTATCTGTTGGTATTCCTCTAAATTTAATTTCTCTCATCTTCTACTTTCCTTTCAAAAAATCGTTTTATTTCTTCTACACTTCTAACATCATCTTGTTTAAATGCTTTTGCTAATTCATCTATTATATTGTCTTTCTGCATATTATCATGTGCTGTTACTACTGCATCATCTAACGCTTTTTGATATAGCTTTTTATATTTTTCTATTTCTTTTTCTTGCTCTTGTATTAGGTCTAATACTAAATCTATTTCTAAAGCATTCAATTTGTCTAAATCTTCTAATGTTCCATATCCTATAGGCTCACCTTTTTCTTTTCTCTCTTTTGCACTTTTCCTAT
>ERZ1643246.1150-NODE-1150-length-29926-cov-8.433966_pt1 | contig 29926 bp, 24 predicted proteins | sample MGYA00579265_ERZ1643246 | MGnify/ENA primary metagenome ERZ1643246 (study PRJEB29033, sample SAMEA4952261) | chicken gut metagenome | biome: Broiler Chicken; feature: Gastrointestinal Tract; material: Caecum | place: Ireland | collected 2018 | study: Broiler...
ATCATGGCCCGGGCGATGGTGAGCTGCTGCTTCTGCCCCTGGGACAGGTTCAGCTGATCGTTCAGCAGGGTGTCATAGCCCTGGGGCAGAGTATGGATGAAGTGATCCAGTCCCACAGCCCGGCAGGCTTCCTCCATGCGTCCCTCCGGAACATCCGGCGTACAGTAGATCAGATTTTCCCGGATCGTGCCCTCAAAGAGCCAGGTATCCTGGAGAACCATGCAGAACTGGGAATGAACCTCTTCCCTGCGCAGGGAGCTGGTGGGGACACCGTCGATCCGTATCTCGCCGCCCTGTATTTCATAAAAACGCATCAGCAGATTGACCAGCGTTGTCTTTCCGGCGCCGGTGGGGCCGACGATGGCGATCTTCTGTCCGGGAAGAGCCCTGGCGGAAAAGTCGTGGATAATGATTTTTTCATCCGTATATCCGAATTTCACGTGTTCGAATTCCACAGAGCCCTGTACATGGGACAGGTGGGCTGTTTTGCCGCTTTCATCCTCCATCTCCGGTGCCTCCAGGAATTCAAAGACACGCTCGCCTGCCGCCGCGCCGGACTGGAGAGTCTGGGTGGCCTGGGCAATCTGCGACAGCGGCTGGGTAAAGAAGCGCACATACATCATAAAGGCAACGATAACCTCAAAGCCTATCTGATGGTTCATGGTCAGCACAGCGCCCATAACACAGACGGCCACATAGCCGAGATTTCCGATAAAGATTATCAGGGGCTGCATCAGGCCGGCCAGGCACTGGGCCCGGAAGGCGCTCTGCCGAAGCTTCCCGTTCATCTCATCGAAGGTGTGCTTTGCATTTTCCTCGCCGTTATACGCCTTCACCACCGTATGGCCGGAATAGATTTCTTCAATCTGGCCGTTCAGCTCACCCAGATGGCGCTGCTGGCGGGAGAAGTATTTCTGAGACCGCCCCGTGATCAGGCGCATAAGCAGAAAGCCCAGAAAAATAGCGGCCACAGCGGTAAGCGTCATGATCACATTGGTGATCAGCATCATAAGCAGAGAGCCCACAAACAGGGTGATGGCAGAGACCAGCATGCCGATGCTCTGGTTCAGGGACTGGGAAATCATATCCACATCGTTGGTGACTCTGGACAGGATATCGCCGTTGGAGGTTCTGCTGTAGAAGCTCATGGGCAGACAGTTGATTTTTCGGGAGATATCGCTGCGCATCCGTTTCGACACCGCCTGAGATATGGTGGTCATAATAAAATGCTGGATGAAGGACAGCAGGGCTCCGCAGGCGTAGAAGATTACCAGTGTGATGCCGATGCCGGCCACCGCCTCCATATCAATGCCTGTCATGAGGCCGTCTGTGATGACCCTCGTAAGGTCCGACAGCCTGTCCGGGCCGACGAGGGTGAAGACGGTGCCTCCCGCGGCGCACAGGACGGCGATCAGGATGGGGACATAATATTTTCTGCAGTAGAGGAGCAGCTTCTTCCAGGTTCCGGTGAAGTCTCTGGCCTTCTCTGCGCCGGCCCGGGCCATTCCCGGGCCGCGGCCGCCGGAGGGCCTTGTTTTGCCGGTGAATTCATTTTTTTCTGTCATGCCAGTTCCTCCTTTGAAAGCTGTGAGAGCGCGATCTGCTGGTAGACCTCGCAGTGTTTCATCAGTTCCTCATGTGTTCCCATTCCGGCAATGGCGCCGTCGTGGAGGACAATAATCTTATCCGCGTCCCGGATGGTGCCGATCCGCTGGGCCACGATCAGCCGGGTGGCGTCTTTGCATTCCCGGTTCAGATTTTCCCGCACCTGGCGGTCTGTCTTATAGTCCAGGGCCGAGAAGGAATCGTCAAAGATCAGGATTTCCGGGTGACGGCAGATGGCCCGGGCAATGGAAATCCGCTGCTTCTGGCCGCCGGACAGGTTGGAGCCGCCCTGGGCGATGTGGGCATCGTAGGTTCCCACCATTTTTTCCACAAATTCGCTGGCCTCCGCCGTGTAAACGGCATCCACCACATCCTCATCCAGAAATTCCCGGCTGCCGTTGTCACCGTAGGCCACATTGCTCTTTACCGTTCCGGAAAACAGAGTTGCCTTCTGGGAGATATAGCCGATCTTATTCCTTAAAGCTTTCTGGTCATATTCCCGGACATCCACGCCGTCCACCAGAACCTGGCCCTCCGTGGCGTCATAGAATCTGGGAATCAGATTGATGACTGTACTCTTCCCGCAGCCGGTGGAGCCGATAAATGCCACCGTCTCCCCTTTTTTGGCGGTGAAGGAAATATGGTGGAGTACATCGCCCTCCGCGTCGGGATACCGGAAACTGACATCCCGGAATTCTACCTCGCCGGCATGGGCCGGATCCGTTTCCCGAACGGTTCCGTCCTGGATCGACGGAACCGTATCCAGCACCTCATTGATCCGGCGGGCAGCCACGGCGGCTCTGGGAAAGATAATCAGGATGATAACCAGCATCATAAAGGCCATGACTACTTGCATGGCATACTGGGAGAAGACGATCATATCCGAAAAGATTCCCAGCTTGTTTTCCATGGCCGCGTTCTGAATCAGATAAGCGCCGATCCAGTAGACGGCCAGGGACAGGCCGTTCATGACCAGCTGGATGCTGGGCATCAGAAAGGCCATGGTGCGGTTGGCAAAAAGCTGCGTTTTTGTAAGTGTATCGTTGGCAGCTTCGAATTTTTTTTCCTGATAATCTTCCGCATTGTAGGCGCGGATGACATTGAGCCCCGTAAGATTTTCGCGGGTGATCCGGTTCATGTCATCGGTCAGCACCTGCAGCTTCCGGAATTTCGGCATGGCGATGGCCACGCAGATGAGAACGATCAGAAGCAGAATCGCTACGGCCACGCCGGTGCTGAAGGTCCACTGCCAGCTCTTGCCGGAGATTTTGGCAATGGCCCAGACGGCTGTGATGGGCGCTTTCAGGAGTACCTGCAGGCCCATGACGATCAGGATCTGCACCTGCATGACATCGTTGGTAGAGCGGGTGATCAGGCTGGCGGTGGAGAATTTTCCGATCTCCGCCATGGTAAAGGACTGCACCTGATTAAAAAGCAGAGAGCGCAGGTTGGCGGAAAAATTTGCCGCGATCCTGGCCGCGCAGATGACCGTGCACACGGAGGCGCCGAAGCTCAGCAGAGCGCAGGCCAGCATTTTTCCGCCGGCAGTCAGGATATCCGCCATGGCGCTTCCCTCGGTCTGGACCAGAGTTGTGATCTCGGACATGTAATCCGGAAGAGTCAGGTCCATCCATACCTGGAGAATGATAAAGATAAGCGCCGCGCAGGAAAGCAGCCATTCTTTTTTTGTGAATTGTTTGAGCAGTTTCAGCATATCAAAACTCCTTTCCTATCTTGATAAGACCGGAAAGTTTCCCTTCCGGAGATTTTCCCTAACCTTAGAACAGAAAAATAAACTGAAACTAAACAGGGAAGATTCACAGAAAAGAAGATTTGTGGTACGCTGTACAGGAAAAACGAAAAAACAGACGGGGTGATAGCATGTTTCATATACTGGTGGTGGACGATGACCGGAATACCCGGCGCTATATGCGGGCCGTTCTGGAAGCGGCCGATTATACGGTCTCTGAGGCGGCGGACGGTGTGGAAGCGCTGAAAATGATGGAAAAGGAATATGTAGATCTGGTGGTGCTGGACATTATGATGCCGGAAATGGACGGTTATGAATTTACCGAAACGTTGCGGAGCGTGCAGAACAATCTTCCGATTCTGATGGTATCGGCCAGACAGCTTTCAGAGGACAGAAAGAAAGGCTTCCGGGCGGGGATTGACGACTATATGACGAAGCCGGTGGATATGGAGGAGCTGGTGCTGCGGATTCAGGCGCTGCTGCGCAGGTCCCGGATCGCCAGCGAGCACAGGATCACAGTGGGAGAGGTGGTGCTGGACTACGACTCCCTGGCTGTAACCGGACACGGAGAGACCCAGGAGCTGCCCCAGAAGGAATTTCAGCTGCTTTATAAGCTGTTGTCTTCTCCGGGAAAAATTTTTACCAGGATCCAGCTGATGGATGAGATCTGGGGCATGGACAGCGAGAGTGGATGGGAAACTGTGACGGTCCACATCGGACGGCTGCGGAAGCGGTTCGAGGGCTGGCCGGAATTTGAGATCGTATCCGTAAGAGGACTGGGATATAAGGCGGTGAAGCACGTATGAGAGGGTACAGAAAACAAAAAAAACACAGGATCGCTCTTTTGACGGTCATTTTTGCCCTGATTGTCTTCTGCATTATTGCGGCAACGATGGCCATTGTATGGGGAATCGGATTTGTTCTGGTACAGACAGGGCTCTGGACTTTAAGCGGGCGCGGATCGGGCAGCCTTCCCTTTGTGCTGCTCATCTTTGCGCTGGCCAGCATCGGTGTGGGGACGATTCTGGCCGTCACGCTGGGCCGCCTTCCCTTCCGGCCCCTTGGCCGCCTGCTGTACGGACTGCAGCAGCTGACAGAAGGGGATTACAGCGCGCGCCTGCCGGAGGAAAAAAAATTTGGCCGGGAGCTGTCACGGCGCTTTAACCTGCTGGCAGAGGAGCTTCAGAATACGGAGATGCTCCGGTCCGACTTTGTCAACAGTTTTTCCCACGAATTCAAGACGCCCATTGTTTCGATCCAGGGCTTTGCGCAGCTGCTGAGCCGGGGAGGGCTCTCCGAAAAACAGACGCGGGAGTACCTGGAGATCATCGAGGAGGAATCGAGGCGCCTGGCGGCCATGGCCACCAATGTGCTCAATTACAGCAAGATCGAGAACCAGAAGATCCTCACCGGCATTTCGCGTTTTAATCTGTCGGAGCAGATACGCACCTGTATTCTTCTGCTGGAAAAGAAATGGTCCAGAAAAGAACTGGAGCTGTCTCTGGAATTTCAGGAGTATGAAGTCACGGCCAATGAGGAAATGCTGAAGCAGGTATGGATCAATCTTCTGGACAACGCGGTGAAATTCACGCCGGAAAAGGGGAAAATAGAAGTTTCCATACAGAAGGATGACAGAGGTCTTCTGGTCCGGGTCGGGAACAGCGGACCGGAGATCAGTCCGGAGGAACAGAAGCGTATTTTCCAGAAATTCTACCAGAGTGACAGCTCCCACGCAAAGGAGGGGACAGGACTCGGGCTGACCATTGCCAGGCGGATCGCGGAGCTTCACGGAGGAACGATTGCCGTGGAGAGCGGGGAGGGCCGGACAGTTTTTACGGTACGCCTGCCGCAGCCGGTCAGCACTTTGTAGACCGTTCCCTGCGCGGAAGTCTTGTTTTCAAGCCTTTCTCCCTGCTGTCTGCCGGAATATAATGTATGGCAGACAGCAAAATAGAAGGAGAAACGTATGAAAAACAGGAAAAACATTATCATTTTTATCACAGTTCTATTATTCCTGGGTATGTTCATAGGAAATTACGGCAACTATCAGCTGTCAGCGGTGCCGGGAAGCGTTTACCAGGCCTACAGCCTGACGGATATGCAGTTTTCCAGCATCATGACAGCGCCCATGTTTCCGTCCATCTTTCTGAGCATTATCATAGGAATTCTGGTTGACCGTTTTGGGATCTCCAGAATGGTTTCCCTCTGCTTTGTGGTGGCCGCCGCAGGTTATGTACTGCGTGTTTTTGCCGCGGATTACATGTCCATGTTTGTCGCCATGGCGCTGACAGGCGTGGGCTGCATGGTTCTGAATGCCAACCTGGCCAAAATCGTATCGGCTTTGTATCCCATGAATAAAGTCGGAACCGTGGTCGGCATTCTGATGGCCGGGTCCACCGGCGCCATGGCGGTGGCCTATGCTACAACTGCTCTCTTCCCTTCCCTGGAGGCTGCTTTCTGGACCGCAGCGGCGGTCAGCATTGTGGTGGCGCTTCTGTGGCTGCTTGTGGTGCGGGAGAAGCATTTTGCGGCCGGAGCGACAGGAACAGCGGAGACTGTGCCGGTGAAGCAGGCGCTGGTTAGCTGCATGAAAAGCCGCAATATCTGGCTTCTGGGAATTTCCCTGATGTTTCTGCTGGGCGGGGCTACTGTAATTTCGAATTTCCAGGTAAGCGCCCTGACTGCTCTGAAAGGATATTCGGAGGGCTATGCGGGAACCTTCGGCACAGTGCTGATGGTGGGCTCTATTCTGGGATCCATTTTCATTCCCGTACTGGTGGGAAAACTGGGACAGAAAGTTCCGGTTCTGCTGCTGCTGTGCGGACTGCTGGCGGCGGCCTGCATGGTGGGGATTATCGCTCTGTCCCCGGCCGGTATCTATGTAACCAGCTTCCTGAACGGGGCGCTTCGCAGCGGCATTATCGCCGTAATGATGTCCCTGCCGGTTATGTTCCCGGAGATCGGCCCCCGATATGCCGGTACAGCCGGCGGTCTGGCGGTAACCCTGGAACTGCTGGGCGCGGTGATCATCCCCACCTACATCATTGTTCCTCTGGGAGGAGGCAGTATTGCCAACTACTTCTATCTGGGCTGCGGCTGCATCGTAATTGCCAGCATCCTCTGCTTCCTGATGGCCAGGACCTGCGGCGTATACGCCAAAAAATAAAAATAAAAAAGGAGAAAAGACTATGCTGAACGCGAGAGACAATTTTCTGGAAACCCTGCATCACGGAAAACCGGATGCCTTTGTGAATGAGTGGGAACCCTTCGGATTCGTATTTGATCCGCTGATGGGCGTAACCCTGGTGGCCCAGCCCGGGAAATACATTGTGGACGGATGGGGCACCACCATCTACATGGGAGAGAATGAGCCGGGCGCCATGCCCATCGTGCGGGAGGATAATAAGGCAATTCCCGATGTGACCGAGTGGAAGAAATATATCAAATCCCCGGATATCAAGCAGAAGCTGGACTGGACGGCGGCGAAAGAGCAGGCGGCTGCCATCCATAAAGAGAATAAGCTGACCACCTCCCTGATGGCCACCGGGCTTTTTGAGCAGTCCCACTACCTGATGGGCTTTGAAGATACGCTGATGAACCTGCTGCTGGAGCCGGAGGCCATGGGCGAGCTGCTGGATTATATTACAGATTATAAACTGACCTATGCCCAGATCCTGGTGGAAAATCTTCATCCGGATGTGGTGCTGTTCCACGATGACTGGGGTTCCAAGACCAGCCTCTTCATGTCTCCGGAGGTCTGGAGAGAGATGATCAAACCCCGTTATCAGAAAATTTACGGATATTTCAAGAGCGAGGGCGTGATTATCATCCATCACTCAGACAGCTACTGCCAGCCCATCGCAAAGGATATGATCGATATTCAGATGGATGTGTGGCAGGGTGTTCTGCCCCAGAATGACATTCCGGCCATTCAGAAGGAGACAGAGGGCAAGCTGATCCTCATGGGCGGACTGGATGCCTCCATCATGGATCTGAAGGATTATAAAGAGGACGTGATCCGCGGAGAAGTGGCCAGAGCCTGCCGGGAGTACGCCCCCGGCGGAAGCTTTATTCCCTGCCTGACCTACGGCGGCGAGGGAAGCATCTTCCCGGGCGTCAACGATATTATCATGGATGAGATCCGCAACCAGAACAAGATTTATTTCAAGTAATAGTTCCGGACAGTTCCAGAATCTTATAGGAAAGCATCAGATACAGACGGGTGTCTGCCTCTTCCAGGCAGATGCCCGTCAGTTTTTTGATCCGGTTCAGCCGCTTGATCATGGAGGTGCGGTGGATATGAAGCCGTTCCGCGCTCTGTGTCACATTGCAGCCGGTCTGGAGATACGCATCCAGGGTGCGGTACAGCTCACCGGCCTTTTCTTTATCGTAGCGGCGGAGGACCCGCAGAGCCGGAGAAGCCACCTGCCAGGGACCGTAGGGGGTAGAACACCGCTCCAGAAGATAGAAGCAGGCGTAGTCTTCAAAGCGGTAATGCCAGAAGTGAGGCGCGTATTTTTCTCCCATCCGCAGAGCTTCGCAGGCCTGGGAGAGATAGAGGGAGAAATCCTCCCGGCCGCAGAAAATATTGCTGGTGCCGGCCTTTGCCGCGTGATCCCGGAGAAATACGGACATCTTTTCCCGGAAAGAATACTCTTTTTCCGCAGAGCAGGTTCTGTTCCAGACACAGACAAAGTCCTGCCCAAGATGGAGAACGCAGGCATCCGGAAACAGCTGCTGCAGACTGCTGCGCATATATTGTTCCGCCTCTTCCACGGGAAACCTGTCAGAACACCGGACCACGCTTAAGAGGTATGTATTATCCAGACTCCAGTTTTGCTGCAGCAGGATCTGGGGATCCACATCCCGGTTGCCCTCCAGCAGCCGGCGGACGGCGGCGGTAAATTCCCGGCTTTTTCCGGGACTGCGGAAGATGCTGCGCTCTTCTTCAATCAGATTCTTCAAAGCCACAACCATCCGGGAGAAAAGAATCTCCTGGGGGACAGCATAGGACTCTTCTTCAATGCTTCCCAGAATACGGGCAAAAAAGTGTCCGTTTTGAAAAAGATTATAGCAGAGCAGCATTTTCTGCTCAGACTGAAGAAAAAAATGAAAGACATCCTTTTGATACGTACATTTTTTAAATTCTTCCGACCACAGCAGATCTTCCATTTCAGAGACGCTGAGGCTGTCGCCTGTAAATTTTCGGGCGTACAGGGTATTTCTGGCAATAAAATGAAATTCATTGTCGATCACTGTAAGCGGTATGTGGAGGATGGGAGTGGAGAGCTCCAGAAGCTGGGAAGGATCCATACGCTCCGCAAAAGAAAGAGCAAAATCCCATTTCTCGTAATCAGAAAAAATTTTCCGGATCAGATTGTAGAAGGAGGCTTTTGTACAGCCGGATTCCAGGTACAGTCCGTTCTGTTCCGGCAGTTCCAGGGTTCCTGGATAATCGGGAATGCACACGGCCGCTGCCGGGAACTGAAATTCCCGAAAGTCCTCCGCGGTCATAAAATACAGAGTATCAGGTTCCGGGACAATGCCCGGTTCATACAGCTGCCAGGAAGAGAAGCGGCAGTTTCCCGCATTCCGCATACGGCAGGCTTGAAGTCCGTAAAAATGCAGCTGGTACTGCAGATAAGAAAGATGCACGTTGGTCTGCTCCTTTGCCGGTTACTTTTTTCAACGCTTTATTATATGACAAAAGGGGCAGAAAACGCAACAGGGAAGGCGCCGGGCTCCTGTTTACAGGGAAAAGAACAGCCTATATAATAAGAGCTGGCAGAAGAAAAAGAATTATGCGGACGGGGGCTGTGCCGCGGGAAGGAGATAAGGAATGGAGATCAGAGTTTACCCTGCGCTGCCGGAAGAAGCAGTCAGAATACGGGAAGAAGTATTTATGGAGGAACAGCATTTTCAGGAAGAGTTTGACGGAAATGACCCTCTGGCTGTTCATCTGGTTTTATATCAGAACGGTATGCCGGCGGGGACCTGCCGCTTTTTTAAGGGGGATGCCCCCGGGGAATATCTGGTGGGGAGAATCGCCGTGCGCAGGTTCTGCCGGGGAAAAAATTTTGGCGCCTGCCTGCTCCGGAGAGCCGAGGAGGAGATACGGAAAGCCGGGGGACGTACGGTGCGCCTCCATGCCCAGCGGCAGGCCGTTCCTTTTTATGAAAAGCAGGGATATCAGGCCTACGGGCCCGTGGAGTATGAGGAGTACTGTCCCCATGTATGGATGAGAAAAAAACTGTAATTTTCATAATTCATTAACAACAGAATAAAATTCCGTAAAAGCCGGAGGCGTATGATTACCGTGAAAGGAGAATGTTTTTATGAATAATCTTGTGATCACGGTAGAATCCGGCTCCGACATGCCGGAGGATCTGGCCGGGCAGTATGGAATTTTTATTGTGCCCATGTATGTACAGTTTGGAGATAAGACCTGCGCGGACGGAAGTTTTCCGCCCTCTGAGGTATGCCGGTATTTTAAAGAAACGGGAAAGGTACCCAAGACCAGCGGGAGTTCGCCGGATGACTACAGAAAAGTGTTTGACGAGATTCACAGCCGCTGGCCGGAGAAAAAGATTCTTCATCTGGCTTACTCAGCGGTTACCACCTGTTCTTTTCAGAGCGCGCAGATCGCGGCGGCCGGGAAGGTGCGCATGTGCTTTCTGCCCTGCAATCTGACGTATCTGCGGGCAGGAGGACGGTGCGGAAATCTTACGGCTCTCTGCGGGAATCTCCTGCAGATTCATCCGCGGATTGAGGTGCTGGAGGGTTATCTGCGGGCCACCAAAAAATACCGGGGGTCCATGAAAATAAGTGTGTCCCGGCTGATTCATGATTACGCGGCCCAGGAGGATCTGGACCGGGGAGAAGTCTGGTTTCTGCGCACGGTGGATGTCTATGTGGCGCGGATCAGAAATAAATTTGCGGACTGCAGAAGCTTTGAAATTGTCACGGTACATGGCTTCGGATATAAGGCGGTGCTGAAAGAGTGAAGAAGCGGCTGGAAAAATTAACGAAACAAAAGCATGAGGATCAGCGGGTCAACGCGCCGCTGATCTCCTCGCTGGTTCTGGCCCTGCTGTTCGGCGTGCTGAAACGGTATGTATTTGGGAAACCTCTGAAGCGGATCGCGGAGGCAGCCCGCAAGGTGGCCTCCGGAGAATTTTCTGTGCGCATCAGCCCCATCCGGGGGGATGGAAAGAAGGACGAAGTGGAGGTGCTGATCGAGGACTTTAATACGATGGCGGGGGAACTGGAAAGCACGGAAATTCTGAAAAATGATTTTATTTCAAATATCTCTCATGAATTGAAGACGCCGCTCTCCGTGATACAGACCTATGCGGCGGCCATGAAAGTGCCGGATCTGACAGAAGAGGAGAGAAAACAGTATGCAGATGTGGTGATCGGCACAACAAAGAAACTGAGCATGCTGGTGACGAATGTACTGCGGCTCTCAAAGCTGCAAAATCAGGGGATGCATCCGGAGCCGGAAAGATACCAGCTGGGAGAACAGATCCGGCAGTGCGCGCTGGGATATATGGAACAGTGGGAAAAAAAGAAAATACAGGTTCAGATGGATGTGGAAGATGTGGAAATATACGCGGACCGGTCCCTGCTGGAACTGGTCTGGAACAATCTGCTGTCCAATGCGGTGAAATTTACCGGCCGGGAGGGCAGGATCACAGTTCGTTCTGAAATAAAGGAAACGTCTGTCCGGGTCTCGGTCCGAGATACCGGCTGTGGGATTCCCGAGGAGATCCTTCCCCGGATCTTCGATAAATTTTATCAGGGGGATACTTCTCACGCCACGGAGGGAAACGGACTGGGCCTCGCACTGGTGAAGAAGGTTCTGGAGATCGTGTCCGGAAAAATCACAGTGGAGAGCCGGTCCGGGGAGGGATCTGTTTTTACTGTGTATCTTCCGCTGCGGACTCTGGGGGATGGAGGAAAGGGCAGTGAAATATCGGGAGCCCTACAGAGGTCCCCGGACAAAGGGCTTAATCGGTAGTTTCCCGGCGGAACAGATCCGGAGGAATGACCCTGTGTATGGGGTCCTTCAGGGGCTGGGGCCGCCGTTTTTTGCGCTCTTCCATCTGGAGGGAGAGCAGCTTCATGGCCTCCTGCGCCATGACGGAGATCTGTTGCCCCACCGTACTGGTGGGTATCACGGCCTCCCTGGAAATAGGAGAATTGTCAAAACCGATGATCCGGTACGTGTCCGGCAGCCTTCCGTATTTCTGGAACAGAATATTCAGAAGTACATTGGCGTGCGTATCGTTGGGCATAAAAATTCCTTTTTTCTGATTCGGATATTTCTGCTCCAGAGTGCCGGTCAGTTCCAGAATTTTTGCACGGTTTTCTTCAAAGGTGTCGCCCAGATGAGTCAGGATCAGCTCATAGGGCAGGTGCTCTTGTTTACAGGCATCGACAAATCCCCGGATGCGGCCGGAAGCCGGGGAGGTGTCGGGAATATCGGCATTGACATGGATCAGGATGTCGCAGCAGCATTCCCGCAGCAGGCCGGCGGCCTGCACGCCGCCCAGATAATTGTCTGTATTGACGCTGCAGATTTTCTGATCCTCCCGCTCAATGCCTACTACAGGAATATTATAAGAGGCAAGCTCCTCAGAGGGAATGGTGGGGCTTAAGACGATCATCCCTTCTATATTATAGGCCAGCAGTTCTTCCATATATCTCCGCTCCACATCCGCTTTCGCGTTTCCGGTGAAAACGAGAAATTTATAACCGTAGGTTTCGTAGGTGGCCAGGATCTGGTTCAGCATTTCCGCGTAAAAATGCATATAAAGGTTGGGAATGACAACGCCCACAAATTCTGTCCGGCCGCTGGCCAGGATCCGTCCGATCTTATTTTCCTTATAGTCCAGCGCCTCCAGAGCATCCGCGATCTTCTGCTGATTTTCCAGAGTTAGAGAATCGGGGTCATTGAAATATCTGGAAATGGTTGTTTTGGAAAAATTTGTATATGCAGCGATATCCGCAAAGGTTACTCTTTTTTTTGCCATAACGATTATCTCCTTGAATCCAGCAGGAGCAGGCATTTCGTCCTGCTCCTGCGCTTTTTTTTATCATACCAGAAAAGGCAGAGGAATTTCAATGGAATAACCGATAACGTAACCGGTTTTGTGAAAGCTGAACAGAAATGAAAGGCACGAACTGGGACATATGACGAAAATAAAATTTGCTATTGAAAGCAGATGCGGCATAGGCTATGATTACTGTAAAGAACCGGTTACTTAACCGATAACATAACCGATTACTCAAAGGGAGGAAGGAGAGAAAATGAAAAAAAGGTGGATGTGTCTGGCCGGAATAGCCCTTGCCGCGGCCTGCCTGGCCGGATGCCAGCAGAAGGATCCGGAACCGGGAGAGGTGGCCGGATATGATCCCGGAGAGGAATACCTTTCCATCTGGGTTCATTCCATTGAGGACACGGAGGAGGGCCGGGCCTACAGGGAAGCAGTGGAAAGCTTCAATGAGGCTTTCGACGGCAAGTACTTTGCAGACATTGAGTTTGTCCCCAGAAATGACAGCGGCGGCGGTTACTCGGACAAGGTAAATGCTTCCGTGATGTCGGGAGGGCTTCCGGATGTACTTACCGTGGACGGTCCCAACGTATCTGCCTATGCGGCAAACAGCATCATCCAGCCGCTGGCGGAATTGACGGAAGAGGAAAAGAGTGCGTACCTGCCCTCCATCATTGAACAGGGCACAGTAAACGATCAGCTGTACGCGCTGGGAGTTATGGAGTCCAGTGTAGGACTTTACTACAATAAGGATATTCTGGAGGAAGCGGGAATCGAGGTGCCGGATGCGGATCATCCCTGGACCTGGACAGAATTTCAGGAAATTCTGGAAGAGCTGAAACCGCTGATGGCGGAGAAAGACGGTTACCCTCTGGATATGACATTCCCGGTGGGTGAGACAAGCATTTATTACTTTGCACCTTTCGTATGGTCCGGCGGGGGTGAGCTGGTGAGCGAGGACGGACTGACGGCGGATGGATATTTTAATTCCGAGCAGACTGTCGCGGCCATGGATTATTTCCGGATGATTGTGGAAAACGGTTACATGTCGGAAGCTCCCATCGATCATCTGTTTGAGAGCGGAAGGGCCGCTTTCAAGTTTGACGGCGCCTGGGAGGTAAATACCGTCTACACCAGTTATCCCGATATTAATCTGGGTGTGGCCCCCTACGTGGTCAGCGACAACTGGGACGGGGGCACTTACACCCCCACAGGTTCCTGGGCTTTTGCGGCATCCACAGAGGCCGAGGACATCGAGGCGGCCACTGAGCTGGTGAAGTGGATGAGCGGTGTGGAGAGCGGGATCCGCATCTGGAATATGACAAAGAGTTTCCCCTCCACCTATGAGGCATTCGATAGTATCGATGTCTTCCAGACGGATGAAAACTACAGCGTGCTGTACAATCAGCTGAGCGACTACGGTCATCCGCGCCCCAAGACTCCGGTTTATCCACAGGTCAGCACGTGTTTCCAGGAGACTCTGGAGAGTGTGGCTCTGGGCGGAAAAGATGCGCAGACAGAGCTGGACAAACAGGTGAAGCGGATCAACACGAAATTGGAACGTTATGCGAGGGAATAGCAGATGAAGAAAAAGAATTCAATTATGGGAATGGCGTTTTTTGGCCCCGCGCTGGTACTGATGGTCATCTTTCTGTTTTTGCCGATGGTGCTCACCTTTATATTCAGTTTTACGGATTACTTCGCACTGAATCCCGGGCTGACGCACTTTGTGGGACTGGAAAACTATTTTGAAATTTTTCAGGACGAATTATTCCTGAAATCCTTTTTAAACACTGTAAAATTTGTGATTATAATTGTGCCTCTGCAGTGCGGCGGAGCGTTGCTCCTGGCGCTGGCCATCAACAAGGCGGCCCACTGCAAAAAATACTTTAAAGTGGCGTTTTTCATTCCGGTGGTCATGTCCCTGGCCGTTGTGTCCACCCTGTGGATGCAGATCTATAGCCCCGAGGGAATCCTGAACACGCTGCTGGAACATCTGGGGATCTCGGCACAGCCGTTTATCTACAGCTCCAAACAGGCGCTCCCCTCCATCGCCATCATGAGCGCATGGCAGGGCATGGGCTATCAGATGATCATTTTCCTGGGCGGTCTGCAGAACATTAATCCGGCGCTTTATGAGGCAGCAGAGATGGACCACGCCAGCGCATGGCAGAAGTTCAAGGACATTACGCTTCCGGAGCTGAAGCCCCTGTGTGTGTTCGTGTTTATCACCGTTACCATCGGCGCTTTCCGGATGCTGGTGCAGCCCATGGTCATGACCGGAGGCGGTCCGGATCACTCCACGTACACGATGGTCTATGATATTTACGAAACGGGTACCGTCAACTGGGAGATGGGCCTGGCGTCCACCATGGCGGTGGTATTCACAGTGTTTGTGGTCATTCTGACCATCATCCAGAATGTCCTGACAAAGGGAAAGGAGGAGAGAAAACTTGTTCACAAAAAAGCAAAAGCGCGTTAACTGGATCCTGGTAGTGATCCTGCTGGTACTGTCCATCTTCTTCCTGTTCCCGGTGATCTGGATGCTGGCGAACTCCTTTAAGCCGGACGCAGCCATCACGGCGGATATGAATTCCATCGCAGCCTTTATTCCGCCGGCGCCGGACGGAAGCTTCTTTGACAATTATATTTCTATTATCACGAATACCAGCTTTCTGCGGTATATGGGAAATACCCTTCTGTATGCGGCGATCCTGATCGTCCTGAGCGTTATTATCAACGGTCTGGCGGGATACGCTCTGGCGAAGATTAAATTTCCCTTCCGGGATCAGTGGCTGCTGATCATCATGATGCTGCTGATCGTGCCCACAGAGACGGTCATCACCATTCATTTCCTGATCATCGCAAAAGCGGGACTGTTAAATACTGTTGTGGGATATATCCTGCCGATGATCGTGAATCCGTTTAATATTTTCCTGTTTCGACAGGTGTTTGTCAGTCTGCCGGACGATGTGTATGAGGCGGCGCAGCTGGATTTCTGCGGACCGGTAAAATACTTTTTTACCATGGTCATCCCCATGTCCAAGACCGTTGTGGCCACAGTCAGCGTATTCACATTCCTGAATGTGTGGAACGATTATCTCTGGCCGTCACTGGTATTTACATCCAGTGATCTGCTGACAGCGCAGATCGGTCTGAACTCCATTACGTCCAATGAAAATACGACAATGGGACAGACGCTGGCGGTTATTACACTGGTTACGATCCCGGTAATCATCATCTACTCGCTGTTCTCCAAACAGATCGTGGAAGGTGTTACCTCAACAGGCTCAAAGGAAGGATAATGAGATGAGTTATATAGAATTCAAAAATGTATGTAAAAAATATCCCGGATCAGATAAAAATACCGTGGAGAATCTGAATCTGAATATCGAAGAAAAAGAGTTCATTGCCTTTGTCGGACCTTCCGGATGCGGAAAATCCACGACTCTCCGGATGATGGCAGGCTTTGAGGAGATCACCGGGGGAGAGCTCTACATCGGCGGAAAAAAGATGAACGATGTGGCGCCCCGTGACAGAGGGATCGCCATGGTGTTCCAGAACTACGCGCTGTATCCCCACATGACTGTGGAGAAAAACATCGGCTACGGACTGAAGAACATGAAAATGCCGGCCGACAAGATCAAAGAAAAAGTGGACTGGGCCATCAAGCTCCTGGGACTGGAAGAGTACCGGTACAGGAAACCGAAAAACCTCTCAGGCGGCCAGCGCCAGAGGGTGGCTCTGGGCCGTGCCATTGTGAAGAACCAGAAAGTGTTCCTCATGGACGAGCCGCTGTCCAACCTGGACGCCAAGCTCCGTGTCAGTATGAGGACCGAGATCAGCAAGCTGCACCGTCAGCTGGGCGCCACCACCATCTATGTCACCCACGATCAGGTGGAGGCCATGACCATGGCGGACCGGATCGTCATCATGAAGGACGGCGTAGTCCAGCAGGTGGGAAGACCCATGGAGCTGTATGATCATCCGGTCAATCAGTTTGTGGCCGGTTTCATCGGATCCCCGCAGATGAACTTCTTTGACGTGACGGTGGAGAACGGCATTGTGAAATTCCAGGACGGAAACACTCTGAAACTCTCCGAGGGAACGCTGAAAAAACTGGGCGGGCGCCAGGGAGAGATGATCATGGGAATCCGCGGCGAGGATCTCAAGATGGATGAGCAGAATCTGGAGCTGGGAAAAGAAAACAAACAGTCCGCTGTGATCACCGATACGGAAGTCATGGGAAATGAGAATAACCTGTATTTCGAATTCGGCGGAACCCAGGCGGTAGCCCGTGTTTCCAAATATGAGATCAGCCAGATCGGCGACAAGATCGAATTTGTATTTATGCCCTCAAAGATCCATTTCTTTGATAAAGAGACCGGTGTAAATTACACAGAGGCAGAATAAAAAAGAACAGGAGTAAATAGACGGAAGCAGTATGAAGAGACAGAGATTGCACCTGAAAGCGCCCGACAACTGGGTGAACGATCCCAACGGATTTATCTACTATAAAGGATATTACCATCTGTTTTATCAGTATTTTCCCTATGGCCCCCGCTGGGGGACCATGCACTGGGGCCATGCGGTGAGCCGGGACCTGGTGAACTGGGAACATAAAGGCCTGGCCCTCTATCCTACGGTCAGGGAAGATCAGAATGGCTGCTTCTCCGGAAGCGCTATCGTGGAGGATGGGAAGCTGTATCTGGTATATACAGGCGTCCGGTACGAGGTAGTGAACCCGGAAGATCCCCATACCTGCCTGAACGACCAGTTTGAGTCCGCGCAGCTGATGATTGTGTCAGAGGACGGCATTCATTTTGACAATGAAAAGGGCAAAAAAGTGATCATTCCCCCCCTTACAGATCCGGAGATCGGAGACAGAACACATACCCGTGATCCCAAAATCTGGCGGGGAAGCGATGCCTGGTATCTGGTACTGGGCAGCACCATGGGGGAAAAATACGGGGAGACCCTGTTCTACCGCAGCACAGATCTGCTCAACTGGACCTATGTGAATAAGGCCTGGAAAGGACCGGAGTACGGATGGATGTGGGAATGTCCGGACTATTTTGAGACAGAGGGCGGGAAGGTTCTTCTGCTCTCCGCCATGGGATTCCTGAAAAATAATGAGAAAGAAAAGAATCAGTCGATCTGTTTCCCGGTGGAATTTGACGAAGCATCCTGCCGGCTGCAGATCCCGGATGCTTACCAGTTCCTGGACTATGGCCTGGATCTGTACGCGCCGCAGACTACTTTGGATGAAGAAGGACGGCGGGTTATGATCGCCTGGGTACGGATGCCGAAAGTAACGGAGGACGGCTGGATCGGTATGTTCTGCACGCCCCGGGTCGTGGAGGTGAAAAACGGCCATATCTGTTTCAAGATGCATCCCAATATCAAATCTGCATACTCCCGGGATATTTCCGGGACGGAGGAGGCTCCGGAGGACGGTTATATGGCAGTCTTTGATCTGGAGGAGGGGGCCGGCGCAGATATAGGAGGATTTCGGATCAGCCGCGTAAACGGCCGCGTGAAGGTGGACCGTACGGCAGTCTACCCTTCTTTTGAGGGCGCTCATCTGGTGTCGGAAACACCTGTTATTGCAGGAACTGCGCATCTGGAGGTATTGGTGGATCAGCATCTGATCGAGATTTATATCAATGACGGCGAGTATGTCATCAGCAATGCCGTGTATGGAGCCGGAAAACAGATCACTACGGAAGGTGTGGACATGGTTCGGCTCTACGGCTGAAATAGAGGCATCTGTCACCGCTTCCGGAAAAAATAAAAAAAGTAGTTGACAGAAGGGAAGATTTGGTGTAAAGTTGAGGAGTCTTAAATAAAAGACAGCAAATAATACAGAACAAAGACGTTCATTCCGGTTGGAGTGAACGTTTTTTTGTTCCCGGGCACAGGTCTGATTCAGGCTGCAGACTGAAACAGCGGCTCCGAAATTGAATGGTTGACATGACAGGACAAAGGCGTTCATTCCCGATGTGGAATGGGCGCCTTTTTGAAAAGGAGGAGATTATTATGACGAAACGGGGAATGACAGGTTTATGTATGGCGGCGGTGCTGGCTATGTCCATGATGGCGGGATGCGGGTCTTCTGAAAGCACTTCCGGCAGTTCTGCCGCCGGGGCGTCCACCGCCAGTTCGGCTTCAGCAGCTTCGGAGGATAACGTTCTGCGCGTGGGCATGGAGTGTGCGTATCCGCCCTTTAACTGGACCCAGACCACTTCAGAGGTGGAGGGCGGTGCAACAGCTGAACCGATTTACGGAACTGATACCTACGCGTATGGATACGATGTGGCGGTGGCCCAGATGCTGGCGGAGGAGATGGGCATGGAGCTGGAGATCCACAAGGTAGAGTGGAGCTCCATCGGTACTTCTCTGGATGCGGGTGTCTATGATGTAATCATCGCAGGTATGGGAAGAACGGCGGAGCGGGAGATCTCCTATTCCTTTACGGAGCCGTACTATTACAGAAATAACTGTATTGTTGTGGCAAAAGACGGACCCTATGCAGATGTGACCGGGCTTTCCGATCTGGCGGGCACAGGCTGCAAGGTAACCACACAGCTGGGAACCGGCTGGGTGCCGCTGCTGGATCAGATCGAGGGAGCCAATCAGGTGGGCAACTATGAGACTACTTCCGAGTGCTTCATGGCTCTGAACAACGGCGTGGCAGATGTATGTGTCGTGGATCTGCCCACTGCGGAATCTGCGGCCATGACAAACGACAACCTGCTGGTGATCACTCTGGACGAATCCGATACCTTTACCGATGACGATGACATGGTCAATGTCTGCATCGCCACCCGGAAGGATGACACGGAGCTGCGGGACAGAATCCAGGAGACAATGGATTCCCTGGGATGGAATGACGAAGAAGCCATGGATGCGCTGATGGAGGAGATTATCCCCTTACAGCCGGCGGCATCCATGTAATCGATAAAACAGGGCAAGGGAGGTCTTACTATGGCACAACCGACGAATTCTCTGGAATGGATCGTTTATCTGGCGGAAAATTATTCCAACATGTTCATTCAGGGAACACTGCTTACTTTATATATATCCATTCTTGGAACAATTCTGGGTTTTATTCTCGGATACGTATCCGGGATTATCCAGGATATCCAGATCCGGCCGGCAGACAATCCGGTCAAAAAGCTTTTACTCCGGATCATAAAGATCATTTTTACCGTTTATGTGGAACTGTTCCGGGGAACGCCCATGATCGTACAGGCGATGATCGTTTATTACGGTATTCTCCAGGCAGGCCTCCATATTTCGGCGGTTGCGGCCGGTATCCTGGTAACTGTGCTGAATACAGGAGCCTACATGGCGGAAACCGTGCGTGCAGGCATTAATTCAGTGGATATCGGGCAGAGAGAGGGAGCGCTGGCCATGGGAATGTCTCCCATGAAGACCATGCTGTACGTGATTCTGCCCCAGGTGCTTCGGAATATTCTTCCAGAAATGGGCAATACCTTCCTGACAAACCTGAAGATGACCTCTGTGCTGAACGTAATCGCGGTCAATGAGCTGTTCATGGCGGCCAAGACGGTAGGCGCAAACTATTATAAATATTTCGAGGCTTTCCTGGTAATCGCCATCATTTACTTTGTACTCTGCTTCATCTTCGGACGGCTTTTCAAGCTGCTTGAGAAGAAGCTGGAGGGCAAGAAGGATTATGTTCTGGCCGTGGAATACATGGACGCGCAGTAAGGAGGCGGAAAGATATGGCAGAAAGTATTATCAGTATTGAAGAACTGAGCAAATCTTTCGGAGACCACGAAGTGCTCAGAAAAATTGATATCTCAGTAAAAAAAGGCGAAGTGATCTGCATTGTGGGATCATCAGGATCCGGAAAATCCACTCTGCTGCGGTGCATCAACCGTCTGGAGCATCAGACCAGCGGAAAGATTCTCTACCATGGCAAAGAGATCCGGGATATCCAGAAAGAGATTAACAAATACCGCTCCCAGGTGGGCATGGTATTTCAGTCCTTTAATCTGTTTAACAATATGACCGTGCTGGACAACTGCATGTGCTGCACGCGAAAGGTACTTCATTTATCGAAGGAAGAGGCCTTCGACCGGGCAATTACCCACCTGAAAAAGGTGGGAATGGCCCCTTATATCCACGCGAAGCCTGCCCAGCTTTCCGGCGGACAGAAACAGCGTGTGGCCATTGCCAGGGCCCTCTGCATGAATCCGGAGGTGCTGCTTTTCGATGAGCCCACCTCCGCTCTGGACCCGGAGATGGTGGGCGAGGTGCTGAACGTTCTGAAGGAGCTGGCCGAGACGGGACTGACGATGATCATTGTTACCCATGAGATGGCATTTGCCAGAGACGTCTCCACCCGGACAGTCTTTATGGATAAGGGATACATTGTGGAGGATGATTCACCGGATGTGATCTTTACGAACCCGAAGAATCCGAGAACCCGGGAATTCTTGAGCAGATATCTGGCGGGCTGACGGTCCGGCCGTAAGGAGGGAAATCAATGGGAAATTATGTGGTGACATTTGCCCGGGGCTTTGGCTCCGGCGGCAAGGAGATCGCGTCAAAGCTGGCAAAGGAACTGGGAATTCACTGCTATGAAAACCGGATTCTGACCCTGGCCAGCCAGCTGAGCGGCCTGAACGAGCAGCTTTTCAAGGAGGTCAATGAAAAGATCCGTACCAACGGCGGCTTCTCCAGCTTCATGCGGGGGCTGCCCCGGGCCAGGCATTATATTGCCAGAAATGAGAAATTTGTATCCGATGATACGCTGTTTCAGTACCAGAAACAGATCATTGAAAATCTGGCGGATACGGAATCCTGCGTCATTGTAGGAAAATGCGCGGACTGGATCCTGCGGGGCCGGGAAAATGTGGTCAGCGTTTATATTGAAGCGCCCCGTGCCTTCTGCCTGAAGCGTACCATGGACAACATGGGAGTGACAAAGGAAGTGGCCGCGGCAACGATTTCTCACACGGACAAATACAGGGCAGATTATTACGCATATTATACAAAGGGAAATTACTGGACGAATCCTGTAAATTATGATATGACCCTGAACAGTGAGAGGGTCGGCGTAGATAACTGCGTCAAAGTAATTAAAAATTATCTTCAGATAAAAGGTCTGATATAAAAAGGGGAGGAACGAAAGAAATGAGACTGGCAGATACAGGCTATACAAAAGAAGAAATCATGGGACTCGTAGAAAAATATATGATCGATACCTATGAGCGTTTTCCGATGATCGCGGAGCGGGCGAAGGATATGTATATCTACGATGAAAAGGGAGAGGCTTACTTGGATTTTTATGCGGGTATCGCGGTAAACAGTGCCGGAAACTGCAATGAAAAAGTCGTTGCGGCCGTAAAGGATCAGGTGGAAGATGTGATGCATACCTTTAACTATCCCTACACGATTCCCCAGGCGCTGCTGGCGGAAAAAATCTGCACCACCATCGGCATGGATAAGATCTTTTTCCAGAATTCCGGAACAGAGGCCAACGAGGCCATGATCAAAATGGCCAGAAAATACGGTGTGGAAAAATACGGGCCCCAGAGGTACAATATTGTAACAGCGAAAAATTCCTTCCACGGCAGATCCTACGGCTCCATGAGCGCCACCGGCCAGCCGGACAACGGATGCCAGATCGGCTTTAATCCCATTGTTCCCGGATTTGTCTACGCGGAATTCAATAATCTCGAGGCATTTAAGGCGGCAGTCACGGAGAATACCATCGCCATCATGGTGGAGCCGGTCCAGGGCGAGGGCGGTGTCCATCCGGCTACCCAGGAGTTCATGGAAGGGCTGCGGAAGCTCTGCGATGAGAAAAATATGCTGCTCCTGCTGGATGAAGTGCAGACCGGCTGGTGCAGAACCGGGGCCGTCATGTCCTACATGAATTATGGCGTGAAACCGGATATCGTATCCATGGCAAAGGCCATGGGCGGCGGAATGCCCATCGGCGCCATCTGCGCCACCGCGGAAGTGGCAAAGGCATTTACTCCGGGTTCTCACGGCACCACCTTCGGCGGTCATCCGGTATCCTGCGCGGCCGCTCTGGCTGAGATCGGAGAACTTCTGGACCGTGATCTGGCCGGAAACGCCAGGAAGATGGGCAGCCATTTCATGGAAAAGCTGAAAGGGCTTCCTCACCTTAAGGAGGTACGCGGCCAGGGACTTCTGGTGGGCGTGGAATTTGACGATTCTGTCAGCGCCACAGAGGTCAAACACAAATGCTTTGATAAGAAGCTGCTGATCACAGCCATCGGCAGCAGCACGATCCGCATGGTGCCGCCGCTGATCGTAACGGAGGAAGACTGCGACAAGGCTGTATCCATCATCCGGGAAGCTGTGGAGGAACTGACCGCATAAAAAATACAGGGAGGAAGAACATTGAACGCTTCATTTCAATACTATCTTCCGGTCAATCTGATCTTTGGACCGGGCAGGGCGGAAGTTCTTGGAGAGGAAGCCGTAAAGTACGGGAAGAAAGTCATGATCGTTACCGGGAAACACAGCACGAAGAAGTCAGGCCTTCTTGACCGTGCCAGGAACCTGCTGGAAAAGGCCGGAGCGGAGGTGGCCGTCTTTGACGAGGCAGAGCCGAATCCCACAGCTTCCAGCGTGGTAAAGGGAGCCGCAAAGGCCAGAGAACTGGGCTGTGAGGTGATTGTGGGCCTGGGCGGCGGAAGTATCATGGACTGCAGCAAGGCCATTGCCTTCTCTGCCTGCAATGAAGGCGATATTTTCGACTATGTCTACGGAAGGCGAAAGGGAGCGGCGGCTCTGCCGCTGATCCTGGTGCCTACCACCTGCGGAACGGGAAGTGAGGGCAACTCCTTCGCCGTACTGACAGATGACGAGACAAAGGATAAAAAGTCCCTCAGAGATAATCTCGTGATCGCCAAAGCCTCTATTGTGGATCCGGAGCTTATGAAGACCATGCCGAAAAAGGTGCTGGCGTCGGTGGGCTTTGACGCGCTGTGCCACTGCATGGAGGCCTATGTGGGAAAAGCTGCCTCGCCCATGACAGATATTCTGGCGCTGGAGGGAATCCGTCTGCTGGGGGAAAACCTGGCGGCTGTATACGAGGACTATGAAAATCAGGAGGGCTGGTGCCGGATATCTCTGGCCAGTACCCTGGGAGGCATGGTCATCGGCCAGGCCGGCGTGGCGGCGCCCCACGGGCTGGAGCATCCGGCCAGCGGCCTGCGGAATATTACCCATGGACGGGGGCTTGCAGCGCTGACCCCGGTGATCTGCCGCCATTCCGTCTCCGCGGCGCCGGAACGGTACGCGAGGATTTCACAGCTGCTGGGCGGAAGGGATGAAACAGACTGTGTAGAGCAGATTGAGGCGCTGCTGGAACGCATAGAATTAAAGACCTGTCTCGCCGGGGAAGGGGTAAAGGCCGGGGATGTGGACTGGATGACGGAAAATGCCTTCAAGGTTTCCCTGGGCAGCATCCAGAATCATCCGAAGGTATTTACCAGGGAAGAGGTAAAGGAAATATACGAGGAAGCTCTTACGGCCGGCTGATGCGCTGTATGATAAAAAATTCATACAAAAAGGTGCGGAGGACTTGCAAAATGACAGAAAGTTCTGCATAATAAGATATATCAAAACAAGGGAGGAAATAGGTATGTTTTGTAAAAACTGTGGAGCGGAAATTGCGGATAATGCTGTTTTCTGCCCCAAGTGTGGATCGAAAGTCAGTCCTCAGGCCGGCCCGGCTAATTTTGCAGGGCAGAATACGCAGCCCTATGGACAGGCTCCGCAAGGTGGTTATCAGAATCCTATGGGAGGCTACCCGTATAAGCCGGCGAGAAGCGCGGCACCGGGCAAGGTGATCCTGATCATTGCCGGTATTCTGGCACTGATCGGCGGAATTATCACGGTTGTCTATGACATGCAGCTGATGCCCTATCTGCGGTATATGGGAGGCATCGGCGGCGCACTCGTGTTTGAAATTCTGTTTGGAATTTTTTCTGCGGTTACAGGCGTCTGCGCCCTGGTTTTCTGCGGAAGGAAAGATAAAGGCGGCCTGATCTTCATGATGGGAATCGTTGTGGTAATCCTGAGAATCATTGACTGGATTATGGCGGCGGCTCTGTTCGGCGGTCTGGTCGATGTGGTTACTGCGTCCAGCGTAATCCTTGGATTTATCAGTCCGATTCTGATTGTCGTAGGCGGCTATCTGAATAAGAAGAACTGATACATACAGAAAAAGAAGAGCATCCTGCAGGTTCGGAAACGGATCTGCAGGATGTTTGTTTTTTGTCGTGTCTTCAGCAAAAGTGAACCATATTTGCCGATGTATGTTCGGTCACGGTAATCGCCAGTGAACCGTGTAGATGCATTCGATATGCTGTAGTAATACAGGGTGCCCTGCAAGAAAACTTATCCGTATCCAGGCAGAAAAGCTATGAAAGGAGGATTTTTAGGAGATTTTTTGTAAATGCAGTTCGTTCTTCCGGGAAGACAGATGGTTCCGGAATTATTGACACACTTGGGGAAAAGCTTTTTAAGCTCTGAGAGACAGAATTCATAAAATGTTTTTCTCCGCCATAAGATGTAAAAAACGAGTAGAGGAGTTTATCCTTGAAAGAATACATAGAAGAGCGGGCCATGGAGATAGCCAACTATATTATAGAAGAGAAGGCCACAGTACGGCAGGCGGCGAAAAAATTCGGGGTATCAAAATCAACCATACATATAGAAGTGATAATACAGAACGGTTTTAGACACTATAAATAAAAAACAGGCATATTGCAAAATAGCAGGATGCCTGTTTTTTGTAGTGCGCCTAGCGGCGCATTTTTTAGGACGAAAGTCCTAAATCCTGGAAATATCTGTTTTCAAAATAGAAACGCATATATGTATAAAAAGAAAGAACTGTCAGGTAATCTCCGGATACATTACAGAATGTATTGCTGTTATGCAAATTGTGACAAATAAAAGGTTGCATAAACACAATTATTTGTTATGATAGAACATATAAGAAATGTAAAATGAGGAGGGGAAAGATGACTAAATTAAGAGTTGGGCTTTTAACATCTGCTTTTTTGATAATAGGGTTATCGGTGCCGGTCTCAGCAGAAGATGCTCAAAGTGCACAAAATCCGCCGATAACAGTTGAGGAAGAGGCGCGGACCCAGGAGGGACATGTGAGCGGAGATTTCGTGTATTCCATTAAAGAAGATGGAACTGCGAGAATTTTCCAATGCTCAAAAAAAGAGGGAGAAGTTATAATTCCTGAAACAATTGATGGATACACAGTTACAGAATTGGGAAATTCGGTTTTTTATCAGGCTGCAGAGCTGACCTCTGTAACTTTACCGAATACGCTGCAAACAATTGGAGAAACGGTATTTATGGAGTCTGGTGTGACTTCTATAAATATGCCAGATTCTGTTACGTCAATAGGAAAGATGGCTTTTTACCAATGCGAAAATCTGAGAGAGTTGCAGTTATCAGATGGAATCACAGAAATCCCAGAGCATCTTTGTACAAACTGTAAGGCCCTTGAGAAATTGACACTTCCTTCAAAACTTAAAAGTATAGGCGATTACGCATTTAATATGTGTGAGGGTTTATGCGAATTAGTACTTCCAGATAGTCTGGAAACAATCGGTGTGGGTGCATTTTTGATGAGCGATCATCTGGGAGAGATTCAACTGCCATCACAACTGCAAAGTATTGGGCAGGAGGCATTTTTTTACTGCGATAAATTGAGCTTAAAAGATCCGCAATTTCCGGGAGGTCTGACATACATTGGGGATAATGCATTTCAGGGATGTATGTCTCTTACAGAAATAAGGCTGCCGGAACATCTGGAGTATTTGGGGAAGGAAGCATTCTATGCATGTCATAATTTGGCGAAGGTAAGCTTGCCAGATACATTGACAGCTATTCCGGAAGGCTTGTTTTATTTTGCCAAGAGCCTGGAAACGATTGAACTGCCTGCCAATTTAACAACGATAGAGCCTCAGGCATTTCAATACTGCAGTAAACTGACAGAGCTGGTTATACCGGATAAAGTGGTCCGTATAGGTGAAATGGCTTTTGCAAACTGTACAGGACTGAAAAATGCATTTTTTCCGGAATCCCTGACCGAGATCGGTGAAGGATGTTTTGAGGGAAACACTGCATGTACGGCGCATGTTTATCTGGATTCAGCAGCCTACCAATATGTGAGGGCAAATAATATCCCCTATATCTTAAGACTGCCGTATACAGATGTGCGTGAAGGAGACTGGCACTATAATTATGTAGCTTCTGTTTATGAAAAGAATATTATGACCGGCTTAGATCCGCAGACTTTTGGACCTTCCGAATCGCTTTCACGTGCGCAGTTCGCAGTGATTCTGTACCGAATGGAAGGAGAGCCGGATGTAAGCGGCCTGGAGCCTGTGGAGTTCCCAGATGTGCCGGCCGGGTGCTGGTATGCAGATGCCGTAACCTGGGCGAATAAGAACGGCATTATTACAGGCTATACAGAAGGACCGTTGGCTGGAAAATTTGGCGCTTCTGATTCCATAACTCGGGCGCAGATGGCAACTATGATGTATCGGTATGCGCAGTATTTAGGATATGATACAAATGTGACAGGCAGTTTGGAAAATTTTCCTGATGCAGCAGATGTGGCTGAGTTCTCTAAGAAAGGAATGGAATGGGTTGTAGAGAAAGAAATTATTACCGGAGATCAGGGAAAACTAAACCCACAGGGTACTGCCAGCAGAGCTGTAGGAGCCACAATTATTACGAGATTTTTGGATCTGGCAAATTAAAAAATAAAAAAGTATTGAATTAGAAATAGTTCTAAATAAAAGAATGGCCCCAAACGCTGAATTCCCAGATTCACAGAAAGGGGACATTCTTTTTCAAATGCATAAATAGATGAGACGTATACAGCGCTGATGACGGATGGGATAGAACCATATCATAAGTGATGTCTGATTTATGGGAAAGCGAAGAATATAGCGCTTACGAAAAGAGATTAAGCTATGAGGGAAGTACTCCAAAATGTTAGGAAAAAAGAAGAAACATGTATGCAAAATTTTTATTGCTGTGATCGCAGCAGTAGTGCCTGATTTTTCTGGGAACTTATAATTGACAATTTTAAGTAATTGTATTATTCTATATCCAGATCTACAAAAAAGACACATTTCAATTTCTGGAAAGCAGCTGTTTCCGGAAAGTCTGGACGCATAGGATTCAGATTGTGTTGATTTTTACGATCAGGTTATACAGATATGAAATTGGATACAGAACAGCAAGATGCTGTTTAGGAAGTCCGGTAAGCATTCCGGCACGGTTTATCCCCGCTGTAAGGCAGAACGAAAGCTGCATATCCACTGAGACAGAGCGTTTTGGGAAGGGCGGCCAGTAGGTCTAGAATTATGCTGCGAGTCAGAACACAAGTATCCAAGGGTCTGTATGATAAACGATCCGGAGGAATAAACGGAAAGTATATGGCGCTGGCAAAAGCGCTGAATACAATATAACATGAAACAGCCGCGTACTGTGTACAGCGCTAAGAGGAGATCCGGTGCAATTCCGGAGCCAAGCAGATGCAGGAATACTGTATCCTGACGTGTGGTAAAGCCCACTAAGCCTACTGTCTCATGGAAATGGTGGAAAACCGCCATAACCGTGGAGAACTGTGCCGCTGTATGCTGCTATGCTGAATAAACCTCTCTACGGGATCGGTAGAGGGGCTTTTTTATTTTCTAAAAAATGGATATCAGGCTAAAACGATCACGGGAGAAATCTTGTGAAAAGAGGAACGGGGTGAGAAACCCCACACAGAAACGGTACTGTAAGCGTTATGCTGTTCCAAAACACAGAATAATCTGTGCGGGCGAAAGCCATCCACTGTGAGTAATCATGGGAAGGTAGGAAACAGATGAAGAATCTCAGGATTCGAAGCGTTAGTCAGGATACTCTGTTTTAGCTTTCAGGTTTGGCTTTCCCGAACCGCAGCTGTGCTTAAATGCGTTTGCACCGACTTTTCTGAAAGGACGGTGCTTTTTTTGTGAAATAAAAAATAACATACTGCAGTTTGTAATGTACAGGTAAATTATCAGGAAAACAATGGAAGGGAGAGAAGATATGAAATATTTAAGAGGCGGATAACCGAAAAAAGGATTAGAAGAAAAGCTGAAGTTGCGAGGAGGAAGGACATGAAGAAAAAAATGAAACGTATTTTGGCGGCACTGATTACCTTTGTCATGATTCTTGGTAGTCTGCCGATCTATGCTGCCGGAGGCAATACTGAGCGGACAGAAAAAAATGAAAATGCGCCGTTCTATCTAAAAGAGTATGATCTGAATGCAGGGCAGGAGACGGACAAGATCTGGTATCCGGACGAAAGCGGATTGATTGAAGTACCGCTTCTGGATCGGACAACGAAAAATAACAGCCCCCTTCAGAGCTATACGGAATACGGCATAGCGCTGAAAGCCGAGGGAGGATTAAGCGAATATGATCTGTATCTGGATTTTAACGGCATCCGGGAAGGCAGCGATTATGATTACAGTACAACGGCCTACGGCACCTTTGGTATTTCCGCTGATCTGAAAGCCGCTCTGGACAGCACGCTCAGCCAGCAGGGATCTGCAGAGTTCAAGATTGAGTATAAGGGCGCAACCTATACTGTACGCCTTTTGAACGAGCATGATCAGGGAGAACAGCCGGAAGAGCCAGATCAGACAGAGGCCGTACAGCATGTTATAGATCTCATCAATGCCATCGGAGAGATAACTGAGGAAAGCGGCGATGCCATTAACGCAGCCCGTGCAGCGTACGATGCCCTGACTGCAGAGGAGCAGGGACAGGTTTCCAATTACGATGTTCTGATGGCAGCCGAAGAGGCATATAAAACCCTGTTGGGCGACGTGGTAGAGATTTATGACGAGAATGGGCTGCGGGAAATAGCGGCTGACGGAAATTACCGTCTTATGTCTGATATCGAACTGACGGCGCCGTGGACGCCAGTCAGCTCCTTCTCCGGAACCCTGGACGGAAACGGCCATGTAATCAGCGGACTGCAGATTTCCGGGGCCGGTTTCTTCTCTTCCACGGAGAAAGGGGCCGTGATACAGAACCTGGGACTGGAAGGTACGGTAAATCATCCCGGCTTCAGCCCGGCCGGCGCCCTGGTGGGGCGGGCAAACGGCTCAACGACCATTACCGGCTGTTATACGAATGTGGCGGTAACGGCGGATTCCATGGAGCATGTGGGTGGAATCGTAGGTGAAGCCCAGGCAGCCTGCGTAATCGAAAACTGTTATTCTCTGGGAACATTGACGGGAGGAACCAGCTTTGCTTACGCGGGAGGAATTATCGGAAGAAATGGAAGCGCGGAAACGACGGTCAGCAACTGCTATACCACTGCGGCTAAAGCGGTGGGATATTCCGATGCCGCGCCGGGAAGCAATAACTACTGCGCGTCCGGAGACGATGCGTATGCGTCACAGATCCCGGAGGATATGGATGA
>ERZ1643246.1153-NODE-1153-length-29849-cov-6.562899_pt1 | contig 29849 bp, 26 predicted proteins | sample MGYA00579265_ERZ1643246 | MGnify/ENA primary metagenome ERZ1643246 (study PRJEB29033, sample SAMEA4952261) | chicken gut metagenome | biome: Broiler Chicken; feature: Gastrointestinal Tract; material: Caecum | place: Ireland | collected 2018 | study: Broiler...
CCCCAGCCGTGCGCTCTAGCCAAACTGAGCCATACCCCGAAGCACTCAACGAAAAAGATTATACAACAGGACCTGGAGATTGTAAAGAGTTTTTTGAAATTTTTTGAAAAAAATTGTTTAGTTAAGGAGCCGTAAGGATGGAACTGAAAGTGAGGCTTTGCAGCCTGGCGGTGGGATATCTGCTGGGCGGCATTCTGACAGCGGAAATTGCCGCGAAAGTTTTTGCGAAAAAACCGATCGGAAAGATCGGGACGGGCAATCCGGGCATGGCAAATGTTATGGCGAATGTAGGGAAGAAGGCCGGCTTTTTTGTGCTGGCCGGAGATATACTAAAAACAGCCGCAGCCATGGGACTTGCCTGGCTGCTTTCCGGGGGAGAGCCGCGGATAACGGTCTGGTATGCGGGAATCGGGGCCATTCTGATGCTGAGCCGCCATTACCGGGGGCTGGCGCGGATCGCCGGCGGCACTGAAAAGAAGGTTTTCCGGAAAAAGTGACCGCCCCGGAGCCTGTCGAAAAAAGAGGAAAATGTTGCATGTTTTTTACAAAGTTCATAAAATGTTAAAGAAATATAGAAAAAAATATGGTATGATAATGCACAGAAATGCAGACAGTTCAGATAAAGGGGGCTGAATTTTATATGGAGTCAGTAAAGGGGTAGTAAAGTGAAGTTAAAAGTATACGCGAATCTTTTCAGGGAGCAGAGCGAGTATCTGTACCGGATTGCTTTCTTCTATCTGGGAGATGAGCAGCCGGCGCTGGAGGCGGTGCGCACGGCTGCCTGTGAAGGTTTTCGGAGAATCAGAGATCTGGATGACGGGCAGAGCTTTAAGCTGCAGATTACCAGAGGCCTGCTGGCGGAGAGTACTATTAATCAGAAGCCCAACCGATATCTCACCGCCCTGTATCTCCGCCATATGCAGAAGATGGAGATTGGGGAGATCGCTTACGCCATGGATATTCCGGAGGGCTCTGTGAAGGCTTATCTGGACCGGGCAAAGGCAAACATGCGCCAGGATACGGCGGAGATCGGAAAAGAGGTAAGAAGAGTAACGGCTATTGACATTCCGGAGGAGCTTTCGGAAGCGGTAGAAGAGGGACTGGACCGGCTGGGAAGGAGGGAGCAGCGTTCCTCCAGAAGAAAGTTCCGGAAAGCATGCATTTCCGGCGCGGCGCTGCTGGTTCTGGCGGTACTGCTGGGAATCGGGATCTACGCGGGAACCCGCGGGAATCCCGAGAGCAGCCAGGGACAGGAAATGGTGAATCTTGAGGACGTATAGAAAAGAACAGGAACCGGGAAGCGCGGCGTACAGCTGCTTCTCCCGGTTCCTGTTCTGCGCTGCGGGGAATGCATTCAGACGGGGGCGAACTGGCTGTTGTACAGCTCCGCGTAAAATCCGCCTTTTTTCAGCAGTGTTTCGTGATCCCCCTGTTCCAGAATGTGTCCGTCCCGCATCACAAGGATTACATCAGCTTCCCGGATGGTGGAGAGCCGGTGGGCCACAATAAAGCTGGTGCGGCCGGTCATCATCCGGGAAAAGGCTTTCTGGATACGGATTTCCGTCATGGTATCGATGGAGGAGGTCGCCTCGTCCAGGATCAGCATGGGCGGAAGACGCAGCATGACCCGCGCGATGCAGAGCAGCTGCTTCTGCCCCTGAGACAGGCTGCCGCCATCCTCGCCGATGACGGTATCATAGCCCTGGGGCATACGCATGATAAAGCTGTGGGCGTGGGCCTCTTTCGCGGCCCGGATCATCTCTTCTTCCGTGGCGTCCGGACAGCCGTAGGTGATATTTTCCCGGATGGTGGCGGACTTCAGCCAGGTTTCCTGGAGTACCATGCCGTAATTGGCCCGGAGGCTGCTCCGGCTTACGCCGCGGATATCCTGTCCGTCAACCCGGATGGTGCCGCTGTCCGTATCGTAAAACCGCATCAGGAGATTGATCAGCGTCGTTTTGCCGCAGCCGGTGGGGCCCACAATGGCGATCCGCTGGCCAGGCCGTACCTGCAGGCTGAAATCCTCAATCAGCTTTTTCTCAGGCGTATAGGAGAAGAAAACGTGTTCCAGGTCCACCTGACCCTTTACGTTCGTCAGAACGTTCCCGGTTTCATCGTCTGGAAGAGCTTCCTGATCCAGCAGGGCGAAGACCCGGCCGGCAGAGGCCAGGGAATTCTGGAATTCTGTGATGACCCCGGTAATCTCATTGAAGGGCTTGGTGTACTGATTGGTATAGGAGAGGAAGCTGGACAGCTGTCCCACGGACAGTCCTCCGTGGATTACGGTAAAGCAGCCCGCAATAGTTACGCCGGCATAGATGGCGGCATACATAAAACGGGTTGTCGGATTGGTCAGTGAGGAGAAGAAGGTGGCCTTCAGGCTGTAGCCGGCCAGCTTATCATTGATCTTTCGGAACTCCTCCTGAGCCTCCTCCTGGTGATCAAAGGCAATGACTGTCTTTAAATTTCCCAGCATTTCATCCGTCAGAGCCGTGAGATCTCCCCGGGTCTCCGACTGCTTCTGGAACATAAGAAAGGTCTTTCTGGAGATAAATCCGGCGATAAAGAAGGACATGGGGCTTAAGACCACCACCACCAGCGTGATCAGGGGATGGATGGACAGCATGAACAGGATCGTGCCGACGATGGTTACGACACCTGAAAAAAGCTGGGTAAAGCCCATCAGCAGGCCGTCGGAAAACTGTTCGATATCCGTGATGACCCGGCTGATCAGATCTCCGGAAGGGTGCGAATCAATAAAGGAAAGGGGAAGCTTCTGCAGATGACAGAAGGCTCTGGTGCGGAGATCCTGGACAATGTGGTAGGTAATCTTGTTGTTGATATGGTTCATCAGCCACTGAAAAACAGCGGTTAAAAGAATACAGATCAGAATATTCCGGATAATGCGGAGCAGCCCCGCGAAATCCACAAGCCCCCGGTCAATGATCAGATCCACCGCGTCCCCGGTGAGAATGGGAATGTAAAGGGTCAGGAGAACGGACGCAACAGACAGAAGGAGAGACAGGACCACCAGAAAACGGTAGGGCCGTATGCTCTGCAGAATTCTCCTGAGGGTGCCGCGGGTATCCGGGCCGGTACCCTTCTGTTGATTTGAACTGGATTTTTCAGCCATCTTTTTCCATCTCCTCTCTTGTCAGCTGGGACTCGCAGATTTCCCGGTATATTTCACTGCTCTTCAGAAGCTCCGTATGTGTGCCGCAGGCGGCCAGGTGTCCGTCATCCAGCACCAGAATACGGTCTGCGTTTTTTACGGTGGCAACCCGCTGGGACACCAGAAATACAGTGGTTCCCTCCGTGTGCTCGTGAATGGCCTTCCGCAGCCGGGCATCCGTGGCAAAGTCCAGGGCGGAGGCGCTGTCATCCAGGATCAGGATCCGGGGATTCCGCACCAGGGCTCTGGCTATGGTAAGCCTCTGCTTCTGGCCGCCGGAGAGATTGCGTCCTCCCTGTTCGATGGGAAGAGCAAGCCCCATCTCCCTGCTGTCCACAAATTCTCTGGCCTGGGCGATTTCCAGCGCCTGCCAGATTTCCTCATCGGAGGCGTCTTTTTTTCCCCAGCGCATGTTGTCCCGGAGTGTTCCCCGGAACAGGGCCGCCCGCTGGGGCACAATGCCGATGGCTGCCCGCAGGCTGGTGGAATCCAGTTCCCGGACGTTCTGTCCGGCGATCTCCACGGAACCGGAGGTCGCATCGTAGAACCGCGGGATCAGATTGACCAGAGTAGTTTTTCCCGAGCCGGTGCCGCCGATGACGCCGATGGTCTCCCCGGCCGCGGCCTCAAAGGTAATATCCGTAAGGGAAGGCTCCCGGGAACCGCCGTAGCAGAAGGTCACGTTCCGGAAAGCGACCATGGGCCCGGAGGCGCTTCCGGGGGAGGTATCCAGAATCCGGCTCCCCTCCTGCAGGCTGGAGCGGATGTCGAAGATGCTGTTGACCCGGTTCAGGCTGGCGCTGGCCCGGGACAGAAGAATAATCAGGTTGGCCAGCTTGATCAGCTCCACCAGGATCTGGGACATATAGTTGATCAGCGCGATAACCTGTCCCTGGGATAACATGCCGATATTTACCCGGCCTCCTCCGATCCAGAGAATCGCGATGATGCCCAGATTGATGATCACGTAGGTGACCGGATTCAGAAGGGCGGAAATTTTTCCTACATAGATCTGGCGCCGGTACAGCTCCCGGCTGTCATCCCCAAACTGCTGCATCTCGCTTTTCTGCCGGTTGAAGGCGCGGACCACCCGGACGCCCAGAAGATTTTCCCGGGTGGAGAGCAGCAGACGGTCCAGCTGCTGCTGTACCTTCCTGTAAAGGGGCATGCTGACCAGGAGAATTGCGAAGACGACGGCGAAGAGCACCGGAATGGATACGCCGAAGGCAGAAGCTGTATGGGCGTCCACCGCGAAAGCCATGATCATGGCGCCGATCACCACGAAGGGCGAGCGCAGAAACAGGCGCAGAAACATGTTCACCCCGTTCTGTACCTGGTTGATATCGCTGGTCATGCGGGTGATCAGGGTAGAAGTGCCAAGCCTGTCGATTTCCTGATAGGAGAAAGACTGGATATGGGCGAACAGATCGTTCCGCATGGCGGTTCCGGCGCAGGTAGCGGCCTTGGCCGCGAAAAACTGGGCGGTTACAGAACTGGCCAGGCCGACAACGCCCAGCAGGATCATCAGGCCGCCCATCCGGAGAATGTAGCCGAAGTCCCGGCTGTTGATGCCCACATCGATGATCCGCGCCACCACCAGAGGAATGATCAGCTCAAAGCTGGCCTCCAGCATTTTAAAGAGGGGCGCCAGGATGGCTTCTTTTCGGTTCTTTTTCAGATAATGCAGCAGTCGTTTCATAAGTGTCCTCCGAAATTCATTCGTTCACCGGCCATTATAGCACAGACGGAAAAAGAGGAAAAGGCTAAAAAACAGTTGACAATCCCCCTTGGCGGATGCTATCTTTATATACAGAAAATCACAAATGCGTTGACGAGGAAGAGTACACTTCATTTCTGACATCAGAGAGCTGCTGGCCGGTGAGAAGCAGCGGAGGGAAGAGGTGGAACTGCCCTCCGAGCGGCTGCCCGAAATCGAAGGAGAGTAGGCGCAGACGGAGTCCCACCGTTACAGGGGAGAGGATATAAGGTCGAAGGATCCGTATCCGGTGAGTGTGCGGCGCAAGCCGTGAAAAGGAGTGGTACCGCGTAGGTTTGTACAGGCAGCCTTTCGTCTCCTGCAGCAGTTGCAGTGGGCGGAGGGTTTTTTATTTTGCCGGAAAGCAGAACCGGGGCTTTCGATACCCGGGAGAGTGCGGTAACTCTGTTTTATATGTGAATCTGAAGGAGGAAACAGGACTATGATGAATGTTAAAAAGTATCACAAACAGTATTACATGCCGCCTGTGGAATGCCTGGACTGGGCGAAAAAGGATTCTGTGGATCAGGCGCCGGTGTGGTGCAGCGTGGATCTCAGGGACGGCAATCAGGCGCTGGTGATACCCATGTCGCTGGAGCAGAAAATCGACTTTTTCAAGCTTCTGGTAAAGATCGGCTTTAAGGAAATCGAGGTGGGATTTCCGGCTGCTTCCGAGACGGAATACGAGTTTTTAAGAGCGCTGATCGAGCAGGATCTGATTCCGGAGGATGTGACCATTCAGGTGTTGACCCAGGCCAGAGAACATATTATCCGGAAGACCTTTGACGCCCTGGAGGGCTGCAAAAACGCCATTGTCCACGTGTATAACTCTACCTCTTTTGCCCAGAGGCAGCAGGTTTTCCGCAAATCTAAGGAAGAGATACTGAAAATAGCCGTGGAAGGAGCCAGACTTCTGAAGGAGCTTACGGACGCGTGCGGAGAAAAGTACCGCTTTGAGTACAGCCCGGAGAGCTTTACCGGCACGGAGCCGGAGTATGCCCTGGAAGTATGCAACGCGGTTCTGGATGTATGGCAGCCCACGGCCGACCGCAAGGCCATCATCAATCTGCCCAGCACCGTGCAGCTTTCCATGCCCCACGTGTATGCCAGCCAGATTGAGTATATGAGCAAAAATATGAAATACCGGGAGAATGTTGTGCTCTCTCTGCATCCCCACAACGACCGGGGCAGCGGCGTCAGCGACGCGGAGCTGGGCCTTCTGGCAGGCGCCGACCGGATCGAGGGCACGCTTTTTGGAAATGGAGAGCGTACCGGCAACGTAGATATTGTGACGCTGGCCATGAACATGTATTCCCAGGGCGTAGATCCCCGGCTGGATTTCTCGGATATGCCGGACATCTGCGAGCAGTATGAAAAGTATACGGGAATGCAGATCGATGCGCGAAGCCCCTACAGCGGAGCTCTGGTATTCGCGGCTTTCTCCGGCTCCCATCAGGACGCGATCGCAAAGGGAATGCACTGGAGAGTGGAAAATGATATGGATCACTGGACGGTTCCCTATCTTCCTATTGATCCCACGGATGTGGGACGGAACTATGACGCGGATGTGATCCGGATCAACAGCCAGTCCGGAAAGGGAGGCGTGGGATATATTCTGGAGAAGAATTTCGGCCTGAATCTTCCTCCCAAGATGCGGGAAGCCATGGGCTACGCGGCCAAGGATCTTTCCGATCATCTGCATAAGGAGCTGCATCCCGATGAGATTTACAGTCTCTTCAAACAGACCTTTGAGAATATCAACCAGCCTTACACCATAAACGGCGTTCATTTCAGACAGCTGGAGGAAGGGCGCATTGAGGCGGAGATTAATACCAAATATAAAGATGGAGAATTCCGGAAGGTTTACGCAGAAGGAAACGGCCGTCTGAACGCGGTCAGCAATGCCATCAAGAAGGCACACAATCTGAAATTTGACCTGATGACCTATCAGGAGCACGCTCTGAGCCAGAGCTCCAGCTCCAGGGCCATCGCTTATGTGGGGCTGAAGAAGCCGGACGGAACGCTTTCCTGGGGAGCCGGTGTGGATCCCGATATTATCCGGGCCAGCATCGATGCGCTGCTGACGGCTGTCAATAATATGTAAACCCGGAAGGAGAGAGGTTCCATGTTCCGCCGGAAAAGCAAAACAGACTTTTTTGACCGGGAGAGCGAACGGCCGGTCATACGCGCCAGCATCTGTACGGGAGAAAAGGTGGCGGGTTTTAAAAATATCCGCACCGGCAGATTTACCGAGGTCATGCTGATACGGGGGCAGAAGGATCTGGACGCGTTCCGGAAGCAGTACGGAATTGCGGAGAAGGAAATCTTCACAGAATATTAGGCGTGGCTCCTGCTCTGATCAAGGAGCAGCCGGAGAAAGCGCCGCAGGGCCGGGTGGTCATTATCCGGGCGGTAGTACACGCCGAAGGACAGGGCCGGAAGATCCGCCACCGGAATATAGCGCAGGCCGGGTTCCCGCATCCGGGGAATATCCGGATAAAGGGTATACCCGAGTCCCGCCTTGACCAGTGTCAGGATGCCCTCAATATTTTCACAGAAATAGCGTCCCCGGTAGGAGAGGGAGGCGGAAATCTGAGCGTGGATGCCCAGCACTGCCTCCGAAATCCGGTGGGGAGGACTCGTAATGAGAGCGCCCCGCAGGAGATCCCGGGTCAGAGGGCCGGAAGAGGCCAGGGGATGATCGGGAGCGCAGATACATACGACAGGACAGGAAAACAGTTCTCTGTAAGAGAGGACTGTTTTTTTGCTGTCTGAAGCAAGGCCGAAGGCGATGTGGAGCTGCCGGTTCTCCACCATGCCGAACAGAGACTCAAAGGGCACAATGTGGAGCTGGGGGCGGAGGGCCGGCAGCTCCCGGCATAATTCCTTCAGCACCGGGGGAAGCAGACGAAGCTCTGCCTGGCTGTGGCAGCCGATATCGAAGGGCATGGGACGTTCCCGGCTGCCCAGCCGTTCTTTGGCGGACATGGCGGTTTTCAGGATCATGTTGGCGTCCGGGAGAAATAAAATACCCTCCGGTGTCAGAGAGACGCTTTTGCTGGTGCGGCGGAAAAGCTTTACGCCCAGCTCCTCCTCCAGGGAACGTATCTGATGGCTGACGGCCGGCTGGGTAATCTTCAGATCCTCAGAAGCCCTGGAAAAATTCAGATTTTCCGCTACGGCAACAAAACATTCCAGCTGTACAGTATTCATAATGAAATCTCCTGCTGTATTTAATCAAAAACAGAATGGTTAACAATAAAAGAATTTTATTGATTATAACATCTTTGAATTTCACATGCAAGAAATTCTGTTATAAAATTGCTTTGCGGGCAACGGAATATCCGCGCGCCCCTGCAGCAGGAGAGGAGGATAAAAATGTATGAAAAATATTCTAAAGCAGCTGAAGCAATATAAAAAAGATACTCTGCTGACCATGCTCTTCACAACCCTGGAGGTTGTGATGGAGGTTCTGCTTCCCTTTATCACGGCCATGATCATTGATAACGGGCTGCAGGCTTCCAGTATGCCGGCTGTGTGGAGATACGGACTGATCATGGTGGTTATGGCCGTCTGCAGCCTGTGCTTCGGGGCCCTGGCCGGAAAGTTCGCCGCCAGCGCTTCCGCGGGCCTGGCCTGCAATCTCCGGGAAAGCATGTACGTGCATGTGCAGGAATTTTCCTTTTCCAATATTGACAAGTTCAGCACGGCCGGTCTGGTGACCCGCATGACCACGGATGTGACGAATGTGCAGAATGCCTTCCAGATGCTGATCCGGATCGCGGTGCGGGCGCCGCTTATGATGATCTGCAGTATGGTCATGTGTTTTCTGATTAACCGGTCCTTAAGCCTGATTTTTCTGGGAGGGCTCTGCTTCCTGGCCGTCATTGTGGCGGTGATCACCCGGCTGACCACCCGGATTTTCAGGCAGGTCTTTGACCAGTACGACGGGCTGAATGCCAGCGTGCAGGAAAATGTCACGGCCATCCGGGTGGTCAAGGCCTACGTGCGGGAAAAATATGAAAATAAAAAGTTCGGAAAGGCCGCGGAGCTGCTGTACCGCCTGTCCGTGAAGGCGGAGGGGATCCTGGCCCTCAACAACCCGGCCATGATGCTGGTGGTCTACGCCTGCATCATCGCCGTTTCCTGGTTCGGCGCCCATTACATTGTGCTGGGGACCATGAGCACGGGAGACATTACATCCCTGTTCAGCTATATCATGTCGGTCATGATGTCTCTGATGATGCTGTCCATGATCTTCGTCATGATCACCATGAGCACCGCCAGTGTGCGGAGAATTTCCGAAGTGCTGCGGGAACAGCCGGAGATGCACGACCCGGACAGCCCCGTGAAAGAAGTGGCGGACGGCAGTATTGATTTTGATCATGTAACCTTTGCCTACAGGCAGGGGAGGGGGGAGGAAACCCTGACAGACCTGGATCTGCATATCCGCTCCGGGGAAACCATCGGCGTCATCGGCGGAACGGGATGCGGAAAGTCCAGCCTCGTCAATCTGATCAGCCGCCTGTATGATGTTTCATCAGGAAGCGTCCGGGTAGGCGGCCGGGATGTGCGGGAATACGATATGGAGGCCCTCCGGGAACAGGTGTCCGTAGTGCTGCAGAAAAATGTACTGTTTTCCGGGACCATTCTCGACAATCTGCGCTGGGGGAACCCGGGAGCCACCGAGGAGGAATGCCGGGAGGCCTGCCGTGCCGCCTGCGCCGACGAATTTATTGATAAATTCCCGGAGGGGTACCATACCTGGATCGAGCGGGGCGGCACCAATGTATCCGGCGGACAGAAGCAGCGGCTGTGTATCGCCAGGGCTCTGCTGAAAAAACCGAAAGTACTGATCCTGGACGATTCCACCAGCGCCGTGGATACGGCCACGGACGCAAAGATCCGTTCCGCCCTCCGAACCGTCATTCCCGGAACTACAAAAATTATCATTGCCCAGAGAATTTCCAGCGTGCAGGACGCGGACCGAATCCTGGTGCTGGAAGGGGGACGGATTAATGGATTCGACACCCATGAAAATCTTCTGAAGACCAATGCAATATACAGGGATATCTACGAATCGCAGACCCGGGGCGGCGGCGATTTTGATATGCCGGCCTGATATGGGAGAAAGGAGTGAGTCAGTTTTGAAAAGAAGCAGAATAACATCGGCCGCTGTCTTAAAAAGAATGATCGGCTATATGATCCGCAATTATAAATTTTCATTTTTACTGGTAGTCATCTGCATTATTGTGGGAGCAGTTGCCACCATGAAAGGAATGCTGTTCGTCCAGGCCCTTGTGGACGATTACATTGTACCGCTGCTGCAGCAGGAATCTCCGGATTTTGGTCCTCTGGCCGGGGCGCTGGCCGGCATGGTGGTCTTTTACGCGGTGGGCGTGCTGGCCGCCTACGCCTATAACCGGATCATGGTCAACGTGGGGCAGGGAACCATGAAAAAGCTCCGGGACGAGCTTTTTGCCAACATGGAATCCCTTCCCATCAAGTATTTCGATACCCACGCCCACGGAGACATTATGTCCGTCTACACCAACGATGTGGATACGCTGCGGCAGCTGTTCAGCCAGAGCATTCCCCAGATCATAAACGCGGCGGCCACCCTGGTTGCCACCCTGGTTTCCATGGTCATGCTGAATATTCCCATGACGCTGATTACCCTGGCCCTGGCCCTGGTGATGCTGAAGGTCACTTCCGTGTTCTCCCGGCTGTCCGGAAAATATTTCCAGAGCCAGCAGAAAGATCTGGGTCAGGTGGACGGCTATATTGAAGAGATGATGGACGGGCAGAAGGTGGTGAAGGTATTCTGCCACGAGGAACAGGCCATTGAGAATTTTAAAGTCCTGAACAACCGGCTGCGGGACAGCGCGGACAAGGCCAACCGGTACGCCAATCTGCTGATGCCCATCAATGCCAATATCGGTAACCTGAGCTACGTGCTCTGCGCTGTGGTGGGAGCCCTGCTGGCCCTGAACGGAATCGGCGGCATTACGGTGGGAACCATCATTGCCTTTGTGGGTCTGAATAAAAACTTTAATCAGCCCATCACCCAGATCAGCCAGCAGATGAACTCGGTGGTCATGGCCACGGCAGGAGCGGAGAGGGTCTTCGACCTTCTGGATGAAAAACCGGAGGAAGATCAGGGCTATGTGGAGTTTGTCAACGCCCGGGAGCTTCCCGACGGAACGCTGACGGAAACGGAAGAGCGCACCGGCGTATGGGCCTGGAAGCATCCCCATAAGGCGGACGGCACAGTTACCTATCAGAAGATGGAGGGAGGCATCGAATTTGAGCATGTAGATTTTGGCTACAGCGATGACAAGACAGTGCTCCACGACATTACCATGTACGCGAAGCCGGGACAGAAGATCGCCCTGGTGGGCTCCACAGGGGCGGGCAAGACAACCATCACCAACCTGATTAACCGGTTTTACAGCATCCAGAAGGGCAAGATCCGCTACGACGGCATTAATATAGAAAAGATCAAGAAGCCGGCCCTGCGGAAATCTCTGGGCATGGTGCTCCAGGACACCCATCTGTTTACGGGTACGGTGATGGAGAATATACGATACGGCAAGCTGCAGGCCACGGACGAAGAGTGCATCGCGGCGGCCAGACTGGCCAACGCGGACAGCTTTATACGGCGTCTGCCGGACGGTTATCAGACGGTGCTGGAGGGAGACGGAAGCAACCTGAGCCAGGGACAGAGGCAGCTGCTGGCTATTGCCCGGGCCGCAGTGGCGGACCCGCCGGTGCTGATTCTGGACGAGGCCACCTCTTCCATTGATACCAGGACGGAGGGGCTGGTCCAGGCCGGCATGGACGCTCTGATGAAGGGAAGAACCACTTTCGTCATCGCCCACCGGCTTTCCACCATCCGCAATGCTGACTGCATCATGGTCATGGAGCAGGGACGGATCATTGAGCGGGGAAGCCATGAAGAACTGATCGCGGCCAGAGGAAAATATTACCAGCTGTATACAGGAAATTTCGCGGCCTGACAGATCAGAAGGTACTGGAAACAAATAGACTGTCATAAAATGAAAGACAGCGTGAAATTTCTTTTATCAATAACCATTTGAACCAGGTCTTTTATGATAAAATCTAAATCATAGGAGGCCTGTTCTTATGAATACGATTGCCTGCCGCAGAATTTCATATTATACTTTAAGCAGATATACAGGTTCAGAGAATATGCGGGAAGGAAATTTGCGAAGGAGGGAAAACAGACAGACATGAAATATGATTTTACATCGCTGATGGACCGCCGGGGAAAGGATGCCATTGCCCTGGAGCCTGAGCGGGCCATGGAGGCGGGAATGCTGGGAGTAAAGGGACTGAAGATAAGGGACGGTTTTTCCGTGATCCCCATGTGGGTGGCGGATATGAATTTTCCAACGGTTCCCACAATCCAGGAGCACATTCAGGGACGGGTGAAGCATCCGGCCTTCGGATACTTTCAGCCCACCGAAGAATATTATCAGAGTATTATGGACTGGCAGGCCAGGCGCAACGGCGTCACCGGCCTGGCGCCGGAACACATCGGCTACGAAAACGGAGTTCTGGGCGGCCTGGTCAGCGCCCTGAAGGTGATGTGCGCTCCGGGTGACTCGGTTCTGCTGCATGCCCCTGCCTATATAGGCTTTACCCACAGCCTGGAGGACAACGGGTTTCACCTGGAGCTGTCGGGACTGAAGCGGGATGAAAAGGGTGTCTGGCGGATGGATTATGAAGACATGGAGGAGAGACTGAAAAAGAAAAAAATCCATGCGGCGATCCTCTGTTCGCCCCACAATCCCTGCGGACGGGTATGGGAAAGATGGGAACTGGAGCGGGCCATGGAACTGTTCCGGAAGTACGATGTTTACGTAATTTCCGATGAAATATGGTCCGATCTGATTCTGGAGGGTCACAGGCATATCCCCACCCAGATGATCAGCGAGGATGCCAGGCAGAGGACGGTGGCCCTGTATGCCCCCTCCAAAACTTTCAATCTGGCGGGACTGGTGGGCAGCTACCACATTGTTTATAACCCATGGCTACGTGACCGGATGGAGCGGACCGGAGCGGCTACCCATTACAACAGTATGAATGTGCTGAGTATGCACGCCCTGATCGGCGCCTATCAGCCGGAGGGCCATGTCTGGGTGGACGAGCTGTGCCGGGTGCTGACGGAAAATGTCCGTTTTGCCTGCGGCTATATACGGGAGCATTTTTCCGGCGTGGAACTGGCAGAGCCGGAAGGAACCTACATGCTGTTCCTGGACTGCTCGGGGTGGTGCCGGGAACACGGCAGGACGCTGGAGGAGCTGGAGGCGGCCGGCATTCAGGTGGGAGTCATCTGGCAGGACGGACGCCCCTTCTACGGCCCCTGTTCCATCCGGATGAATCTGGCGCTGCCGCGCAGTCAGGTGGAGGAGGCCTTCCACCGTCTGGATCAATACGTATTTTCATCATAATATGTAAAAACAGGTATTGTCTTCCGGAAGAAATGGGAGTATGATTGCATTCAATGTGCAGGCGTGCATAAATCAACAGAAAGCAGATAATAGCCGGCGGAGGCCGGCGGGAGAAAGACATGCAGATAATCATTGTGGGATGCGGGAAAGTGGGAAGAACCCTGACCGCTCAGTTATCGGGTGAGAATAACAATGTGACCGTGGTGGATACCAACGGCGAGCTTGTAAAAGGGCTGGCCAATTATTACGATGTCATGGGAGTGACCGGAAACGGGGCCAGCTACAGCGTGCTGGCAGAGGCGGATATTGAGCACGCCGATGTGCTGATCGCTGTGACCCACAGCGATGAGGTGAATCTTCTCTGCTGCGTTGTGGCCAGAAAGGCGGCTAACTGTCATACCATAGCCAGGGTGCGCAACCCCGTTTATTCGGCGGAACGGGCCTTCATCCGGAAAGAGCTGGGGTTGTCCATGATCATCAATCCGGAGTTCGCGGCGGCCGTGGAAATCGCCCGTCTGCTGCGGTTCCCATCAGCCATAGATATAGACAGCTTTTCCAAGGGCAGAATTGAGCTGCTCCGCTTCCGGGTACCTGCGCATTCCCCGCTGGAGGGGCTGGCGCTTCGGGATCTGCCCCAGAAGCTGCAGGCGGATGTGCTGATCTGTATCGCGGAGCGGCGTCAGGAAGTGATTATTCCGGACGGAAATTTCAAGATCTGCGCAGGAGATCTGCTCTCCATGATCTCAATCCCGGGAAATGCGGGAACCTTCTTCCAGAAAATCGGAATCCGGATGAACCAGGTAAAAAATACCATGATCATCGGGGGAGGAGAAATTACCTACTATCTGTCCAGGTTTCTCCTCAGCACAGGCATAAAGGTAAAAATCATAGAAAAAAACAGAGCGCGCTGCGAGGAGCTCTGTGAGCTTCTGCCGAAAGCCACGATCATCTGCGGAGACGGAAGCGACCGGGAACTGCTGCAGGAAGAGCACCTGGAGCATATGGATGCGCTGGTGGCCGGCACGGATATGGATGAGGAGAATATCATCCTTTCTCTGTATGCCCGGGACCGGGTAAAGGCAAAGGTGGTAACAAAGCTGAACCATCTGGATTTTAACGATGTGATTCACAGCCTGAATCTGGACAGTCTGATCTATCCCAAGAACATTGCCGCGGAATATATTCTGCGGTACGTACGGGCCATCGGCAACAGTGTGGGAAGCAATGTGGAAACCCTCTACAAGCTCATGGACGGCCGCGTGGAGGCGCTGGAATTCCTGATACGGAAGGATTCTGATCTGATAGGCATCAGGCTGCAGGATATGCGTCTGAAGAAGAATCTGCTGATCGCGGGAATTGGAAGAAACGGAAAATTGATCATGCCGGGAGGCCAGGATGAATTTTTGCCGGGTGACTCGGTGATTGTTGTGACCACAAACAGCGGATTTGGGGATATCCATGATATCCTGGAGAAGAAGGGGGCATAGGCAATGAACTTTCCAATGATCCGCTATGTTCTGTCCTGGGTTCTGAAGGTGGAGGGAGCGATCCTCGCGCTCCCCTGTCTGACTGCGGTGATTTATGGGGAACGGGAGGGACTCTGGTACCTGTTCTGGATGGCGGTCTGCCTGGCCCTGGGTTTTGCGGGTACCTTCAGAAAACCGGAAAACACGGAAATTTACCAGAAAGACGGCTTTGCGGCCGCGGCTCTTTCCTGGATTGTGATGAGCGTTTTTGGCGCGGTTCCCTTTATGCTGACGGGAGAAATTCCCTCCTTTATTGACGCCCTCTTTGAAATTGTTTCGGGCTTTACGACCACAGGCTCCTCCATACTGTCCGATGCGGAGGCACTTTCCCACACAAGCCTGTTCTGGCGGAGCTTTTCCCACTGGATCGGCGGAATGGGAGTCCTGGTGTTTATCCTTATGCTGATTCCCGTAAAAAACGGTTCTCAGATGAACCTGATGCGGGCGGAGAGCCCGGGGCCCTCTGTGTCCAAATTTGTGCCGAGGGTCAGAAATACGGCAATCCTTCTGTATAAGATCTACATTATGATGACGGTTCTTCAGATCGTGCTTCTGATGCTGGCGGGCATGCAGTGCTTCGATGCCCTCTGCATTTCCTTCGGAAGCGCCGGAACGGGAGGCTTCTCGGTCCTGAATTCCGGGTGCGCCACATACACGCCGCTGCAGCAGTGGATCATCACCGTTTTTGTGATTCTGTTCGGCGTCAATTTCTCTTTCTATTATCTGATCCTCTGCAAAAAAGCGGGGGCAGCCTTCGGGATGCAGGAGGTGCGGGCGTATGTGCTGATTATTGCGGCAGCGGTGGCTGTTATTACCTGGAATATCAGCGGCATGTATTCCTCCTTTTCGGAATCCCTGCGGCAGTCCGCGTTTCAGGTGGGCAGCATTATCACCACCACAGGATATGCCACCACGGATTTTAATCTGTGGCCGGAGCTGTCGAAGTATATTCTGGTGATGCTGATGTTTACCGGGGCCTGCGCGGGAAGCACCGGAGGCGGCATTAAGGTATCCCGGATCCTGATCCTTCTGCGGACTATCCGCAAGGAGCTGCAGTCCATCGCCCATCCCAGAAGCGTCAGCAAGATTAAGATGGACGGGCATCCCGTGGATCATGAGACCCTGCGCTCCATCAACGTATTTTTTATTACATACGCGGTGATTTTCGCGGTTTCTGTGCTGATTCTCAGCATAGATGAATTCTCCTTCGAGACGAATTTTACGGCGGTGGCGGCTACGCTGAACAACATCGGGCCGGGTCTGGGAGATGTGGGGCCCATGGGAAATTTCGGCATTTACAGTCCGCTGTCCAAGGCCGTGATGGTCTTTGACATGCTGGCGGGAAGACTGGAGCTGTTTCCCCTGCTGCTGCTGTTCTGTCCTTCCACCTGGAAGAAAAGAGGATAATTACAGAAAAGAGTACAAAAAAAGACTGTCAGATTGAACAGATCCGGCGGCCTTTTTTTCTGTGCGCCTGTAAACCGGAGGGTTATATCTCCATAACGGATGGAATCTTCATAAACTTATTTTTTCCTGCTATAATAAACAATAATGCCAGGGATTGTGGGAGTGCGCAGCACGGAACAATCCGCAGGCATCCTGGTTGGGGACTTTTGTCTCCAACATCATGACAATGAAGTTATATAGACTGTATCACCGAGGAGGAACGAAATGAAGGTATTAATGATCAATGGAAGCCCCCACAGAGAGGGCAATACGTATATCGCGCTCCATGAAATGGAGAAGATTTTCCGGCAGGAGGAAGTGGAGTCGGAGATTATCCAGGTGGGGAACAAGCCGGTCAGAGGCTGTATTGCCTGCAGGAGCTGCGCGGAGAAGGGAAAATGCGTTTTCGATGACTGTGTGAATGAGATTGCCCCGAAGTTTGAAGCCTGTGACGGGCTGGTTATCGCCAGCCCCGTTTACTTTGCCTCCGCCAACGGCACCCTGGTCTCTTTCCTGGACCGGCTGTTTTTCAGCACCTCCTTTGACAAGACTATGAAAGCCGGAGCCAGTGTGGTTGTGGCCAGGCGAGGAGGACTGACGGCAACCTTCGATGAGCTGAACAAATATTTTACGATTTCGGGCATGCCCATAGTTTCCAGCCAGTACTGGAACGGGGTGCACGGACGGGAAATGGGAGAAGCGTCCAGAGATGTGGAGGGGCTTCAGACCATGAGAACGCTGGCCAGAAATATGGTCTTTCTGATGAAGTCCATCGCGCTGGGAAGGGAAAAGTACGGACTTCCGGAGAAGGAAGCCTTTGAACCTACAAATTTTATCCGTTAGTTTTCCCGGCGCGCGGTTGTTCCGGCCGGGGCAGTCAGAAGATAAAGGAGGAAAATTCTTGGGAAGCAGACAGATGCAGGTTCAAAAGGTGATGGAGCAGGTAAACCGGGTGATCCTGGGTAAAAGTACAGAGGTCCGGGAGATCATGCTGGCTTTTCTGGCCAACGGCCATGTCCTTCTGGAGGATATACCGGGGGTGGGAAAGATGACGCTGGCCCTGGCGTTTTCACGGGCCATGGAGCTGGACTACCGGAGAATCCAGTTTACGCCGGATGTCCTCCCTTCAGATCTCACAGGCTTTTCCATCTACCGGAGAGATCAGGAAAAATTCGTATATCAGGAGGGAAGCGTGTTCTGTAATCTTCTGCTGGCCGATGAGATAAACCGCACCTCTCCGAAAACCCAGTCGGCGCTTCTGGAGGTGATGGAGGAGAGACGCGTCACCGTGGAGGGAGTTACCAGACAGGTGCCCTCCCCTTTTCTGGTGGTGGCTACGCAGAATCCGGCGGGCAGTGCAGGGACGCAGCCCCTGCCGGAGGCGCAGATGGACCGTTTTATGATAAGCCTGACCATCGGATACCCGGATTTTGAGAGCGAGCTGGCCATGGCCATGGGCATCCAGAAGGAAAAGGCCGTGGACAGGCTTTGCCCTGTTATGGAAAGAGAGGGACTGGAAGAGATTCAGCGGGAAATCTGCCGGGTACACGTGGAAGAATCTGTCTGCCGCTATCTGCTGGAGCTGGTCAGAAAGACAAGAGAAAATGAATATCTGGAGAGAGGCGGAAGCCCCCGGGCTACCATCGCCCTGGTGCAGATGGCCCGGGCCGCGGCTGTCCATGGCCGGCCTTCTTTCTCTTCTGTTCGCGGCGGCGCTGCTTCTGGTGCAGCTTAATCCGGAGTGGTTTTACCAGGCCGCCTTTGCGGCGGAGGGATACGTACAGAGGACGGTGAAGCGGATGCAGGGCTCCCCCGTTCAGGTGAATGACGGTACCGTAAGCCGCGGCAATCTGTATCCCACCGGTGAGGAGAAGCTGGAGATCAGCAGTGCGACACGTCCGGAAGAAACGGTTTATCTGAAATCCTTCAGCGGCGGCGTCTATGAAAACGGTTTATGACAGCCGGCCCAGGAGGAGGAAGTGTACGAGCGGATGGAGGACAATACGCTGCACTGGGGAGAATATGAAAGCTGGATTCCCGGGATGCTGGAAAATATGTATTTTATGCTGAACCTTGATATCCGCTGGGAGGAGGTGCAGCATGCTCCGGCTCTGCAGATCCGGAATCTGGATTCTTCCGATGACAATACGTATGTGCCCTACCTCTCCATGAGAGGCCGCATGACGAATCTGGGAGAGGGAGTCAGCCTGTATTTTTATCAGCCCAGATCGGAAATGGAAGTAGACTGGGACGCGATTCCGGAAAGCTACCGGATGTACGCAGAATGGTACCGGGAAGCCCAGCAGGCCTATGAAAAGGAAATACAGCAGGAATATACAAGAGTCCCGGAAGCGGGGACAGAGCGCCTGTCCAGTCTGTGCCGGGAGAATCCGCTGGAGAGCCTGGAGGAAATTACGGCCTTTATACTGCAGATTCTGGGAGAAATGCACTATACCAGGACGCCGGGCCTTTTTCCGCTGAATCAGGACCCTGCGGAGTATTTTCTTTTTGAAGGACGGGAGGGATACTGCCAGCATTTTGCTTCCGCAGCCGTCCTGCTCTATCGGTTTTACGGGATTCCGGCCCGCTATGCGGCCGGCTACGCGGTTCCGGCTTCCGATTTCGAACAGGAGGCGGATGGAAGCTGGTCGGCGTCTGTGACGGATGAAGAGGCACATGCCTGGCCGGAGATTTTTATGGAAGATTACGGCTGGATGCCGGTGGAAGTTTCGCCCTCCGGGGATGGGGGTACGCCCTCCTATACGGGTCTGGATCTGAGCCTGCTGGAACAGTTTTCCAAGCCCGGCCGTTTCCGGACCGGGGCCCTTTCCGCCCAGCCGGCGGAAGAGGCCCCGACGAAAGCCTTCTCCGGAGCGGGAGATGGAGGAACAGCGGATTTTCTGATTCTGGCGGAGCTCTTTCTGCTGGGGGGTGTGGTGCTGGCCGCCCTTCTTTTTCTGAAGGGGGAATTTCAGAGACCGGCCGTCAGCCATATGGATGCCCGGGAGATATTTACTCTGCTGCGCCAGGCGCTTCGGGCAGCCGGAAAGCTGAAAAAAGCCGGCGGAGACGGGCGGGAGTTTCTCCTGTGCCCGGATGAGGCTGTCCCGGGACTTGACGGAAAGGAAGTAGAGAACCTGCTGGAAATTGTGCGGGAAGAGGCCTACAGCGGACATTCCGCGGAAAAAGGAAAAGAGGCAGAGGTAAGGATGCTTTACAGAAAAGCAGTAAAAGCCCTTTATGAAAAGCTGCCCTTCTGGAAAAAAATTTATTTCAGGTGGAAGGGATTTCTGTAAAGCTGAAAATACTGGAACGGCTGGCTGGATTTGCTTCGTCTAGAAAACTCCTTTTGACAGATACTATATTTACCGAAATACGAACGTGTGTTTCGGCAGATCTGTCGAAAGGAGTTTTATTATGGAGAGACAAACACTGGCCATTTCCTCCGTCCCGGTTCAGTCCTGGGGAGCGCTTTTTTGCGATGAGGAGGCAATGCGGAAGGGAACCATTTTCAGGGAACTGTACAAGCCGTTTTTCGCGGCAGAAGAGCAGACGGAGACTCTGCAGTGCCCGGGCCGGGAGCAGACAGAAAGAGAGAAGCTGCTGGCGCGCATCGGGGAGACAGCCTTTGTCCTGGATGATCTGACTCTGTATCTGGATACCCATGCGCAGGATCCGGAGGCTCTGTCCCTGTACAGGGAAAAGCTGCAGGAAAAGGAAGAGCTGTCCCGCAGGTTCGCGGAACAGTTTTATCCCCTGAGCCGCTGCTGCATTTTAAACGGTCAGAGAGGGGCGGAAGACTTTTGCTGGGCGGGGGGAAGCCTGCCCTGGGAAGGAGAGTGCGGTCATGTGGAATTATGAAAAAAGGCTTCAGTTTCCGGTGAAAATCACGAAAACCTGTCCGAAAACGGCACAGCTGATTATCAGCCAGTACGGAGGGCCGGACGGTGAGCTGTCGGCCTCCGTGCGCTATCTGGCCCAGCGGTATTCCATGCCGGTAAAGACCGTGGGAGGTCTTCTGACCGATATCGGCACCGAGGAGATGGCCCATATGGAGATGATCTGCGCCATGGTCTTTCAGCTTACCCGGAATCTTACGCCGGAGCAGCTGAGGACGGCAGGTTTTGACGCGTATTATATTGATCACACGGCCGGGCTGTGGCCCCAGGCGGCTTCTGCCCTTCCTTTTTCCGCAGTGGAGCTCCAGTCAAAGGGAGACGCCATTACAGATCTTACAGAAGATCTGGCTGCGGAACAGAAAGCTAGAACGGTCTATGACAATCTTCTGCGGGTCATAGAGGACCCGGATGTCAGAGCGCCCCTGAAGTTCCTGAGAAGCCGGGAAATCGTGCATTTTCAGCGATTTGGGGAGGCCCTGGAGAAGGTAAAGGAAAAGCTGGACAGCCGGAATTATTATTATTTTAATCCGGAATTTGACAAAGCCATGGAGAAAAAAGAACCGCTGAATTTCTGAAAGACGGGTATTTTGTTTGAATTCCCGGGGCAGCTCCGCTATAATCAGAAAAAATAAAACAGAGGGGGAGAGCTGTCCGTGGAATTTGTTGTTGAGCACCTGAAAAAACAGTTTGAACAGAAAAAGGTTCTGAAAGATATCAATTTTGTATTTCAGAGCGGGAAAATTTACGGCCTCCTGGGACGCAACGGGGCAGGCAAGACGACACTTTTTAATTGCCTGAACCGGGATCTGAAGGCGGACGGAGGCCGCTTTTTCCTGCGAAGCGGGGAAGAAGAGCGGGAAGCCGCGGCGGAAGAGATCGGATACGTGCTTTCTGTTCCTGCTGTTCCTGAATTCCTTACGGGGAGAGAATTCCTGAAATTCTTTATGGAGATTAACCGGGACAGGATCGAGGAGCCGAAGAGCCAGGACGAATATTTTGATATGGTTTTTATTGAGGAGGAGGACAGGGATAAGCTTTTGAAGGATTATTCCCACGGCATGAAGAATAAAATGCAGATGCTGATCCAGATCATCGCGAAGCCGAAAATCCTTCTTCTGGATGAGCCCCTGACCTCTCTGGATGTGGTGGCGGCAGAGGAAATGAAGCAGCTGCTCCGGACCCAGAAGGAGGACCGCATACTGATCTTTTCCACGCATATTCTGGAACTGGCACTGGATCTTTGTGATGAGATTGTGATACTGAATCAGGGAACGCTGGAAGCCATTAACCGGGAAAATCTGGATCAGGGAGGGCTGAAGGACAGAATTATTGAAATGCTCAGGGAGGACGGCCATGTTTAGAACATTCTGTATTTCCTTTTCTCTGAAAAATACATACCGGGTAAATACAATCCTTTTTTCTCTGAAACAGATTCCGCTGCTGAAGAGACTTCTGCCTGAGGCCCTGTACCAGAGCAGAGGCCTGAAAAAGTTTGCGCTGATACTGTCGGTATTCTGGGAGGTAGCCGGCGCGCTGGCAGGAAAGGCGCTGTATCTTTTCTGCATGGTTTTCTGGCCGCTTCTGCTGTACGGAGGGAAGGGGCACCCGGAGCTGTATTGTCATATGTTTTTTTTCCTGACGCTCATCGGCGCCTACATGAATACCTATATGTTCAACCCGACGAATGACAAATACTATGCCATGATTCTGATGGGCATGGATGCACGGCAATATACGCTCTCCAATTACTGGTATCAGCTGATACGCTCCGCTGCCGCCGTTCTTCCTTTTCTGATCCTGACAGGCTCGCTGGCCGGAATACCTCTCTGGCCCTGTTTCCTGAGTCCGCTGCTGATTCTGGCGGTGAAGCTGTCTGGAGCCTGGTATTTCCTGCGCCGTTATGAAAAGACAGGAAGCTGCAGCAATGAAAATCTTCCATCCAGAACCTTCTGGATCCTGACGGCAGTATTTCTCGGGGCAGCGTACGTACTGCCGGCTTTTGGCATCTGCCTTCCGATTTCTGTATACACGGCCGCAGTTTTTATTTCTCTGATTCCGGGTGTCCGCGCGGCCGTGAAAATTTCTGGTTTCGGACATTACAGAGAGATGTATCAGATCCTGCTGGCGGAAAAGCGTACCGGCATGGATGTACGGCAGACTGTCCGGAAAGCCGTGGCAGAGCAGAGTCTCGGAAATATCAGCCGGGCAGAGGGAACGGGTACAAATCGCAGCGGATTTGCCGGTTTCCATGATCTGTTTGTAAAACGGCACAAAAAAATTCTGTGGAAATCGGTAAAACGTCTGACGGCAGTGCTTCTGGCCGGAACTGCGGCCCTGCTTGCCGCTGTTCTGTCAAGTCCGCGCCTGGCCCCGGCGATCAGGAGCCTTTTGCTGGAGAAGTTTCCTTACATTGCTTTTCTTATGTATCTGCTTAACCGGGGGACGGTTTTTACCCAGGCGTTATTTATGAACTGTGATCACAGCATGCTTACGTATTCTTTCTACAAACGGCCTGCCTGCATCCTGGAATTATTCCGGCTGAGGCTTTTGGAGATCATCCGGCTGAATCTGATGCCGGCGGCCGTGCTGGCCGCCGGCCTGCCGCTGCTTCTGTGGATGTCGGGGGGAACGGAGAATTTTTTCTATTACATTTTGTATCCCGCATCAATCCTGGCTATGAGTATTTTTTTCTCCGTTCATTATCTGACCCTTTACTATCTGCTCCAGCCCTATACAGCCAGCACAGAACTCAAAAGCGGAACGTATAAGCTGGCAGTCTGGGCCACGTATCTTGTCTGCTTTTTGCTGCTGCAGTTTCAGGTGCCGGCCCTTCTGTTCGGAATACTCTCTCTGGTATTTTCTCTGGTTTACTCTGGGATAGCCTGTATTCTGGTTTATCGGATGGCGGGAAGGACATTCCGTCTACGAAGCTAGCAGGAGCTCTGGCCGGAGAGCATTTTCCTGCAGCGGCGGTAATAGAGAAATCCGGACAGATCCGCGAGAAACCATCCGATGGGAACAGCCATCCAGATTCCGGCAACATTTAAGGCGGGGATGGCGGACAGAATGTAGGCCAGAAGTACCCTTGTGCCCAGGGAGATCACCGTGAGGATAATGGACATGCCCGGTTTTTTTACCGCCCGGTAAAAGCCGTACAGCAGGAACAGGAGGCCAATGCCGCAGTAGAAGCTTCCTTCTATCCGAAGGTACTGTACGCCGATGGCGGCGATCTCTGTTTCTGAGGGATCCACAAATATGTGCATCAGGGGCCGGGCAAATATAAATACCGCCGTACTGATTACCAGACAGAACACGACAGAGGTAAGAATGGCGCAGCGGAAGCCGGCGGATACCCGATCTTTTTTTCCGGCTCCGTAATTCTGCGCCACGTAGGTGGAAAAGGCATTCCCAAAATCCTGTACGGGCAGGTAGGCAAAGGAATCAATCTTTACGGCCGCCGCAAATGCAGCCATGACCGCCGGGCCGAAGCTGTTGACCAGCCCCTGCACCATCAGGATTCCAAAGTTCATGACCGACTGCTGGATGCAGGTGAGGAAGGAAAGATTGGCGATTTCCTTCATGACCGAAGGGCGGAAGCAGAGGTGGCGCCTCTGCAGCCGCAATTCCGGAAAACGGAGCAGGGTAAACAGGAAAATGCCTGCGCCGGATGCGTACTGGGAGATGACTGTGGCCAGGGCAGCGCCGCCCACGCCCCAGTGAAAGCCGGCCACAAACAGAAGGTCCAGACCGATATTCAGCAGGGCGGACAGGGCCAGGAAAAGCAGGGGAGTCAGGGAATTGCCCACAGCCCGGAGCAGGGAAGCAAAAAAATTATAGAAAAACGTGGCGGCAATACCGGCAAATATGATCCACAGATATTCCCGCATAAGGGGATAGACCTCCAAAGGTACCTGGAGCAGGCGCATAATGGGATCAATAAAAAGAAAAACAGCAGTATTCATCACGGCGGTGACAGCCGCAATCAGAAGAAAGGAATGGAAAACGCCGGATTTGAGTTCATCCGATTTTCCCTCCCCATAACGGATGGAAAATACAGCGCCGCTGCCCATGGAAAGCCCCAGAAGAACAGAAGTGAGGAAGGTCATAAGCGTGTAGGCGCTACCCACGGCGGCCAGCGCCCGGGAACCCACAAAACGCCCCACAATCAGGGTGTCGGCCACATTATAGAGCTGCTGCAGAAGATTTCCGAGCATCAGAGGAAGAGCAAACCGGATCAGATTCCGGAAGATTGGTCCCCGGGTTAAGGTAATATGCATAATTGCCACCTTTCTTTCGATATGGTAGAATGAAATAACGAAACGTAAATATTTTATAATCAAAACAAACAAATGTCAATATAATAGATACGAAATGGAGGGAGAGGGATGTTTCTGGATGGTCTGAATGAAGTGGACCGGAAAATTCTTGAGCTTTTGATTGGAAACGCCCGGCTATCCTACTCGGAAATCGGGGAGAGGGTCGGACTTTCCAGGGTTGCGGTAAAGACGAGAATTCAGGGAATGGAAGAAAAAGGAATTATTGAAATGTATACGGCGGTGATTAATCCCCAGAAGATCAGCGGCGCGGTGTCCTGCTATTTTGATATAGAGACGGAGCCGGCCGCCCTGGAGGATGTGGTGCGGCGGCTCTGCGGGAACAGTGCCGTGACACAGATCTACCGGATGACCGGAAACTGCCGTCTTCATGTCCATGCGGTGGCTCCGGGGCAGGAAGAGATGGAGCGCCTGATCCGGGACGAAATGGATGTGCTTCCCGGCGTCACGAAACTGGAAAGTCATGTGATCCTCAGCCGGATCAAGGATGTCAAGGGACTGCGCCTGTAAAAGAAGATTGACATGACTGTCATGGGATGTTAAGCTGTAAGTGGTTAAATACAACTAACAGAAATGCGATCACAGACGTGTGTTGAGAGGAGGATGCGAAGGTATGAAGAAACATAAATTCTGGGCGTGGGCTGCGCTGTTCTGCTTTTTTATGGTAATGTATACCGGATACAAACATAAATAAGAGCGGGAAAAGGGCGCCTGGCTGCAAGAAAAAGTCTTACTTTTTGCACTGTACTGTGGTATCATGAGCAGGGAAAGATTATTTCAGAAAACGGGTGAAAAAAATGAAACAGTGCATGGATTCTGAAAACCTTCACAGAAGGCTGAAAAAAATCATGGGACAATTAAATGCGATTGATAAAATGATCGATACGGATGTACCCTGCGAGGATATTTTGATCCAGATCAACGCGGCCAAGGGAGCTCTTCACAAGGTGGGACAGATTGTTTTGGAGGGCCATCTGAATCACTGTGTACGGGACGGCATCGAACACGGGGACGCGGACAAGACGATTGCCGAGTTTGCCAAGGCCATTGAGCATTTTTCGAGGATGTGCTGAGTATGGAAATTACAGTGAACGGAATGAAGATTTTTTATGAGCAGACGGGGAGCGGCAGGCCGCTTATCCTGCTCCACGGAAACGGCGAGGACCACGGGATTTTCCGGGAGGCGGCGGAAGTGCTGGCGGAACAGTGCACGGTATATCTGCCGGATACCCGGGGCCATGGAAAGAGCGGCGCTGTGGAAGAGTACCACTACGCGGATATGGCGGAGGACATCTGCGGGCTAATTGCGGCTCTGGGGCTGGAGAAACCTGTCCTGTACGGGTTCAGTGACGGGGGAATCGTCGGCCTTCTGACAGCTATCCGCTGTCCGGGGCTTCTTTCCGCGCTGGCGGTCAGCGGAGCGAATACATCACCGGGAGGGATCAAGACCTGCTGGAGACGTCTTTTTGCCGGGGAATACAGGAAGACAAAAGACGCGAAGCTGAAGCTTATGCTGCAGGAGCCGCATTTGACGGAGAAGGAACTGTCCGGAATCCGGATTCCTGTGCTAGTGACGGCCGGGAGCCGGGATATGATCAGACGGAGAGAGACAGAGAAGATTGCCCGCGCCCTGCCGGATGGCCGGATGCGGATTCTGAAAGGTGAAGATCACGGGAGCTATATTGTACATCAGACGAAAATCGCAGAAATCCTGCGGGAATTTATGGAGAGTCTCTGAGACAGAGTGCCGGGGGCCGGCATTTTGCAAACAGGAGGGAGACGGTCCTTATAACGGACCATCTCCCTCCTGCTCGATTTCTGTGTATTTAATAATCAAGAGCCTGCTCTTCGCCGTTCAGCACCCGGAGACCGCCCTGGGCCAGGGCCAGGAGCTCATCCTCGCCGGCATACACGGTGATGTCGCTGATAAAGCTTACACGTTCGCGGATTTCGCTGATTACCCGTTCGCCGTAGGCAATACCGCCGGTCAGGATGATCTGGTCCACCTTGCCGCAGAGTACCGCAGCCATGGCACCGATATCCTTGGAGACCTGGTAGGTGAAAGCGTGGAAGACGTTTTCAGCTTCCTCATTTCCTTCTTCAAAGGCCATTTTTGTCACCGTCCGCATGTCGTTGGTACCCAGATATGCGTTCAGGCCGCCCTTCCCGTTGATCATTTTGGCGATTTCCGCCTGGGTATATTTTCCGGAGAAGCAGAGCTTTACAAGCGCGCCCACCGGAAGTGAGCCGGTCCGCTCCGGAGAGAAGGGTCCGTCACCGTCCAGCGTATTGTTAACGTCGATCACACGTCCGCCGGAGTGTGCGCCCACCGATACGCCGCCGCCCATATGTGCCACTACCAGATTCAGTGAATTGTAGGGAACACCCTGCTCTCTGGCGTACCGTTTTGCCACGGCCTTCTGATTCAGCGCGTGGAAGATGCTGATCCTCGGCAGCTCGGGGAGGCCGGAATAACGCGCCACCGGAGCCAGTTCATCCACCACCACCGGGTCAACAATGTAGGCGGGGATCCCCAGGGGGCCAGCGATTTCATTGGCAAGGAGGCCGCCGAGATTGGAAGCGTGCTGGCCCTGACGTCCGATGCGCAGATCCTGCAGCAGCGCCTCGGAAACCTTGTAGGTGCCGCCGGGGATGGGCTTCAGGAGGCCGCCGCGGCCGATGACTGCGGACAGCTCATGAATATCAAAGTTTTTTTCTTTGAGAAAATCAAGAATCAGCTGCTTGCGGAAATCCATCTGGTCAACGATCAGATTATATTTTGAAATTTCTTCGGTGGGATGACGCAGGGTCTCATCGAAGAGCAGCGTCTCATCCTCAAAAATTCCGATTTTCGTTGACGTGGACCCCGGATTAATGACCAGAAGTTTGTACCCCATAATGATATACCATCCTTTCTGTTTGCGTTGTTTCTTATTTTAAAAAGAAAGCCGCCCAAGGGCGGCATCTCTTTTATTCAGTCAAGGCCTTGGAAATGACAGCTGCAAATGCGATGGAATTGATTTTGGTCTCAAAATCATCGGAACGGGAAGTTAAGATGACAGGTGCGCTTGTTCCGACCAGCACATTTCCATTTCTGACCTTTGCCGTGCGGACCATGATCTTGTAGGTGATATTGCCTGCGTCAATGTTCGGAAACAGGAGAATATCCGCATGACCGGCCACCGGATTATCTACCTTTTTATGCTTGGCAGCCTCTTCATCGATGGCGAGATCCATGGAGAGCGGGCCGTATACCTGGCAGTTTTTCAGCTCGCCGCGCTCACACATCTTCGTCAGTTCATCCGCGTCCACCGTGGGCTGCATCTTGGGATTCACAACCTCCACAGCACAGATGGGAGCCACCTTCGGGCACTCCACGCCGCAGGCCTGAGCCACCTCCACGGCATTCTCGATAATCTGAGCCTTCTCCTCCAGCGTTGGATATGTATTGAAGGCCACATCTGTCAGATAAAGAAGACGATCAAAGCCCTCTACTTCAAATACGCAGACATGCGACATCATCTTGCCTGCCCGAAGCCCCACATCTTTATTCAGGACACTTTTCAGAAACAGCTTGGTGTCCAGGAAGCCCTTCAGAAGAATATCCGCTTCTTTATTATGTACCAGCTCTACCGCTTTCAGCGCCGCCGCAGCCACATCCGGCTCATTGACGATGCGGAAATCCGTGAGATCCATCTGCAGAGAATCCGCGATTTTACGGATCTGTTCCTCATCGCCCACCAGGATTGCGTCCGCGATTCCGCGCTCCTTGGCAATTTTTACTGCCTCAAGAACCGCATCATCCTGAGCGACTGCCACAGAAATGGTTTTCAGTTTGCCGGAGCTGGCTCGGGAAATGATGTCATCAAAATTCTTAATCATTTGTCTGCACCTCTCAAATTACTTCATTGATAATTATTTATTTAACAAGGCTAGTCTATCACTGATTTCAGCCAAGGTCAATATAAAATCGCAGGAGAATTTTCAAAACAATTTGTACAAAAGGAAAAAGTTCAGGACTGCAAAAAATTGTGAATTTAACGGATTTTTTTCGGGAGAAAAAATTGCAAAAAATGATTGATAAATATTTGACATATAGGAAAATCAGGAGTATAGTAGGAGTCAGTAAAAGAAAGGCTGTGTTTTTCTGCTTTTCTTGTGCATAATGGATTAGAAGGTTCAAGGAGGTAAAAAATGGCAAAAAAAGTTGTTTTGGCCGGCGCATGCCGTACGGCAATCGGTAAAATGGGAGGTACCTTAAGTACGACTCCGGCAGCGGATCTGGGCGCGGTGGTGATCCGGGAAGCGCTGAACCGGGCAGGGGTTCCCGCAGACAAGGTTGACCAGGTTTACATGGGATGTGTAATCCAGGCAGGACTGGGACAGAACGTGGCAAGGCAGGCTTCCATCAAGGCCGGAATTCCGGTTGAAGCCCCGGCTATGACAATTAATATTGTCTGCGGTTCCGGACTGAACTGTGTGAATATGGCGGCGGCAATGATCCAGGCCGGCGAGGCGGATATCGTTGTAGCCGGAGGTATGGAGAATATGTCCATGGCTCCCTATGCCCTGAAAAACGCCCGTTACGGCTATCGCATGGGCAACGCGCCCATGGTGGACACCATGGTGAATGACGCTCTGTGGGATGTATTCAACGATTACCATATGGGAATCACCGCTGAGAATGTGGCTGAGAAGTGGGGCCTGACAAGAGAGCAGCTGGATGAGTTTGCAGCGGCCAGCCAGCAGAAGGCATGCGCAGCCATTGAGAGCGGCCGCTTTAAAGATGAAATTGTGCCGGTGGAAGTAAAACAGAAGAAGACCACGGTTGTATTTGATACGGATGAGGGTCCCCGTCCCGGAACCACAGCGGAGAGCATTGCGAAGCTGCGTCCGGCATTTAAGAAGGACGGTATCGTGACCGCAGGAAATGCTTCCGGCATCAACGACGGAGCCGCAGCTGTGGTTGTTATGAGTGAAGAAAAGGCAAAAGAGCTGGGCGTAAAACCCATGGCCACCTGGGTAGCAGGCGCTCTCGGCGGCGTAGATCCGTCAATCATGGGCGTTGGACCGGTTCCGGCCACCAGAAAGGCTATGGAGAAGGCAGGCCTTAAAGTTTCCGATATGGATCTGATTGAAGCCAATGAGGCATTTGCCGCGCAGTCTCTGGCAGTAGCCCACGACCTGGAATTTGATATGAGCAAGGTAAACGTAAACGGCGGAGCCATCGCTCTGGGCC
>ERZ1643246.1155-NODE-1155-length-29807-cov-5.921047_pt1 | contig 29807 bp, 23 predicted proteins | sample MGYA00579265_ERZ1643246 | MGnify/ENA primary metagenome ERZ1643246 (study PRJEB29033, sample SAMEA4952261) | chicken gut metagenome | biome: Broiler Chicken; feature: Gastrointestinal Tract; material: Caecum | place: Ireland | collected 2018 | study: Broiler...
GTTGTTCTCTCTGATTACCGTGTCGGTGCTACAAAGACCGCCATCCGTTACAAAGTGACCCGTCAGTTCGTTTTTTTGGGGTCCATCGGTATCACGATGATGATATCCGTTCCCTCGCCGATCCGCATTCAATGCGTACAGACAGATAACGGAAGTGAATTTACCCACCGACTAAGGAGCGAGAAGAAGACACTGTTTGAAGAAGCATTGCGAGCAAATGGGATCGACCATCATCCGATACGCCCGGCAATGCCAAGACATAACGGAAAGGTCGAGAGGAGCCACAGAGAAGATCAGAAATGCTTCTATGACAAAACGACGTTTTGCTTCCTGCAGGATGCTTATGCACAGCGAAGGAAATACCTGAAGAAATCAAACGATCGACCGATGCATCCTCTTGATTATTTGTCTTTCAACGATATGATTTCCATTCTGCTGAATGTGTAAGATATCATTGACAAACCTACAGGAATTCATGGGAAAAAGGTTTATAAATAAAGGAAAAAGTGATATATTATGTGTGTTGTGAATAGGAGGAATTACAATGAGTAAAAGACCTGTCGTTTTAGTTGTCATGGATGGTGTCGGCATCCGTGAATCTGACTTCGGCAATGCCGTCAGCAACGCATACAAACCGACATTGGATGATCTTTGGAACAACTGCCCGCACACGGAGATCAAGGCGCACGGTGTCGCTGTTGGTTTGCCGAGTGATGGAGATATGGGAAACAGCGAGGTCGGTCATAACGCACTGGGATGCGGACAGATCTACAGCCAGGGTGCCAAGCTGGTCAATGAGTCGATCGAAAGCGGCGACATCTTCGAGACCGATACGTGGAAGGCACTGGTCGACAAGTGCAAGGATCATGGAAAGATGCACTTCCTGGGCCTGCTGTCGGATGGCAATGTACATTCACACATCAACCATCTCAAGGCGCTGATGAAGCGTGCGAAGGCAGATGGTGTCAAGGAAGTTCGCCTGCATGCACTGCTGGACGGACGTGATGTACCGGAAACGAGCGCACTGATCTATGTCGAGGATATCGAAAATTACATGGCAGAACTGAACGATGACAATTTCCATGCCTGCATCGCCAGCGGCGGCGGACGTATGAAGATCACGATGGACCGCTATGAGGCAAATTGGGCGATGGTAGAAGAAGGATGGCACACGCATGTGCTGGGCGAAGGCCGTTCGTTCGCATCTGCGAAGGAAGCGATCGAGACGTACCGTGCGGAAAGTGGGGTCGTCGATCAGGATCTGCCTGCCTTTGTCATTGCCAAGGATGGGAAGCCGGTCGGTACGATCGAGGATGGCGATTCGGTGATCCTGTTCAACTTCCGCGGTGACCGTGCACAGGAGATCTCACTGGCCTTTGATGGCGATGAGAGCTTTGACAAGTTCGACCGTGTACGTGTACCGGATGTGATGTATGCCGGTATGCTGCAGTATGATGCAGACCTCAACATTCCGCATCACTTCCTGAGCTACCCGCCGAAGATCAAGTACACGCTCTCTGAGCATCTGGTCAAGCATGGCATCCGTCAGTATGCGATCAGCGAGACACAGAAGTACGGACATGTCACTTATTTCTGGAATGGCAACCGTTCTGAGAAGTTTGATGAAAAGCTGGAGACGTTTGAAGAAGTGAAGTCGGATGTCGTTCCGTTTGAACAGCGTCCGTGGATGAAGTCGGCTGAGATCACTGACAAGCTGATCGAAGCGATCAAGTCCGGTGAATATGACTTCCTGCGCACGAACTATCCAAACGGCGATATGGTCGGACATACCGGTAACTATGAGGCAACGGTCATCGGTGTGGAATCTGTCGATCTGCAGCTGGCCCGCGTCAAAGAGGCGGTCGATGCCGTCAACGGTATCCTGATCGTAACGGCGGATCACGGAAATGCGGATGAGATGTACGAGAAGCCGAAAAAGGAAGGTGCTCCGATCAAGGCGAAGACGAGCCATACGCTCAACAAGGTGCCGTTCATCGTTTACGGTGCAGATGTCAAGATGAAGGAAGGCGACTTCGGTTTGTCCAATGTGGCAGCTGTCGTGACCGACCTGCTGGATCTGCCGGCCGATGAGCACTGGAACGAATCCATCATCGAAAAATAAAACAACAGCAGAAGGGAGAGCGAGAGCGCCCTTCTGTTTTTTTTTGCCCGCCAGCGATCTGCATGTCGTCCGTTCATGGAAAAGGAGGAACACCCTGCAAAAAAAGAAAACGCTGTGGACCAACAAGGTCTTCCTTGCCGGATGGCCGGTAAAGAGGAGCCTGTCAGATGCCCACAGCGTTTTCATTTCATGATATCAGACTGCGATCGCTTCCCGTTTTTTCGGTAATGCCGGATGGGGAGCTATTTCAGCTTGTCAAACTTCTTTCGGCGTTCAGTCGACTGGATGAAGAGGCGCTTCATCTCATCGACGTCTTCCTTCGCAAGCGTGTCGCGGAAGTGCTCCAGCTCTTTTGCGAACGCGTCGATCTCGGAGAGCAGGATCTTCTTATTGAGCAAAAACAGCTCGCTCCACATCGTCTCATTGATCTTGGCGATGCGGGTGAGATCCCGGAAGGAATCACCGGTGTATTCCACCAGATGGGAATTGTCATGCGTGTTCATGAGCGATACCGCGATGACGTGTGTCAGCTGAGAGAGAAAACCGATCATCTCATCGTGTTCCTGCATGCTGAGGGTGGCGATGTGATGAAACTGCAGGATCTCCGCCAGCTGTCGGGAAGTCTCCACCGCTTCCATCGTGTTCTTTTCGGTCGGTACGATGATGTAGTTTGCGTCATGGAACATCTCCGTGTTGGCATATTCGATGCCGCTGGTCTCCCGTCCGGCCATCGGATGAGCGGCGATGAACTCCACGTCATCGCGCAGGAAAGACTGCACCTTGTCCGCCACGTTGACCTTGACGCCGCTGACGTCCGTTAACAGGGTGCCGGGGCGAAACGCATTCTGATGTTCGTGGATCCAGTCGATCATGATATGCGGATACAGGGCAAAGACGACGATGTCCGCCTGATCGAGAAACTCCTCTGGATCCAGCGTTCCCGCGTCGATCATGTGATGAGCGAGTGCGTGATCGATCGTTTCCTGACGGCGGGCGACACCGAGCACCCGATAGCCGGCTTCTTTCAGTCCCATGGCATAACTGCCGCCCAGAAGGCCTAAGCCGACGATGACAAATGTCGTATCGTTACGGATCATAAGAGTTCCACCTTTCCTTGCAAGCGTTGTACGTCCTCAAAGAAGGACGGGTATGATTTGCGTATGGCCTGCGCATCTTCGATGCGGCAGACACTGTGATTGACCAGCGTCATGACGGTCATCGCCATCACGATGCGATGGTCGTTGTGGCCCTGCAGCGTCTCTTCACAGGCATAGCCCGATGTATGGCCATGGATCCAGACCTCTTCCTCAGTAGAGCGGATGTCGACATGGAACTTGCGCAGTTCTTCTTCCATGGCGGCGATCCGATCGCTCTCTTTGATGCGCAGACGTCCGGCGTTGCGGATGTGGGTCTCCCCTTCGGCCATCGCAGCCAGAACGAATACGATCGGTCCCAGGTCCGGGCAGTTGTTGAGATCGATGGTACAGCCGTGCAGCGTTCCCTTCTGAATGCGGAAACCGTCACGGAGCGGCCGGCAGGTCGCGCCGAAGTCTTCCAGGATCGATAAGATCTGACGGTCGCCCTGCCGGCTGTCGGCAGAGATGCCCGTGATCGTCAGATCGCCCTGAATGGCGGCCAGGACCGCAAAGAAGGCCAGCTGTGAGAAGTCCCCTTCGATGCGTACATCGCAGGGACGATAGCGTTGCCCGCCTTTGATCCAGATCGTCATCTCATCGAGAAACTGTGCCCGGATCTGGAATTTTTCCAGCATTTCCAGCGTCAGATCGATGTAAGAACGCGATTCAAAGGGAGGCCGGATGCGAATGAGCGAATCCTGCGGCAGCAGCGGCAGCGCAAAGAGCAGCCCGGTGATGAACTGCGAAGAGATGTTGCCGTCGATCTCATACGTACCGGCGCGCAAGGTCCCTTCGATCTCGATGGCGTCTGTGGTATGTTCAAAGCGCAGGCCTTGTGCGTGAAAGATCGTTTCATAGACATCCTGCGGACGCTGTAACAGCCGACCTTTGCCTGTAAAGCGGACCGGTCTGCCGCAAAGGGAGAAGATCGGGATGAAAAAGCGCAGCGTGGAGCCGGATTCATTGCAGAAGATCTCCCGGACATCCGCTTTTCCAATATCGGAGATTCCCCGGACGATGACATGGTCATCGCCGGTGGTGATCTGTGCACCCAGCTGGCGCATGCCCTCGATCGTCGCCAGGATGTCCTCGCTGAAATCCACATTGGTGATGTGAGAAACACCGTCGGCGAAAGCAGCGGCGATGATGGCACGGTGTGCCATGCTCTTGCTGGGCGGTATGGTGACGCTGCCCGTACACCGAGATGGCGTGATCGTCGCAATCATTGACATTCCCCTTTCTTCATGCCCTGATAGGCCTGGTTCGTACAACAGAGATCGAGCAGCCCCAGCGCAGTGACGCTGTCGATGACGACCCTTGCCCGGTGCAGGATCGCCGGATCATGCCGTCCCTGGATCTGCAGCCGGACCGGTTCCTTGGTCTGATAGTCGACCGTATCCTGTTCCTTAAAGATGGAGGCGGTCGGCTTGATGACACACTGGAAGCGGATCGGCATTCCGTTGGAGATGCCGCCGTTGATACCGCCGTTGTGGTTGGTCACCGTTCGGATCTGTCCGTCCTGCACGCAGAAGGCATCGTTGACCTGAGAGCCGTAATAGGAGGCAAAGTCAAAGCCCAGTCCAAACTGTACCCCTTTGACGGCCGGCACGCTGAACAGCAGGTGGCTCAGTACGCTCTCGATGGAATCGAAGAACGGTTCGCCGATGCCGGCAGGGAGTCCGACCACAGCGGTCTCGATGATGCCGCCGACACTGTCGCCGTCGTTTGCGGCCGCTTCCATCACCGCATGGATGCGTCCGGCGCTTTCCTCATCGAGCACCGGGAAATCCAGATCGTTGAGCCGAAGGATCTGTTCTTTCAACGTCGGCTCATCCGTGGCAAACGGATGATCGCTCTCGCTGTGACAGCGCAGGATGTGCGATCCGATGAAGACGCCGTTTTGTTCGAGCAGCTGCTGAGCGATGGCTCCGGCAGCGACGATCGGTGCCGTCAACCGTCCGCTGAAATGGCCGCCGCCGCGAAAATCCTGAAAGCCGTCGTATTTGGCAAAAGCGGTATAATCCGCATGCGAAGGACGCAGACGATAGCGTGTCCGTTCATAGTCTTTGCTGCGGGTATTCGTATTTTCGATGAGGATGGTGAGCGGGGTACCGGTGGTGTGTCCTTCAAACCAGCCGCTGACGATGCGGATGGCATCCGGCTCATGGCGCTGTGTGGAGATGCGCCCTTTTGCCTGGCGTTGCGCCATACGCTTTTGCACGTGGTCCAGGTCCAGCGCCAGACCGGCCGCCAGTCCGTCGATCACCACGCCGATGGCTTCTCCGTGGCTTTCGCCAAACAGCGTAACCTGTATGTTATTTCCAAAACTGTTTTTCATGTCGTCATCCTTTCAGCATTTCCTTGATTTCTTCATAGGAGATCGTTTCCAGCTCAGCCGTTCCCAGCGTCTTCACCTTTACGACGGTGATGCCGTCATGTCCGGCTTTTTTATCCGCCAGCAGCCGCTGGTAGACATCCTCTTTGTCATATGGGGCATCGATCGGCACGTTCAGCTGTTTCAATACGCGGATCGTCCGTTCGCGCAGCTCGTCATCTTCGATGAAATACAGCATGCCCATCGCCACACATTCGCCGTGCAGATACTCTTCCATGTGATAATATCCTTCGATCGCATGCCCGATCGTATGTCCGAAGTTGAGGATCTTGCGCAGACCGCTCTCCCGCTCGTCTTTCTCCACGACATCTTTCTTCATGCACAGGGAGCGGTAGATGATCTTTTCGAGGTCATCGTCGATGCTGCCGTTTTCAAACAGCGCAAACAGCTGCGGATCATAGATCAGTCCGGCTTTCAGCGCCTCGACCAGTCCGTTGACATAATGACGGCGCGGCAGGGTGGAAAGCGTATCAAAGTCGATCAGGACCTTGATCGGCTGATAGAATGCACCGATGTTGTTTTTGATGCCGCCGGCGTTGATCGCCGTCTTTCCGCCGATGCTGGAGTCGATCTGCGCCAGGGTCGTTGTCGGAATGTTTACAAAATCGATCCCGCGCATGTAACAGGCGGCCGCAAAACCGGCCAGATCACCGACGACACCACCGCCTAAAGCGATCACCAGATCGCTGCGCAGAAAGTGATGTTCCAGCATGCAGGAAAGAAGTTCTTCCCACACCGCAAAGCTCTTGGATTCCTCACCGGAAGGAACGATCTTGACGACACAGTGCGGACACTGTTCCTTTACGGCGTCAATCCACTGTACCGGCACCTTGCTGTCGCTGACGAGCAGCACGTTTCGGTTCAGATCGACCTCCTGTGCCAGCCGATGCAGCACACCGCGTTCCATCACGATGTCATAGCCGCGTTCCTTCAGATCTACATGTAACTTCATTGACAACTACCCCTTTCTGAAACAAAAGAGCATCAACTGGAAGTAGATGCTCTGTATTTCTCATCATAAAGCAAAAATGACCATTGGACAGATGGCTTCATGATGACTATTTAAAATAAAAGTAATACGATCTGTTCATTTCCATAAGGATCACTCCGTTACGATAATCATAATATAACGAAAGAAAGAATGCAACAATTTGTGAAAAATAATTTCAGAAAATTGAAATACTTTGTTACAATCAGATGCCCGTATGCGGAGAAACGGTAAGAAAAACGTTCGGAATCGTGCAGAATTCGTGTATAATAGAAACGGTGATAACATGAACACGTTACAGGAAGCGAGAGAAAAGATCAATGCGATCGATGCACAGATGGCCGATCTGTTCGAAGAACGGATGCGTACGGTCGAAGATGTCATTCAATATAAGAAGGAACACCAGATGCAGGTGCTGGATCCCACACGGGAACAGGCGGTGATCGAGCGCAATCAGAAACGGATCAGGAATCCGCGCTATGCTGCAAGCTATCGCCAGTTCATCGAAGAAGTCATGGCGATCAGCCGCCAGTATCAGAAACGGGTGCTGAATGAACATGTGGTCGGATATGGCGGAGCCAAAGGTGCGTTCTCCCACATCGCGGCCATGAAGGCGTTCGATCAGGCGCAGCTGCGCAACTATCCGACGTTTGAAGAGGTCTTTCAGGCAGTCGTCAGCGGGGAGATTGCCTATGGGGTCATCCCATTTGAAAATTCGTATACCGGAGAGGTCGGTGATATGCTGGATCTGCTGCTGCAGTATGATGTCGTCATCACGCGCATGTTTGATCTGAAGATCCACCAGAATCTGCTGGGCGTGAAGGGTGCTTCCCTGGAGGATGTCCGTAAGGTCTATTCTCACCCGCAGGGATTGGCACAGTCCTCGCTGTTTTTGCAGGGCCGTGGCTATGAACTGGTGCCATATGGCAATACGGCGCTGGCTGCCAAATATGTGGCCGAACAGCAGGATGTCAGCAAAGCGGCGATCGCTTCGATCGAGACGGCGGATCTGTACGGTCTGAAGGTGCTGGCGAAGAACATCAATACATCGGCCCAGAATGCAACGCGTTTCATCATCATCTCCAGAACACCGCCGGCAGACGGCAATCGTTTCAGTCTCCTGTTTACCGTCCGGCATGAGACCGGTGCGCTGATGCAGGTGATGGAGCTGATGGCCCGCTATGAGATGAATCTGGAGAGCATCAAGTCACGCTCTCTGCATGATCAGCCATGGGCCTATTATTTTTACTGTGAGGTCGTTGGGCATATCAACAGCGAACAGGCAACACAGCTGTTAAAGGATATGAAGGAAGTATGTGCGATGGTGAAGGTCGTCGGCATATACAATCGGGAAGAAAGTGAGGAGACAGCATGAGATTTGTAAAGGAACAGGTGGATCTGCAGCCGATCGTGGATACGGTATTCGCCATCGTTGCGCAGGCCAAACAGGCGAAGAAAGAACTGGGCGAAGCTGCGGTCGTGGATGCTACGATCGGTTCGCTCTATGATGAAAACGGAAAGATCGTCGCATTCGACAGTGTATTTGGCACATTGAAACAGCTGCCGAATGAAGTCATGGCCGCATATGCCGGCAGCTTTACCGGCAACCCGAATTATCGGGAACACGTCTATGACTGGGTGGTCGGTGATCGCAGCAAACTGGCACACAGCGTCATCGCTACACCGGGCGGTACCGGCGCCGTCAGCATCACCGTATCGGAGATGCTGGACGAGGGCGAAACGCTGATCCTGCCGGAGATCTGCTGGGGATCGTACAGCCTGATGGCATCGATGGACAATCTGAAGACACGTTCATATTCATTGTTTGAGGGCGGCCATTTCAATGTTGCTTCTTTCCGTCAGGTATGCGAGGAAGTCATGCAGCAGCAGAAGAAGGTCGTTGCGATCATCAACGATCCTTGTCATAACCCGACCGGCTATTCTCTGAGCGACGATGAGTGGAATGCAGTCATCGATGTGCTGAATGAGCTGAGCAAACAGGGACCGGTCATCCTGCTCAATGACATCGCATATATCGATTTCGCATACCGCGGAGAAGCGGCCCGTGACTACATCCGCAACTTTGATCGGATCAGTGAGAATGTCTTCGTCATCATCGCTTTCAGCATCTCCAAGTCGATGACGGCATATGGCATGCGCTGTGGAGCGGCGATCCTGATGGCACAGAAGCAGGAAAGCGTGCGTGAGGTGGAGATCGTCTTTGAAAAAGCGGCCCGCGCGATCTGGTCCAATGTCAACAACGCGGCGATGGAGACCTTTGTTTCCGTCATCACCGATGAGCGGTCTTCCTATGAGGCAGAAAAGGACTCTTATGTTCAGCTGCTGAGAGAGAGAAGCTCGATCTTTACCAAAGAGGCCGATGCCTGCCAGCTGGCGTATTATCCGTATAAGGAAGGATTCTTCGTAACGCTGCAGATGGAAGACAATGCGCAGCGGGATGCGTTCCACGAAGCGCTGATGAAGGAACACATCTATACGGTAAAGGTCAATAAAGGCATTCGTGTAGCGGTCTGCTCCCTGCCGGTCGAAAAATGCTATGGACTGGCAAAGCGAATGAAGGATATTCTGGACATGCTCACAAAATAAGAAGGAGGAAAAGATCGTTCCCCGGACATCAGAGCCCAGGGAACGATCTTTTTTCGTTGGTGATAGATTGTGGAAGAAGGAAGAGCGGAGCGTCCACACGGATGCGCTGGTGTGGATGTGTGATATACTGAGGAGGGAAAGGAGGCAATGACATGATCTTGTTTGTCAGTGGGCGCTGCGACATCCCGGCCTTTTACAGCGAATGGTTTTTCCACCGGCTGGAAGCAGGCTTTGTCGATGTGCGCAATCCGTACAATGAGCATCAGATCTCTCGTATTCGTCTGAGCGATGATGTGGTGGACTGCATCCTGTTTTGTACGAAGGATCCCCGTCCGATGCTGCCCCGTCTGAAGGAGATCCCGTTTCCCTATCTGTTTCATGTTACCCTGACCGGCTATCATTCGGACATCGAACCGGGCGTCAGGGACAAGAAGGGGATCCTGCAGGCGGTCCGTCAGCTCTCAGAGATGATCGGGAAAGAGCGCATCATCCTTCGTTATGATCCGATCTTGCTGACCAGGCGCTACGATGTCGATTATCATGAAAAAGCGTTTGAGTCACTGTGCCGCCAACTGGATGGCTATGTATCGACGTACATCATCTCTTTTGTCGATTTCTACAAAAATACGCGCAAGCATGCGGCTACGGCCGGCATCTTATCGATGAATGAGATCGAGATGCGCGCGGTCGGTGCACGGATCGGAGCGATCGCCCGGCGCTATGGTGTGAAGGTGCAGACGTGTGCGGAGGAGATCGATCTGAGCGCGTATGGTATTGAGAAAGGTGCATGCATCGAAAGAGAGGATCTGAAACGACGGCTGGGCGAAACGATTGCTTTGCCGATCGGAAAAGGCGTTCGTCCGCAGTGCGGCTGTCTGCCGACCGTCGATATCGGTGATTACAATGCCTGTGCCCATTACTGTGCTTACTGCTATGCAAACTATGATGAGGACAGGATCGGTCAGAATGTTCGGCGTCATGACCCGCACAGCTCTTTGCTGCTCGGTCATCTGAGCGAAGATGATAAAATCACGATTCGCAAGGATCAAAAGAAAATTTAGATTTCAAGTAAATACAACGTATAGTCTTAATACAAAGTCATATTCTTTCATTTTGTCTTAATACGGCGTTTCGCTTTCTGACTGTGTGCACAAAACCGGGATGAATGAGCGAATGAATCGGTGTTTCGAATGCAATTCCACAGGCTGCTCGGACAGAAAACGGAGCGATCTTGAAACCGTTTTCATCCTGCTGACAAAAATAAATAGAGAGAATCAAACTAAATTAAGATTTCTTTCTATATTTCGCAATTTCTTAAGATTAAATTAAGGTTATTGAGATATCCTAAGGGCAGAAAGGAGGGGGAGAATGAAAAAGCTATGGAAAGCAGGGATTGCCGGCGCAATCGCCTGTACAGCACTTGTCGGAACGGTTTGTCCTGTATCTGCAAATACACAGTCGACCGGTATACAGAACGACTTCACAGAAGCGGCAGCTGAAGTCATGCCGAGGTTCATGTATACCAGAGTGGAGACGATTTCTTCATCAAGTTTTGATGTTGTTGTAACGTATGATACGACATCAACGACACAGACAACTTCAGGATGGAGAATTGTAGGGCTGCAAGATGTAGAAATAAAAAGGAAACTTCTGAATGTTATCAGCTATGAATACACCTATAAATACTATGACAATTATCAAGGTTTAGAAATTGATATTGATTTTGTATTCATGTCTGGAGGAGTAGCTTTTGAAGGAAGCAAAACCGTAAAAGTGCACGTCTAACCTGTGATAAACAACTTTCATCTCTGCGATTATGTTTTACTCCTCTATGAACGAGATTCTGCGTTATAATGTACTCGTTCGTACCACACCACTTTCACAAAACATATATGCAGATAAAGAGGAGCTATATACATGATGAAGGAGGGAAATTGTATTGTGAATCATGAGGAAACGAACATATTGTTTGTCGAAGACGATGCGACAATATGCAAAAGCCTACCGCCCATTTTGGAGACATATGGATATAAAGTAAAAAACGTAAATACCTACATGCAAGCAATTCAAACAATCAAAGCGGACAATTTTGATCTATATTTAATTGATATCCATATACCCGGAGGGGACGGCTTTGAATTATGTCGTATGATTCGAAAACAAGAAAACACACCAGTGATTTTCCTAACCGGAGTAAATGATGAAGCGAGTATCGTATTTGGCTTGGGCCTCGGTGCCGATGACTATATAACGAAGCCGTTTACGCTGCAGGTGCTTTTAGCCAGAATCAAAACGGTTCTTCGCCGAAATCAGCGGGACGTTAATAAAGCGCGTAAAGTAAAAAGCGGGAATCTGATTATTGACTTTGACCATAGAACGGTCCATTCGGAGGGTAAAGAAATTGCAGTTACTCCGACACAATTCCATATTTTGAAACTTTTGGTAAGCAATCATGGAATTACAATTACTCGTGATCAGATCACCAGCATCCTATGGAACCAAAATGACGAGTTTGTGGAAGATAATACGTTAAGTGTTCATATCAGTAACTTGAAATCGAAAATCGGAAAATTTAATGGGAAACCATATTTAGAATCTGTTCGAGGAGTAGGATATCAATGGAAACTGGATGTAGTTCTTTACACAGACTAAGGTACAAAGCAGTGAAAGCATTGATTATTGTTCTTTCGCTGCTTTTTTATGTCGTGGGGATGCATACGCACTATTATCAACGAACGCTGACCGTTATCGGTGCTTTGAGAGAGGCTGAACCAGAGGTCCAACAGCAGGCGTTACATTCATTATTTGAGAACACTGGTGATACAGAAGACGGTATCTACGTCATGATGAAAAGCGGCTACCATTATCAAGGACAAACTGCGCTGTATATCGACATTTTTGTCATCGTTCTGACAGTCGGTTTTGCGGCGATCGTATTTATGATCTTACAGTATTATAAGAGAAGCTCCTCCCAAAAAGCATATATGTTGGAAAATGAACTGAACTATCTGAAAGAAGAAGTCGAGCACTTTTTATATGGAAGTGAGATCACGCGGAAAGACGGGTACGAAGCGTGTAACTATCTTTTGGATCGTTTGGAACAGAAAGTGTATGATGTGAACGAGCTGAATGAATCTGAATTAGGTCGTATGATGACTTTCCACCAGAATATCATTCATCAAATCTATACCCCGTTAAATACAATCAAATTACTTACTGAGCAGTTGGCTCAAGAGAACGCAATAGAGAAAAGCTATCAGGAGACGATGAACTATGCTGTGGATAAAGCAGCCCGGTTGGCTTATATCTATATGCGCGCTTCCAAAATGGATGCTGGAAAAGTCATATTGGAATATGAAGAATTACAGCTCCATGATCTGATAGAGGATATATTCAAACTGCTGAAAATTACAGCAGAGTATTTTAACGCTTCTTTGATCAATCAATGTGACGATTCGATTATTTATGCAGATGAAGCGTGGATAAAAGAAGTAATCACAAATATTGTGAAGAATGCGATAGAAAATGCCGGTGATGGGAAAACCGTCATGGTTTCATCGACGAGCACATCGGAATCTGTTCGTATATTCATAGACGATAACGGCGATGCAGATGTCATTGTAGACGAAGTGGTATTTGAGCGATTTGAATCTTCTAAGACAGGTATAGGAATCGGACTACACTTATGTAAGCAGATTGTAGAGAAACATCTGGGTAAGATTACAGTTGAGCGGAGTCCGTTAGGCGGGCTCCGTTTTGTCATTGAGTTACCCAAATACAGTCATAAACAGAAAATTGAGTTGGAGGAGAAGGATGAGAACAATCGTAAAGACAGAGAATGTGAAGAAGTTTTATGAGCAGACAAAAGCATTGCAAGGTGTATCCATAACGGTGCATGCAAATGACTTTATCGCTGTTTTAGGAAAAAGCGGATCAGGTAAGACGACTTTATTTCATATCCTGGATGGACTGATCCAGCCGGATGAAGGCAGTGTTTTGATTACTGGAAAAGACATTTTTCGCATGAAGAGACGAGAATTTATCGAGTTTCGCAGGACACATATCGGTTATGTATTTCAGGATTTTAAATTGATTTCTGAGTTTTCAGCAGTAGACAATATTTTGTTTCCGGTTGATCTGGATCATGAAAAGGTAGATGAGTTTTATCTGGAGCTGTTGTTGAAGGAACTGGATATTTATCATCTGAAGGATCGAATCGTCAAAACGATGTCTGGCGGAGAGAAACAACGGGTTGCGATTGCCCGCGCACTGATCAACAAACCGGAATTGGTTCTTGCGGATGAACCGACAGGGAATCTGGATTCGTATAATACGGAAATGGTATTAAACTTGTTTGTTCGCCTGAAAAAGATGTTTAGTCTGACTGTCATGATTGCGACACATGATTATGCTGTTGCCAAAAGAGCAGATCATCTGATCGTATTGCAGGATGGAAAGGTACAGAGAGATGTGTACGACAAATAGACAACGTCGGAAAAAGCTGATCCTCGCATATCCGGATACGAGAAGGCTGTATCGGATGATGCAGGTGTTGGCAGTGTTTTTGGTCGTCGCTATAATTTGTATCTTCGCTGTTGGAAAATGGAGCGAGAACCAGATCAAGGAAAAGAATGATCAGTTGTTTGGTCGTTGGAATGAGGTGTTCCTGAATGTTGATGAGGAAGATGTAGAATATTTCCACCAGCATGCATTCGTAGATAATTATTCGATTCAAAACATACAGGAGAAAATCTATCTCGAAGGAGATGACCGCATCATTATCGGAACTTGCGATGATAACTTTTTTGAATTGGGAAATCTGGAGATGGTTGATGGTCGAATGCCGGTAAATGAAGGAGAAGTTGCCATAGAAGAAGAATATCTGGAGGTGCTGGGAGTTGAAAAAGTCGGAGATATTATATCAGAGGGTGTAAATATTGATTCTTTGAAAGGATATAAAGTATGTGGGATCGTCAAAGATTACAGTTCTCGATGGAAGATGGTGAATTGGGACGTTAAATACATTAACTGTTTTATTTCAGATGCGAATGCAAACGAGATACAGATTTACGCATCATTATCTCCAGCGGTACAGCAGGATATTGAGACGAACATGTTGGAGTATCGGGAGAATATAAATATAAAGATTAACTTTAAATTTAAAGAGATATTAGTCACGGTATTACTCTTGAAAATTATGTTAAGTATAGTTCTCGCCCATAAGATAAAACATCATGCTGATGTTAGTGGATTAAGGTATTATCAATCTTTTGAAAAGTTAGGTATCTTTTTTGAAAACTTTGTTTCGCGGAAAAATGTACTATATTTTCTTAAAACTGTGCTAGAGATATTTTTATGTCTATCTATAATATTTTTTATCAATAGGATAGTAGTAAAGATAAATATGCTATCAACCGTGCATTGGAATAGTATATACTCTATTAGTAATTATAGAGGACTAGATATTGATACAAATGGCTATACAATGATAATTATGAATTCTACTGGTTTAAGTGAAAATGCAGTGACACAAATCATGCCGATTACATACATATGCAGTTTTATAGAGATGACTACGCAGTTGTTCTTCTTAGTGTTTATAAACTATTGTTTATACCAAATCGAGAGAAGCTTTGCACATATAGTATTTCTAGAGCGCGCAAAATATGAATATCTGTATTTATACTTTCATGGGAAACTATTAAAACCGACAGGAGTTTTTGCTAGAAAAGAATTTATCAAGCATTTACTTATTATCGGAAATACTATTCTTTTTGTATACCTGATTATGTACGATACAATGGATATACCAGTTACCTTTTATTTGTTTAACTTTTTCATAGGAGGAATTATTTATTGTAGTTTTTTAGTTATTCAGTTTTGGATACTCCAAAGCTCTATGAGACGGTTCAAAGAAAAGAACAATTGGCTCCTTACTGCTGAATAGAAGTAATTACAAAAATGAAAACAAGGTAGATGCTAGGAGTTGACAGGTCTCAAATCCATCTATAAATATTGATTTTGAGAAAAAGGTTGCGTTTGTTTTTCTTTGTTTAGATATATCAAGCGGTATGAGGATGAAAGAAGCTTTATAAAGGCCAACTAAAACATTTTATGAAAATTAAGAAGCTGCAACGAATAGATGATTGATAGCTAGTCATCAGAACGTTGCAGCTTTTTCTTCCAATGTAAAAGAGAATAGTTATATTAAAATGAACTTCGTAATTTGGGCGTTCAAACGATGGAGTTCATTTCATTATGCTGGTGTCAGCCAGAGTATTTTTACTCCTCTGTTTCCGCATATACATATGTACAGTCATCGCGATGTTTGAACCGCGGGCATCTCTCTGCCTGGGCATCCGCATCCTGTGCTGAAAACAACCATTGAACGACCTCCTGACCATGCAGTCTCAGCTGGTCCATCAGCTCCTTTGGATTGTCCACGATGCCATAGTTCATGATCTCATAAAACCCATCGCTGGCACAGAGCACCCGATGAACATCGCTCTTCTTCCACTGGTGGATCTCGATCTCTTCCAGTCGATCCCATTCCAGATCCAGTGCATGATAGCCTCCGGGCTGGTTGCGGCACATCCGATTGTGCATCAATAGTTCCTGGATCTGCCTGCGCGCCTCAAAAAACGGGATCTGCTGTATCCGGCTGATCTCCTTCATGCGCATCAGTGCCTGCTGATCCAGTTCTTCCAGGATCGGATCGCTGATCACCTCGACCTGTCCGTTTTTCAGTTCGACCACTCCATAACAGTCACCCATGCCAAAGTAATACAGCCAGTCGCCCCGTTCATAGAACAGCGCGATGCAGGCGCTGGGGGTCTCTGCAGCGGAAGGCATCGTTCTGGCTGCCTGCAGATACTGCGATCGCAGCCGATGCAGTTCTTCCTTTAAGACGATGATCGGGTCACTGCCTTGCGGCAATTCTCTTAACAGCCGGTCCCGGATCGATCCGCTCAGCCAGTGTGCATCACTGCCCGCATGCATGAATTCCCTTTTTCCCAGACCGGTCGCTCCATCGAGCACAAAGAGAAAGGATCTGCCAAAACCACAGGCATCCTCGTTTACCGGCTTCTGCGTATGAGAGAAATGCTGGATGTTTTGAAACAAGGTGCTCACCCCTTTTCCACTGTCCTCAGTATACCATATTCTCTGTGGTCGCATGTAAAGGAATACATCAGAAACTTCACAGAAATATCACACTTTCGCAGGGGAAATACGGTATAATAATCCCGAAAAATAGAAAAGTGGGTGATGTTGATGACCAGACTGCTCGTCGTAGATGACGAAAACAACATTCGTAAGATGATCCGCAAATTTGCGGAATTTGAAGGCTATGAAGTCTATGAGGCGGTGGATGGCATGGATGCCGTTCAGAAGTGTGAGGACATGAACTACGACTGTATCATCATGGACATCATGATGCCGAATCTCGACGGCTTCAGCGCAGTGAAAAAGATCCACGAGTTTTGTGACACGCCGGTGATCATGCTTTCGGCGCGCGGCGAGGAGTATGACCGCATTCACGGCTTTGAAGTGGGGATCGACGATTATGTCGTAAAGCCGTTTTCCTGTCGGGAGCTGATGATGCGCGTGGCAGCCATCCTGAAGCGTTATCAGGGCGCAGGAAAGAACAAGAAGAACGTATTTGAGTACAGAGGGCTCAAAGTGGATATGACGGCCAGAAAGGTTTTTATCGATGGTCAGGAAATTGAGATGTCGCCGAAAGAATACACTCTGCTGTTTTATATGATAGAAAATGAAGGGATCGCGCTGACGCGTGAACAGCTGATTCGGGATGTATGGGGGTATGACTTCTATGGAGATGACCGTACTCTGGATACACACATCAAGCTGCTGCGAAAGAGCTTGAAGGAATACAGTACGATGATCGTCACCCTGCGCGGCGTAGGCTACCGCTTTGAAAAGAAAGATCAGTAAACTCAAGATCCAGCAGAAAGTATTGTTTTATCTATTAGGATTTATCTTTGTCATCCTGTGCATTTTCTATCTGGCACAGGTCGTGTTTCTGAAAGATTTCTATATGTTCATCAAAGAGCGTAGCGTGAAGCAGGCGACGGAACAGATCAAGATCAGCCTGCAGAACGGTTATGATTACAACCAGATCCAGGAGATTGCCAGCTCACAGGACTTCTGTGTCTATACCTATGGGATCGGCACCGGAAATGAGCCCTACTACATTGCGGCGATTGCCGGAAACTTTCGGGCGTGTCCCAGCCAGCCGCTGCTGTTGGATCGCTATGAAGAACTCTATCTGCGGGCAAGGGCATCCCAGAGCGGAACGGCGACGATCATCATGAATGACAAGAGCGAAGATGATGGAGATGAGATCCGCAACATGACGAGTGCCTCCATCGTGAATTCAGAAGACGGCAATCAGTACATCTTCTTTGTCAATACGCTTCTGTCACCGGTGCAGTCGACGATCTCCACGCTGCAGTTCCAGTTTTTTGTGATCGCTGTCATCATCATTGCGATGGCAGTTGCATTGGCTTACTACGTTTCCCGTAAGATTGCCCGTCCGATCCGCACGACGAATGAACAGGCGCGGCAGCTGGCGCTGGGAAACTATGATATTCACTTTGACAACCATGAATATGTGGAGATCCACGAGCTGAATGAAACGCTGAACTATGCGACGCGGGAGCTGAAAAAGGTCGAAGATCTCCGCAAGGAGCTGATTGCGAACATGAGCCATGATCTGCGTACACCACTGACGATGATCAGCGGATATGGCGAGATGATGCGGGATATTCCGGGAGAGAACAATGCGGAAAACGTACAGGTCATCATCGATGAGGCCGACCGGCTGACCAGTCTCGTCAATGAGATCCTGGATGTCAGCAAGCTGCAGGCAGGCGTGCAGTCGCTGGAGATCACGACATTTGACATCGTTGCCCAGGTAAAGCAGATCTGCGACCGTATCGAAAAGCTGCTGAAGGGCGAGTTCTACATTCGCATGGAAGCGATCGATCCGGTATTGGTCGATGGGGACGAGATCAAGCTGACACAGGTCATCTATAACCTGATCACCAACGCGGTCAATTATAGCGGGGACAGCAAGGAAATCGTGATCCATCAGGAAGTGAAGGATGGTCAGTATCACTTTTCCGTACAGGATCACGGTGCCGGCATCAGCAAAGAGATGCTTCCGTATGTCTGGGACCGTTATTATAAAGGACATAAGGCACATGTGCGGGCAAAGCTGGGATCCGGCATCGGGCTGAGCATCGTCAAGGGCATCCTGGAGCTGCACGGTGCGCAGTATGGTGTAGACAGTGAAGAAGGAAAGGGAAGTACTTTCTGGTTTACGATGAAGATCCACGGCGAAGGAGAACAAGACCACAAAAACGAATCGTGATACAGGCAGAAGCGCCTGATTTCCGGTGTGTTCCAAAGGGGGTATCAAAAGAAACAGGGGACTTCTGCTTTTTTGTGCATCGTCGTTTTCTGCGGGAGGAAGCGGTGAAACACAGGGAGGTGGCTCCCTGCCATTTTCTGACAGATGTCGCGTTCGTACACAGAGAAGAAGCAGACCCAAAGCTGAAAGATCGATCAAATGAACGGAAAAGATATAGTCTGTGGCAGTGCTTCGACAAAGGCTACACCCTCCCTGAATTTTCAAGAAAATGTAAGGCATTTTCAGCGCCAAAGCGACAGAAACTGTTGTATAATATTTTCAGCGTCGTAATAGATACGGATTCAAAGTAGTCTGTCGCGATGATATACGAAGGAGAGTCCAAAACGTTATCTAATCTGTGGATCAATATGAGAATTCGCGAGACTTGGCAAAACGCCGAAGTCTTATATTTTTTCACGCGACCGCGTAAAGGAGGGGATCTTCATGATTACAAAAATCAGAAAAAGAGATGGTAGAGAGATCTACTTCGCTCCCGAAAAAATTACCCGCGCTATTTTCTTAGCGGCCTCCAAGGTGGCTGAGGATGAAGGGCAGGTGGCAGATTATGCAACTGCCGAACAGTTGACCGATCAGGTGGTCAATTATCTGAATCGCCACTACCAGGATGAAATCCCGAATGTAGAGGAAATCCAAGATGCTGTTGTAAAAATCCTGATTGAATGCGGACATGCCAAGACCAGCGAAGCATACATCCTGTATCGCGCGGAACGTACGCGTATCCGTAATATGAAATCGCGATTGATGCAGTCCATTAAGGAGATCACATTCTCTGACAGCAAGGATGCGGATGTCAAACGCGAAAATGCCAACATTGACGGAAATACGGCCATGGGAACCATGCTGCAGTATGGAAGTGCCGTTTCCCGTGAATTCTGCAAGGCAAATCTGATGACACCGAAGTTTGCCAAGCTGCACGATGATGGCGATATCCATATCCATGATATGGACTTCATGAACATGGGGACGCTGACCTGCTGCCAGATCCCGTTGGACAAGCTGCTGAAGGGCGGTTTTTCTACCGGACACGGGCATCTGCGCGAACCGCAGAGCATCACCAGCTATGCAGCACTGGCGGCCATTGCCATTCAGAGCAATCAGAATGACCAGCATGGCGGACAGAGCATTCCGGCGTTTGATTACTATCTGGCTGAAGGTGTTGCCAAGACCTTCCGTCGTTCATATATCGACAACGTGAATAAGGCATTGGAAGTGCTGGTTTCATTGGACACAGATGTAAAAGAAAAGATCGAAGCGATCGAACAGGAGACGGGTGCATGCCCTTCCCTGCATATGGATGAAAAATTTGTGCAGAAGCTGAATGCGATGCTCAAAGAGGAATACGGTCTCGATGACGGACAGGTGCAGCTGGTCGATGCGTTTGCTTATAAGGAAGCAAGCAAGGAGACGGAGAAGCTGACCTATCAGGCGATGGAGGGCTTTGTCCACAACCTGAATACGATGCATTCCCGCGCCGGTGCACAGGTGCCGTTTTCCAGCATCAACTTCGGTACGGATACCTCTCCGGAAGGACGCATGGTGTCTGAAAAGCTGATGCTGGCGCAGGAGGCAGGACTTGGAAACGGTGAGACACCGATCTTCCCGATCCTGATCTTCAAGGTCAAAGAAGGCATCAACTACAATCCGGGCGATCCGAACTATGACCTCTTCAAGCTGGCGTGCCGCGTCAGTGCCAAGCGGCTGTTCCCGAACTTTGAATTTTTGGATGCACCGTTCAATTTGCAGTATTACGAAGAAGGAAAGCCGGAGACAGAGGTAGCGACGATGGGCTGCCGTACGCGTGTCATGGGCAATGTCAACGGTCCGGAGATCGCGACCGGTCGCGGCAACAACTCCTTCACGTCCATCAACCTGGTGCGCATCGGCATCAAGCACGGACAGGTCATGCTGGGAGAACCGGACATCGACGGCTTCTATGCAGAGCTGGATGAAAAGATCGATATCGTCATCGAACAGCTGCTGGAGCGTCTGGCCATCCAGGCAAAGAAGAAGGTCAAGAACTTCCCGTTCCTGATGGGACAGGGCGTATGGCTTGGTTCCGAGGAGCTGGAGTGGGAAGATACGCTGGAAGAAGTGGTCAAGCAGGGTACGCTGACCATGGGCTTCATCGGTCTGGCCGAGTGTCTGAAGGCACTGATCGGAGAACATCACGGAGAGAGCGAATACGCACAGAAGATGGGACTGGAGATCGTCGGTCACATGCGTCAGCGCATGGATGAGGCAACGGAGAAATACCATCTCAACTTCTCGCTGATCGCTACACCGGCCGAAGGTCTGTCCGGTCGCTTCACGCGGATCGACAAGAAGATCTTCGGCGAGCTGGAAGGCATTACGGATCGTGAATATTATACGAACTCTTTCCACATTCCGGTCTATTACCATATCCGCGCCTTTGACAAGATCCGTCTGGAGGGACCGTATCATGCGCTCACCAACGGCGGGCACATCTCCTATGTAGAGGTGGACGGCGATCCGAGCAATAACCTGGAAGCCTTTGAGGCGATCGTTCGCTGCATGAAGGAGAACAACATCGGTTATGGCAGCATCAACCATCCGGTCGACCGTGATCCTTGTTGCGGATACAGCGGTGTGATCGAAGGACACATCTGTCCGAAGTGCGGACGGGATGATTCCAAGAGCGAATATAAGTTTGAGAAGATCCGCCGGATCACCGGTTATCTGGTAGGAACGGTCGATCGTTTCAACAACGCGAAGAAGGCAGAAGAAAGCGATCGTGTCAAGCATGCCTGAGCAGATCCGTCTGGCTTCGGACCTGCAGTGCGACAGCATCGTGGATGGGCCGGGCGTACGGATGGTGCTCTGGACACAGGGATGTCCGCATCATTGCGAGGGATGCCACAATCCGCAGACCCATGCCTTTGATCAGGGAAAACTGTATGATGTGAACGATTTGATCCGTCAGATCCGAAAAGAGCCCCTGCAGACGGGGCTGACCCTGTCCGGCGGAGAACCGTTTGAACAGAGCGAAGCGCTGTTACCGATCGCGAGGGCTGCGAAAGAGCGCGGACTGTCGCTGTGGGCATACAGCGGATACACCTATGAACAGCTGCTGGCAGATGAAACGAAGCGAAAGCTGCTGGAACTGCTGGATGTGCTGGTCGACGGGCGTTTCGTTCAGGATCAGAAAGACTATCGTCTGAAGTTCAAAGGAAGCCGCAACCAGCGGATCATCGATGTACCGGCTTCTTTGTCACAGGGAACGGTCGTTCTGTCGCCATACGATGACGACAATCAGCGTCTGGAATAAGAAAACGCATCGGATTCTGTCCTGGATCGACAGGCAGACCGATGCGTTTTTGTGTTCGGACGCAACGATACGGATCCGACAGAGCACATCTTTTCTGTGTGAGAGAGCGATCCTGTGGTATCATAGAAGAGCACAGGAAATCAGAAAGGAACAGAAGCAGATGAAAAAGAAGATCGCCTTTTTTGACATTGACGGCACGCTGATCGACATGGAACGAAAGAAGATGAGCGATCGCATGGTCGCTACGCTGCATCGGCTGCAGCGTCAGGGCATGCGCATCTGTATCGCAACCGGACGCTCTCCGCTGACGCTTCCTTCTTTTCAGGGCGTGGAGTTTGATGCATATCTGACGTTCAACGGCTCGTACTGTTACGATGCGAGCGGGGTCCTTTATCACCATCCGATCCCGGAAAGCGATGTGCAGACCATCATCGCCAATGCGACCAGGATCCATCGACCGGTGGCGCTGGCGACGGCCGACCGTCTGGCGGCAAACGGCAAGGATCCAGATCTGGTCGATTACTTTGCGATCGCAAAGGCCAGGGTGGAGGTCGCAGCGGATTTCGATCAGGTCGCAGAGCAGGAAGTCTATCAGATCATGATGGGATGCCGCAAAGAAGACTACGATGCCGTCCTGCAGGACGTTCGGCATGCGAAGATCGCCGCCTGGTGGGAGCGGGCAGTGGACATCATTCCCGCAGACGGCGGAAAAGGCAATGCCATCGAACGGATACTGGAACGGTATGGACTTTCCAGAGAAGATGCGATCGCCTTCGGAGACGGAGACAATGACATCGAGATGATGGAGGCCGTCAGTGTCGGCGTCGCCATGGCAAACGCTTCAAAGCGGCTGAAGGCAGTGGCGGATATGTGTTGTCCTTCGGTGCGGGAGGACGGCATCAGCCGGTTTTGTGAAGAACATCTGTTCTGATCGTTCTTCCATGTACATTCCACGATAAAAGATGCGAATGGAAAGAAATGCTTTCTTTCTGTTCGCATCTTTGTTTCTTTATCCGTTTTTGGAGAACACCAGGCAGGCACCGCCCAGCAAGCCGCTGTCTTCGTTCAGGTTGGTCTTGACGACATGGACGAGCGGTGCGATGGTGGAGAACACCTTGGAGCGGACGCGCATCTCCACATCCTCGACAAAGCCGGGAATCTTCAGTGCGACGCTGCCGCCGAGAACGACGATGTCCGGATCCAGGAACGCATAGATGATCGCGATCGCATTCGCCAGATATTCTTTGGCGTCATCGATGATCTGTGCCGCCGTTTCATTTCCGGCCACCGCCAGATCATTGACCTCGCCGGCATGGGTGACCGTCAGACCGGCTTTCTGCGCACGGCTGGTGATCGCCGTACCGGAAGAGATGGCTTCCACGCCGCCGGGATAGATCGTGCCGTGGCTTGGCCCGTCCTTCCACAACGGGATGTTGGCGATCTCATGGGCAAAGCCGTGTGCCCCCTGATAGATCTGCCGGTGGATGACGAGACCGGCACCGACGCCGGTGGACACCGTCAGAAAGGAAACATACGGGTAGTCCTTGCCCCGGCCGATGCAGGCTTCCGCCAGACAGGCGAGATTGGCGTCATTTTCCAGATAGACCGGCAGTCCGGTCGCTTCGCTGAGTTTTTCGCAGATCGGGTAATTATACCAGTTTCTGCCCAGATTCGTCGTCGTGAGGATGTAGCCGTGGATCAGGTCCAGCGGTCCCGGACAGGAAAGGCCGATGCCTCTGGCTTTCTTGCCGAACCCCTCGATCGCCTGGCGGATCGCTTCGATCGTCGCCCGCGGATCCTGTGCATCGGTCGCAAACTGGACACGCTGTTCGATCTCGTAGGCCTCATTGATGAGCGCCACGCGTGTGTTGGTTCCCCCGATGTCGATCGCAATCGCATAGTTCATGATCATTTCCTCCTTCAGGTATCGTCTGTTGTACTAATAGCATATCACAGAATGAGAGGCGGCAGAGCAAAAAATCAGAAAGTTGCGGCCGACGGACGCGTGTTTTTTCAAAAACTGTCGAAGTGTTCACCACAGGGGGAGGGTTGTGTGTATAATTGAGATGAGACCTTGGAAAGGGTGATCGGATGCTGGATGTGTTGTTGGTGGAATCTTCCAAAGCCATGGTACAGGTCTATAAGAAGATGATCCCGTGGGAGATGTATGGATTTACGATCGCTTCGGTATGTGACAGCGAACAGCAGGCGATCTCCTATTTTGGCGAATATTCCTATGCGCTGGTGACCTGTGATCTGCAGCTGCGTCAGGGGGACGGCCTCTCTTTGATCCGCAAGCTGAAAAAGCTGGATCCCTCGTGTCTCATCGCCGTCATTTCAAAACAGACGGTACAGCTGACCGGACATAGCAGAGAAGAAGATCATCCAGATCGTGGAGCGAAGAAAGAGCGGAGCGTATGTATGCGTATGCCCGCTCTTTTATACCGGGGATGCGCATACAGGGCAATACAGAGTTCAGCGATCTGCAGATCGGACACTGACAGGAAATAGGGCAGGGACCATGGACGAAACTGTTTGTATTTCCCCTGTAAATTTGTTAATCTATATAGAGATTGTTGGCGGGATCAGACAGGAAGTGAAGAGATGCGAAAGCTGGTAAAATATTTGAAGCCATACTGGATACAGTGTACGCTGGGTCCATTTTGTAAGTGGATGGAGGCAGTGCTGGAGCTCATCCTGCCGACGATCATGGCGTATATGATCAATGACGGTGTCGTCCGTCATGATCTTCAGGTCGTCATACGGCTTGGGCTGTTGATGATCGTGATGGTCATCGTCGGTTTTGGCTTTTCGATGGTCTGTCAGTACAATGCTGCACTGGCTTCACAGGGATTTGGGACGGATATGCGCAATCGACTGTATGCGCACATCCAGACCTTCTCTTATCAGGACATCGATCATTTTACGACTTCCTCACTGGTCAATCGGCTGAGCAGCGATGTCAATCAGCTGCAGCTGGCGGTAGCGATGCTGATCCGTCTGGTCGTCCGTGCGCCGTTCATCATCATCGGTGCGATCGTCATGGCGATGATCCTCGACTTTCAGCTGTCGCTGATCCTGGTGGCGGCCGTTCCGTTCATCTCCCTGATCCTGTATCTGTTCATTCGTTTCTCCACACCGCTTTACCGGCAATATCAGAAGCGGCTGGATCAGTTTGCGCGTGTCCTGCAGGACAACTTTGCCGGTATCCGTGTCGTCCGAGCCTTTGTCTCACAGCGACGGGAGCGGCAGCGGGCAGAAGCGCACATCGACGGCCTGCAGATGCAGATGATGAAGATCGCCCGTTTGTCTTCTCTTTTAAACCCGCTGACCGCCCTGGTCCTGAACATGGCAGTCGTGCTGTTGCTGTATCAGGGGGTATGGCAGATCGGGGAAGGAATGATCGCCCCGGGCGTCATCGTCGCTTTCATCAATTATGCCGCATCGATCCTGACCGCACTGGTCGCATTGAGCAACCTCATCGTGATCTTCACCCGGGCAGCGGCCAGCGCACAGCGGGTCAATGAGGTGCTGGACCATGTGCCGTCCATGCGCGATGGAGAAGACCGCGTGCTGCACCTTTGTCCGCAGGAAGCCATCCGTTTCGATCATGTCTGCTTTTCCTATGGAGAGGGCGAAGATGCGCTCAGCGATCTCGATCTGACGATCCGCACCGGGGAATGCATCGGCATCATCGGTGGGACCGGAGCCGGAAAGACGACGATGATCCACCTGCTCAGTCGTTTTTATGATACGGGCAAAGGAAGGGTGCTCCTCTATGGACAGGATGTACGGACGATCGCACACCAGAAGCTCTGTGCAGAGGTCGTCAGCGTTCCGCAGATCAATGAGCTGTTTTATGGAACGATACGGGAAAATGTCTGTTTCGGGAAGAAACACGTCAGTGATGCGGACATCTGGCAGGCGTTGCAGGATGCGCAGGCCGCTGACTTTGTCAAAGAGATGAAAAAGGGACTGGATGCACGGGTGGAACGCGGGGGAGCGAATCTCTCCGGCGGACAGCGGCAGCGTCTGTGCATCGCCCGGGCGCTCCTGCGAAAGCCGTCGATCCTGATCCTGGACGACTCCTGCAGCGCGCTGGATTTCAAGACGGATGCCGCCCTGCGTCATGCTCTGCGAAAACATTACGGAGACAGTACCCGGCTCATCGTCTCACAGCGGGTATCCACGCTGCTGAGCTGTGACCGCATCCTCGTGCTTCAGGATGGACGGATGGCCGGCTTCGATACACATGAGCGGCTGTATGATACCTGTGCCGTTTACCGCAATCTATGTCAGACACAGAAGATCGAAAAAGAGGTGATGCACGCATGAGCACGAAAGTCGTACTGAAACGTCTGGCTGCATTCTTATGGCTGTTTCGGGGGTCGCTGATCGTTTCATTTCTCTGTGCCGCCTTTTCGGTCCTCGTCAATGTGGCGGCACCGCTGTTCATCGGCAGCATCATCGACCGGATCAGCGCGGGCATGGATGTCGCTTCACTGCTTGACGACATCGGGGTGCTGGTGCTCATGTATCTCCTCTACTCCCTGTTGAACTGGGGCATGATGGCCGCCAGCAACCGCATCGCGTTTTCCAGCAGCAGCGTGCTGCGCCGACAGCTGTACGCAAAGCTGGAACAGCTGCCGACCGCATTTTACGATCAGAACGCCAGAGGGGATCTCATCTCCCGGTTCATCAATGACATCGATTTTATCAGCGATGGCTTTCTGCAGTCGCTTTCGACCATGCTCAGCGGGATCGCAACGATCGTTCTGACGCTGGTGTTCATGTTGCAGATCGATCTCCTCATGACCCTCATCGTCGTGATCTCCGCGCCGTTTACCTATCTGGTGGCCCGCATCATCACCGTGCGGACGAATCGCTATTTTAACGAACAGGCCAATGTGCTGGGAAAGCTGAACGGTTTCAGCGAAGAAATGCTCACCGGCATCCGCACCGTGAAGGCCTTTGGCTTTGAGCAGGATGCACAGCAGCAGTTTGAGGCATATGATCAGCAGCTGTACGGCGCCGGTGTCAAGGCACAGTTTTATGGTTCACTGGCGAATCCGAGCACGCGTTTCGTCATGAACAGCGCGTATGCCCTCGTCGGCGCCATCGGTGCCTTGTCGGCCTTTTACGGTTCGATCACCATCGGAAACATCTCTACCTTTCTGATGTATTCCAACCTGTTCTCCAAGCCGTTTACCGAGATCACCGGCGTCATGACCCAGCTGCAGAGCGCTTTGAGCAGCGGTAAACGCATCTTTGCGATCATGGATCTGCCGGTGCAGAGCGAAGATGTGTCGATGCCGGATCTGCAGATCCGCGAAGGGGCGGTCTCCTTTGATCATGTCAGCTTTTCCTACGATGCGAAAAAGCCGCTGATGAGAGATCTTTCCCTGGAGGTGCCTGCCGGCAGCAAGGTCGCCATCGTCGGCAGGACCGGTGCCGGCAAGACGACGCTCGTCAACCTACTCATGCGCTTTTACGATGTGGACGGCGGCTGTATCCGCATCGACGGACAGCGCATCGATGAGGTGAAGCGGGATTCCCTGCGCGCACAGTTTGGCATGGTCCTGCAGGATACCTACCTCTTTGAAGGGACGATCGCCGAAAACATCGCATATGGAAAACCACAGGCCGATCGTGCAGAGATCATCGCCGCTGCGAAAAAGAGCGGTGCGCATGAGTTCATCATCCGTCTCAACCACGGCTATGACACCCGGCTGCACGCCAACAGCAACATCCTCTCCCAGGGACAGCGCCAGCTGCTCTCCATCACTCGGGTGCTGCTGATGAACCCGCACATCCTGATCCTTGATGAGGCGACCAGCAGCATCGATACGGTCAGCGAACAGCACGTCAACCAGGCGATGGAACTGCTCATGGAAGGAAAGACGAGCTTTATCATCGCACATCGTCTTTCCACGATCGTCGATGCCGATCAGATCCTGGTCATGGAACAGGGAACGGTCATCGAACAAGGGACCCATGCGGAACTGCTGGCCCAAAACGGTGCCTATACACAGCTGTTCAACAGTCAGTTTGCCACCTGATCCATCCATCAACGGAAACTGTCGCCGGATCTCTCCATGGAAACACATGGAGCGGATCACAGGGAGCGGTCAGTTTCCGTTTTTTGTTGATCGAGCTGCATGGCGTGGAAGTCCATGTTCCACAACGAATAAAAGGTCGCAAAATTATATAGAAAATATGGCCCTGAATGAAATGTTTCATAGATTTTATCGATTATCCTATGGAATCTGCACACCGAAACGTTTGAATCGATGCACTTTTTGTAGCAACCGAAGCTGTATCTGTTACAATCAGTTTGTAAACGCTTCCTTCGATATTTTGAAGAAAGGAGGATCCAAAACAGAAGAAGGGGGATGGACGGAAGCTGTTACAAGCAGACAGAAAGGTTAAAATGGTGAAAGAATGAAACGGCTCACAAATACTCTGCTGGCCGCATGCATTGCGGGAAGCACGGTATTTTCTTCTATGTCTTTTCTGAAGGCCGAAGAGCAGGTAAATCTGGATGACGGTCTGAAGAACTATTGGAATTTTGAAAATGTCGATGTCGGTGCGACCGATATTCCGAGCAATGATGGAAAAAACACGAATGCAGTGCTGGAAGGATCCGGCATTGCGATCGAACAGCGCGATGAAGTCTTTGGAAAGGTGCTGCACTTTGGCAATGTCAACGACAGTTGCATGAAGATCAGCAATTATATCAACACTTCCGGCGATACCTCTTTTTCTATGTGGTATCGGTATGAACCGCACTCCGGCGATCAGTCCAGCGCATCCACGGTCCTGCTGCAGCAGGATGGCAGCGGACGTTCCCTGCTGACATTAAAGGCTTCCGGAAATTATCATACGTTTGTCAACGGGCAGGATGTCGTCAGCGATGTGACGGTCTCAAACGGCAGCTGGCAGCACATCACGATCACCTTTGATCAGACAAACAACAAGGTGAAGTTTTATATCAACGGTGTGCTGGACTGCGAAAAAGCGCTGAATGACAATGTCGTGAACGCGACGACCGCGCTGCTGATCGGCCGGCACAAAAACACAAACAATGGCGATCCGCACGCGATGCGGGGCGATGTCGATGAACTGCGCATTTATGAAAAGGTGCTGACCGACGCAGAGGCAAAGGCGATCTATGCGGAAAAGGGTGGCGACATCGAAAAAGCGAATCTGGCGCAGGCCCTGCAGGAAGCACGGGAGCTCTACAACAGCGGAAAGCTGGATGTAAGCGCACCGCAGGCAGCGGAACTGTACAAGGCGATCCAGGAGACACAGGCACTGTTGGAACAGGATGCACCATCCCTGGATGCGATCCTGGCGGCGAAGGCAAAGCTGAGCGAGACAGTCGCGCTCTATCAGGCGGCCGCACCGGTCGTGCTCTCGATCAACATGGGCAATGTCGAGCGTACGATCGACAGCGATTCGATCTTCGGCATCAATCACCGCTATGCCTTCAACGGCTATGGCAGCTTTGACCCGGAGACGATGCAGGTAAAGGAAGACTTCCAGCAGCTGTATGAGCAGGTCGGCTTTGGTTCGATCCGCTATCCGGGCGGTACGATCTCCAACCTGTTCAACTGGAAGACGACGCTGGGAGCGAAGGAACAGCGCAAAAAACAGATCCACGGGTTCTACAACAATCCGGGACAGGGCGGCATCGAACCGAACTTCGGTATCGGAGAGATCGCTACGTTTGCCGATGAGGTCGGTTCCGAGGTCGTTTATGTGTACAGCCTGGCGCGCGGAAATGCGCAGGATGCGGCCGATCTGGTCGAATATCTGA